>Ga0308157_10003470_pt1 | contig 22889 bp, 21 predicted proteins | sample PhyBR1_FD_201035 | JGI IMG/M metagenome (GOLD analysis project Ga0308157, IMG submission 201035) | Phyllosphere microbial communities from UC Gill Tract Community Farm, Albany, California, United States - DLSLB.R1 | ecosystem: Host-associated > Plants > Phyllosphere > Unclassified | place: USA...
ACTTCTTTTTGAGAAAAAACGACTGGAAACCCTGATTAATAATATGAACGACCCGATTATTGGTTTGGATAATGAAGAAATTGTTTTGTTTGTGAATGATGAAGCACTGAAAATTATCGGTCTAAAATCGGAAGATATTATTGGAAAACCTGCATCTGAATTAGCCGTTTCTAATGATTTGATTCGTTCATTGATTCTTAAAGAAAGTGAAACTCCGAAAAAACAGCCTCTCAAAATTTTTGCTCATGGAAAAGAAAGTTATTTCGAAAAAGAGATTCACAACATAACGATAACACCAACTGGCGAAGAAAAAGAAATTAATATCGGCGATGTGATTATTCTGCGAAATATTACGCTCTTTAAAGAATTAGATTTTGCTAAAACGAATTTCATTGCCACCGTTTCACACGAATTAAAAACGCCAATTGCTTCAATAAAATTAAGTCTCCAATTGCTTGAAAATGGAAAAACGGGCGATATGAATGACGATCAGAAACAACTGGTTGAAAGTATAAAAGAAGACAGTCAGCGCTTATTGAAAATTACAGGCGAATTACTGAATTTATCGCAATTGGAAACTGGAAATATTCAGCTGAATATTGGAAAAAGTAATCCACATGAAATTGTGAAATATGCTGTTGAAGCTGTAAAAGTTCAGGCAGACCAAAAACAGATTCAGTTGGTTGTTGACGCCCATGAAAACCTCAAAAACGTAAAAGCCGATGCCGAAAAAACAGGCTGGGTTTTGATTAATTATTTATCGAATGCCATCAGATATTCGTCTGAAAAAAGTACGGTTCTCATTAAATTAAAAGAAGAAAATAATCAGATGGTTTTTCAGGTTATTGACACCGGAAAAGGAATTGATACACGATACAAAGACAGGGTTTTTGATAAATATTTTCAAGTTCCGGGAAGTCAGAAATCTGGAACGGGATTGGGCTTGGCAATTAGCAAAGAATTTATTGAAGCGCAAAATGGAAGTGTTGGTGTAGAAAGTAATCTCGGATTGGGCAGTACTTTTTGGTTTACACTGAAAGTGTAAAGTTTTACCGATCTGATTTAAAGATTCATTTTTACAACTATCTAAATTATTTTAAAAAAAATAAAACAATTCTTATAAAATTTAAAAAAATATAATATATTTATAATTGAATTTTGTCTTTAATTAATATTCACTTAAGGTTCAATTAAGCACAAAATACTAGGTTCAAAACATTCGTTAATTTGTAAAATATAACAGCCAAAAAAATGTTCTACAAAGCGATTTCCCTTCTATTTTTTTTCGGATTCTTTTCTGCCAATGCGCAGCAAAATGATTCCATTGCAAAAATTGACAGTACGTCAAATAATTTGAAATTCAATTACAAACAGCTAATTATTCCATCGGTTTTGATTGGGTACGGCGTTATTGGAATTGGAAATGATCAACTTTTAAGTTTCAACCACCAAATAAGGGATGAAGTTAAAGAAGATATTGACGAAAAAATCACAATTGATGACTTCTCTCAATATGCGCCTGCTGCCTCCGTTTATGCTTTGAATGCTTTTGGCGTAGAAGGGAAAAATAATATGCGTGATCGTTCGGTCATATTTGCAACTTCGTATATCATTATGGCAACAACGGTTTTAAGCTTAAAATCGATTGTTCATGAAGAAAGACCAGATGGAAGTTCTAATAATTCTTTTCCTTCTGGGCATACTGCAACTGCTTTTGCCGGAGCAGAATTTTTATATCAAGAATACAAAGACAAATCGATTTGGTACGGAATTGCAGGTTATGCCGTTGCAACTGGAACTGGACTTTTCAGAATTTACAACAACCGCCATTGGCTAACTGATGTCGCGGCTGGAGCAGGAATCGGGATTTTGAGTACCAAAATTGCTTATTGGATTAATCCGTATATCACAAAAAAACTATTCAAATCATCAGCCGAAAATAAATCAACTTCTATGATAATGCCTTTTTATAATGGGCAACAATATGGATTGGGATTTGCTAAGGTATTTTAGTTTTTTTATAGCCACGAAGGCACTAAGTAGTATTTTTTTTAAAAAGCCACAGATTTCACAGATTAAAAAAAAATTTGAATGGCTTTGTGTAAATTTATTAGCCACGAATTCACGAATTATTTTAAATTAAAATTCGTGAATTCGTGGCGGATTTTTTTCTTCGAAATTATAACTTCATTTCCATAATCGGCATGAATCTATTTTTTATTGAAGTTTCAAATTCTCCGATTTTTGTAAATCCAATTTTCTGGTAAAATTGTTCTGCATTTGGTTCTGAGTCCAAAATAATTTTTTGGCATTTTTCATTTCGCATTCTTTCCAAAAAATCATTCATTAAATAAGAACCAAATCCTTTTCCTATATATTCAGGTAAAATAAATAAATTGTCCAATTTTACCTGATTCTCTTCTAATTTCAAATAAGAATAATATCCAATGATTTGATTTTCAACAACTAAATTACAAACATTATTCTTTTCAATATAATCTGCCGTTACAGTTAGATTATTATTCCATTTTTCAATTTGTTCTTCAGAATATCCCCAGTAGGCTTTTGACCTTTTGGTGATTTCTGTTAGTAGAATATGATCTTCAGTTGTGGCTTTTAGGATATTCATTTATATCTTATTTTCATCTAATCAATAAAGTTAAGTAGTTTATTCTTAACAACATTCATGAAAAATATTAAAAAATATTTGCGTAACTCAAAAGTTACATATACATTTGCATAACCTTAAAGTTACTTAAATATGAAAACAGAAATTAACCACAAATGGTTTTACAGCCAAGCCCCCGAAGAAATCTGGATGTATCTTACAGAGCCAGAATTAATTGCCCAATGGATTATGCCAAATGATTTTAAACTTCTTTTAGGCCATCAATTTACATTTCGTACCAATCCTATTCCAAGTTTAAATCTTGATGGAATTTTTCATTGCAAAATATTAGAAATTGTTCCTTTGAAAAAGCTTGTTTACAGTTGGAAAGGCGGACCGGGAAATAATGAAACGATCTTTGACACTATTGTCGAATGGACTCTGGAAAAGAAAGATAATGGCACTGAACTACGTCTTCTTCATACTGGATTTAAAGAAGAAAATGTTTCTATCCTAACTGGAATGACAGAGGGCTGGTTGAAAAAAATGGAAAAAATCGAGAATCTTTTAAACGAAAAATAATGTCATTACCTAATCTTGATGCCTTGCAAGTAATTGCAGATCCGAGTCGCAGACAAATTCTGCAATTGCTTACCAAAGAAACGTATAACATAAACGCTTTGGCTGAAAATTTTGATATGAGCCGTCCTGCTGTTTCAAAACATATTAAAATATTGCAACAAGCGGGTTTTATTTCTATTCAGGAAATTGGGAGGGAACGTCATTGTGTTTTAAATCAAAAAGGATTTAATGATGTTAAAGCGCTTATTAGTCATTTTGATCAGTTCTGGGAAAATAAACTTAGCAAACTGGAAACTATTCTGAACAAAAAGAAAGATTGATCAAAATATTAGAATTATGCAAAAGGAAATATTATTTGGTCTTTTAGATCAAAACCGCAAAGGCTGTCAGGCCACTTTTAAAAACATTACGGAAGAAAACGCTACTTTTCGATTGACTGAAAAAACAGCTTCGGTTGGATTTATTTACCAACATATAGGAGAAACGGCAAATATTTTAGGACAGGCTTTCGGAACTGAAACGAATGTTGAAAACACTACAATTGGGCAATCAGATACTGGAAACAAATATGACCTTGAAACCAGTCATCAGCTTATTGAACAAGGTTATCAAATGTTGGAAAATACCATAAAAAAATCTTTAGATAGCGATTGGTTCGAAGAAATTGAAGCTCCTTTTTTTGGGAAAATTCAAAAACTTAAATTATTTTCTATCATTCTTTTTCACAATTCACATCATTGCGGGCAAATTGCATCGGCGATTGTGAAGGGGAATTAAATGAGTTTTTTTTCGCCACAAATTCAAGAATTTTGGTTTAAAATAATTCGTGAATTTGTGGTGAAAAAAATATTACGTATTCGAAGTATTATTCTTAATCTCTCGAACTTCCCTTTTCAATTCTAAAAGCAAATCTTTCATTGCACCAGTTTCCGTAGTTTCTTGTTTTTTATCCGAACGGCCAATGTTGCACTCATATTCCCAAATCTCCAAAATATCAGAAGCCTTCACTTCATAATTTGGATAAAAACTATTGTCAGATTCTAAAACCAAACTATTCTTTTTGTTTTTATTGAGACGTTTGTAAACCATTCCTTCGCTTTTGGTAATAAGAATATAGGTTTTGCCATCCATCACCTCTCCTAGCTTTTCCACATAACGGCCAATGATGATAGAACCATCTTCGTGCGGAGGCATAGAATCACCTTCAACAGGAAATCCGCGATGTTTTCCAGGTCCTAAAAAAGGAAGTGTAATCTGCTGTAAACTTTCAATATATTCTGGGTCAGCATATCCGTTGAGGTAACCTGCTTTTGCTTTTTGAGATACAATTTCGATATAATTTTCTCCAAAACTATCCACTTGAATTGGCAAAATAAGTCGGTTGCCTTCTAGTTTTATCAAATTTTGCACATCGATTTTACGTATATCGACAGATAATATCAAGTCAATACTCATATGAAAATATAATGCAATCTTCTTTAAAATATCGTACGGTGCTTCTGAAGTTCCGTCTTCGTATTTCACATATCTTCCTCGGGTAATACTCAGGTTTTCAGCTAATTTTTCCTGAGATATTTTATGCTTAACCCTTAATGCTCTGATGTTGTCTGAAAATAAGGACATAATAAATTTGTTATAATTTGGAACAGCAAATATACTAAAAATGTTATCATCTGTACTAATTTTGTTTCATACAAAAACAAAAGGAAAAAATGGCACGGGCAATTGTACATATGGATTTGGATACCTTTTTTGTATCCTGCGAAAGGCGCACCAACTCAGAACTCAACGGAATTCCGCTTATTATAGGTGGCGGAGACCGCGGTGTTGTTGCTTCTTGCTCTTATGAAGCCCGCAAATTTGGAGTGCGCTCTGCGATGCCAATTCGCATGGCGTTAAAACTTTGCCCAAATGCTAAAGTAATGAAAGGAGACATGGAATTATATTCGCAATTATCTCATGATGTTACTGAAATTCTTCAGGAAAAAGCACCTGTTTTAGAAAAAGCCAGCATCGATGAATTCTATATGGATATTACCGGAATGGATAAATTTCATGGAAGTTATAAATGGACAAATGAATTGGCACAAAAAGTAATTAAAGAAACAGGACTTCCTATTAGTTTTTCATTATCAATTAATAAAACTGTTTCTAAAATTGCAACCGGAGAAGGCAAACCTGTCGGAAATCTTGAAATTCCAGAACAAAAAGTTCAGGACTTCTTAAATCCGCTTTCGATACAGAAAATACCAATGGTTGGAGCAGTTACTTTTCAGCTTTTGTCCCGAATTGGCGTTCGTAAAATTCAGACTTTGGCAGAAATGCCTGCTGAGGTTTTACAGCAAATGATTGGTAAAAATGGTCTGGAACTTTGGAAAAAAGCGCACGGAATCGATCATACTCCTGTTGAACCTTATACCGAAAGAAAATCAATTTCGACTGAAACCACTTTTTCTCAAGATACGATTGATCTTGCAAAATTGAGAAGAATATTATTAGGAATGGTCGAAAAACTGGCTTTTCAGCTTCGTGCGGAACAATGGCTGACTTCGACTGTTACGGTCAAAATACGTTACGCCAATTTTGATACTGAAACCAAACAATGCCGAGTAGCTTATACTTCAGCCGATCATATTCTGACCAAAAACGTAATAGAGCTTTTTGAGAAAGTCTATCAACGTCGTATGCGTCTGCGTTTGATTGGTGTTCGCTTTAGCGGATTGGTACGCGGCACTTATCAAATTGATCTTTTTGAAGATACACAGGAAATGCTATCCCTTTATGAAGCTATGGATAAAATGAAAAGCCGTTATGGTTTTGATGCCGTAATGCGTTGTGCTGGAGCTCATTTTAAACCAAATACTAAAGACGAAATTTTAAAACGCAAGAAATAATGTATCTCAATTGTCATTCCTACCATTCATTACGTTACGGCACAATTCCTCTTAAGGATTTGATTGCTGAAGCGGTTTTGCATGGTCTAAAAGCAATGGCATTGACAGATATTAATACCGTTACAGGAATTTACGATTTTATAAAAGCGTGTCAGGAAAAAGAAATCAAACCTTTGGTTGGAATAGAATTTCGATGCAATCATCAATTCCGATATATTGGTCTTGCTAAAAATGCAGAAGGATTAGCCGAAATGAATGTTTTTTTAACGGAACATAATTTCAGCGGAGAAACTTTGCCTTTGCGTGCTCCAAAATTCAAATCGGTTTTTGTGATCTATACTTTAGAAAATGCTCCCGAAACACTTTTTGAAAATGAATTTATCGGAGTTCGTCCCGAAGAAGTTTCAAGTCTTTTAACTTCAAAACATAAAAATAAAATCTCCAAAATGGTGATTTTACAGCCTGTTACTTTTAGCAATAAAAAAGAATACAACCTGCATAAAGTACTTCGTGCTATTGATACGAATATTATTTTATCGAAACTTACAGAAGCTGATTATTGCAAAGTTTCTGATGTGATGAAACCTGTAGAATCGATTCTGCCATTCTATGAAAAATATCCCGAAATCATTTTAAATACACAGCGCCTCATTGACGAGTGTAATTTTCAATATAATTTTTCAGCTAAAAGAAATAAAAAGTTTTATACTGAAAACCGTCAAAAAGATTTAGAAAAACTAACCGAATTGGCTTGGGAAGGGTTCTACAAACGTTACGGAAACGAAAATATTGAAGCAAAAGCTCGCGTAGAAAAAGAATTAAAAGTTATTGATGAATTAGAATTCAGTGGTTATTTTTTAATCACTTGGGATATTATTCAATATAGCAATAGTCAAGGTTTTATGCACATTGGTCGCGGAAGCGGTGCCAACAGCATCATTGCCTATTGTCTCGGAATTACCGATATCTGCCCTATTGAACTCGATCTCTATTTTGAACGCTTTTTAAATCTAAACCGTAAAACACCACCCGATTTTGATATTGACTGGAGTTGGCAGGAGCGTAACACAATTCTGGAATATATCTTTGGAAAATACGGTAAAGATCATGTTGCTTTTTGCGGAACGAACGTCGAGTTTAAATATAGATCCATTTTTAGAGAAGTCGGAAAAGTTTTTGGTCTTCCTAAAGAAGAATTAGATCTTTTGGCAAAAAATCCTGAAGAACTTCATCCAACAAACAAAATTGTAAAATTGGTTCAGGAATACGGAAAAATGATGCAGAAATATCCCAACCAACGAAGTATGCATGCGTGTGGAATTCTGATTTCTGAAGAACCAATTACAAATTATACACCATTGGAAATGCCTCCAAAAGGATTTCCAATTGTGCTTTTTGATATGCACATTGCCGAAGAAATTGGTTTCGACAAATTTGACATTCTAAGTCAGCGAGGCATTGGCCATATTGACGACAGTGTAAAACTCATTGCCAAAAACCGAGGTATAAAAGTAGATATTCGAGATACTTCAATCTCTAAAGACGAGACTGTTTGCAATTCTTATTTAGCAAAAGGAAATACGATTGGCTGTTTTTATATCGAAAGTCCCGCTATGCGAGGATTATTACGCCGATTGAATTGCGATAATTATAAAATTCTCGTTGCAGCTTCGTCTATCATTCGCCCTGGAGTAGCACAATCAGGAATGATGAAGGAGTATATTTTCCGCCATAATAATCCTACTCAGTTTGAGTATTTTCATGAGGTTTTCAAGGAACATCTTGGCGAAACTTACGGCATTATGGTTTATCAGGAAGATGTCATTAAAATTGCCCAGCATTACGGCGGACTTCCCGCTCCTGACGGTGATATTCTTCGTCGTGCCATGTCGGGAAAAGGAAGATCTTTGGAAGCGTTGCAAAAAGTAAAAGATAATTTCTTTGCGAGCTGTGCTCAAAAAGGCCACCCATTAGCATTAAGCCAGGAAATTTATCGCCAGATTGAATCATTTGCGGGATATTCTTTCTGCAAAGCGCATTCAGCTTCTTATGCAGTTGAAAGCTATCAGAGTTTATATCTGAAAGTTAATTTTCCTGTCGAATTTATGACCGCGGTAATCAACAATCAGGGCGGATTTTACAGAACCGAAGTGTATGTACACGAAGCAAGAATGTCTGGCGGAACAATTCATAATCCGTGTGTGAATAAAAGTGAATATCAGACCACTTTGTATGGTACAGATATTTATTTAGGTTTTATGCACATTCAAAGTTTAGAATCGAAAATCGCGCATTTGATTGAAGAAGATCGAAATAAAAAGGGTGATTTTAATTCTCTGGAAGATTTTATCAACCGAATTCCAATTGGAATCGAAGGCGTTAAAACTCTGATTTTCATTGACGCTTTTCGTTTTACAGGAAAAACCAAAAATCAGCTTTTGGTAACTGCCAGTCTACTGTTGAATAATTTTAAACCTGAAAACAGAGATTTAAAATTACTGCAAGAACCCGTTAAAGAATACAAACTTCCTACATTGGAACGTTCTGCTTTTGAAGATGCCTTTGACGAAATCGAGCTTTTAAGCTTCCCTGTTTCCTGTACGGTTTTTGATCTTTTACAAACCAAATATCGCGGTGATGTGATGGCTAAAGATTTAGTTCAATATCATAAAAAACAAGTTAGAATGCTGGCCTATCTCATTTCCAGAAAACACGTCCCAACCAAAAAAGGAACCATGTATTTTGGAACTTGGATCGATCATGAAGGCACTTATTTTGACACAGCACATTTTCCTGATAGTTTAGAAAAATATCCATTTCAAGGAGGAGGCTGTTATCTTTTGTTAGGAAATGTTGAGGTTGATTATCATTTTCCGACCATTACGATTCTCAAAATGGCAAAAATGCCTTTTATTCCAGATCCGCGCTATATGGATTCGAAAGATCAATATAGAACACAAAACCAAATTAAAGAAGATATAAGCCTTACTCATAGAAAACCTTATCCGCAGGGACATGAAATTAATTTGCCGAGACACCGAATGAAGTTTTAAATAAGTAGAATGATTTAACACATAGAAAAATAGTTTATTAGCTTGTAGAAATGCCATTTTTAACTTTAAATCTATGTGTTAAATTTTAAATAACTAAAGAACAACTTACGTTATATAAAGATGAAAAATACGGAATATGCTATAGTCGATATTGAAACCACAGGCGGAAATGCCAGTGGCAGCCGCATTACAGAAATTGCGATCATTATTCATGATGGTAAAAATGTACTGGATCGTTACGAAACACTTGTAAATCCCGAACAGGACATACCTCCTTCTATTTTTGGATTAACGGGCATTAATAACGAAATGGTAGCCAATGCGCCAATCTTTGACGATATTTCTGAGAAAGTTTTGGAAATGCTTACTGATCGTATTTTCGTTGCACATAATGTCAATTTCGATTATTCATTCGTTCATCATCAGCTGGAACAAGCCGGCTTTAAATGGTCCGCCAAAAAGCTTTGTACGGTTCGCGCTGCCAGAAAAATCAAACCTGGATTGGGTTCTTACAGTTTAGGGAATCTTTGCAATTCTTTAAATATCAATTTAGAAAACAGACACCGTGCCGGCGGAGATGCAGATGCTACTGCACTTTTGTTTTCTCTTTTGCTAGAATGGGACGATGCTGGAGAAATCGAAAAAATGATTAAAAAAACAGCACAGGACCAGCGCTTGCCTCCTAATCTTCCGCCAGATGATTTTAATAATTTACCCGATAAACCCGGCGTGTATTATTTCTACAATCAGGCAAAAAAAGTGATTTATGTTGGAAAAGCGATTAATTTAAAAAAACGTGTTTCTTCTCATTTCAGCGGTAATAATATCAATCCGCAGAGACAGCACTTTTTACGAGATATTCACGGAATTTCTTTTGAAATCTGCGCTACCGAATTGATGGCACTTCTTTTAGAATGCACGGAAATCAAAAAACTTTGGCCTACTTATAACAGAGCCTTAAAACGCTTTGAAGCCAAATTCGGCATTTATCAATATGAAGCAAGAAATGGTTATAAATATCTTGCCATTGGAAAAGTAAGTAAGTTTCAAGTCTGTATTCATGAATTCAGCAGTTTGCATGAAGGCATCAATTTACTTCGAAACCTTGCCGAACGTTTTGAAATTGATCATCGTTTCTGCAAATATTCAAGATCTGAAGAGGGAGATTTTTTCTATAATAATAGTCCTCAAAGTCTTCCTGATGCTATAATGCATAATGCACAAGTTGATAATGCCATTGATTATCTGTTGAATAACAGACCTTCTTTTGCCATTATCGACAAAGGAAAATCAAAAGAAGAACGCAGTTGTATTTGGATCGAAAATGGGCATTTTTATGGTATGGGATATCTTCCTTCTGATATTTCGATTCACGAACCTTCGGAAGTAAAAAATTATGTCACGCCTTATAAAAGCAACCAATATATAGAACAACTGATTTTTTCTTATGCAGAAAAGCATCCTAGAAAAGTATTCTTTAAAAAGCATTTCTTAGTCTAAAATCAAATTAGAGAAAAATAGAGCTGTAAAAATCAAAATTATGACACTATTTACCGACACCGAATTATTTACCACTGGGCATGGAGGTAAAAAAATATTTGATCTTCCAGATTGCGAACTAATTCTGATTGAAAATTTCTTCAGCAAAGAAGAATCAGATTCTTTTTATGACAGAATACTTCGCAAAACCAAATGGAGAGAGTATGAAATGGAAATTTATGATAAAACCTATACTGTTCCCAGAATGATTGCATGGTATGAAGATAAAGACAACGAAGGAGCAGATCCAAACGGACCTGACTGGACGTATGAATTGTTAAAAATCAGAGGCCGCGTGGAGAAAGAAACTCAGCTTGATTTTAACAGTCTTCTGTTAAATTTATACCGAAACGGAAAAGATGGCGTAGGCTGGCATAGCGACCGAGAAGACAAATCTGGCAAAGATCCCATTATAGCGTCTGTCACTTTTGGAGAAACCAGAATGTTTAAACTTCGCCATAAATTCAGAAAGGATATTCCATTAGTTGAAATACCACTTCATCATGGATCTTTCTTACTAATGGCAGGGACTACCAATAGTTTTTGGCAACATCATGTGCCTAAAACAGCACGCAAAGTTTTACCCAGAATAAATTTAACTTTTAGGCAAACGCAACGTAATACGTAATGCATTCAGAACTAAAAACTAGCTGATTTATTAGCTTAATCTTGACGAGGAAAATTCTGTCGAAAAAAGTTAAAATACTGATTGTATGAACGTTTTATTAGGCTGAACCTTCCTTTTTTACTATTTTTGCAACCTTTTAAAAAAATATAATACCGTAATGGCTTATTCAAACAACGATTTAGCGCGCTTCTTAGATGCGCAAAACAAACTTTATCTTACTGCTCTTTCTGAAATAGGAAAAGGGAAAAAAGAGACGCATTGGATGTGGTTTATTTTTCCTCAAATTAAAGGATTGGGCAAAAGCGATACTGCAAATCTTTATGCCATTAATGATTTAAAAGAAGCTTCAGATTATTTGGAGCATCCTATTCTAGGAAAACATTTAATTGAAATTTCAGAATTGCTATTAACCTTTAAAATGAAATCGGCTGATGGAATTTTTGGAGACTTAGATGCCCGAAAATTACGTTCTTGCATGACTTTGTTTTCTTTGGTCGAAAATGCAAATCCGATATTTCAGGAAATTCTGGAAGCTTTCTTCTCTGGAGAAAACGATCCGCTTACTTTGTCTATTATTAATTCAACTATAAAATCTGTTGATGAACCGGTAGAAATATAACCCGAGTTTACAGCGATTATTTACATTTAAAAGACACTAATTCTAGTGTCTTTTTTTTGTTTACAACTACATCATTTGCTAAAATCAAGATCTTAATTTGTTTATTTAAAAATAATTAGCATTAACTTGCATAATCAACCTCAAATCTAAACCAAATTATGACTGAAAAAATCAGAACCTTACAAATCATTCATTTTGGCATTTGTGCCGGGACAATTATTGTATATTTCATTGTAGGAGATATTTCATTAGAAACACTAAATATTCCTGCTATTGACTCGAATTCAATACTATATCTTCTTATTCCGGTTCTTGCCTTTGTTTCAAGCAGCATATTATTTAAAGCCCAATTAAAACAGATCGACCCGAAACTAAAACTCGAAGACAAACTTCCTGTTTATCAAACTGCTTCGATTATGCGATGGGCTGTTCTTGAAGGCGCCGCTTTTTTGATATTATTCATTAAACCCGAATTCATCTTGTTCGGAATACTTCTTATTGCCTATCTTCTTTATTTAAGACCTACAGAAGAAAGAATTACGAATGATTTATCTAATTCTTAAAACCTATAAAGCATAAAAAAAGCATCTTGAAAGATCAAGATGCTTTTTTTATTAAATTTCAATTGAAGCTAAAATATTATTCACTTGGTTTTGTAAAATAATACACTGGAATTCCAGTTAACATAATTAATACTCCCCAACCACAGGTTGAGAATTTTGTAATTAATAACGAAATACAAATTGCTGATGCTACAACAATATATAACATTGGTAAAAACGGATATCCAAATGCTTTATAAGGTCTTTCTGCATCAGGCATTTTTTTTCTTAGAATAAAAATTCCGTAGATCGTAAGTATGTAAAAAATCAATACAATGATAATTACAAAATCAAGCAAATCTCCATATTTCCCTGTCAAGCACAAAGCCGAAGCCCAAATACACTGTGCCCAAAGTGCCCAAGCAGGAACGCTCGAACTGTTTAAAACAGCTGCTTTTTTGAAAAACAAACCATCTTTTGCCATTGTATAATATACTCTCGCACCCGCCATAATTAATCCGTTGTTGCAAGCAAAAGTCGAAATCATAATCATAATTGCGATAATCAAGGCTCCGATATTTCCAAAAATATAATCTGAAGCCACAACTGCAACACGATCAAACTTTGCTGTTGCTATTTCATCAAACGGTACTACAGCCAAATACATAAGATTTGTCACAACATAAAGAGAAGTCACAATAAAAGTTCCTAGAAACAGACTAAGTCCCACGTTTCGTTTCGGATTTTTAATTTCACCAGCAATAAAAGTCACACCGTTCCAAGCATCACTAGAGAATAAAGATCCAACCATTGCCGCTGAAATTCCAGAAATCAAAGCTGTTCCACTAATTGGCAGCCATGATCCGCTTTCTTTGTTAAATGTTTTTGTGCTCCATCCGTCTGCCCAGTTTGCATCCCAAACAGAAGCTTTCGCGGCAAGCGTTAATCCGAAAACGACTAATCCAAGAAGCGACAAAATTTTAATTATTGTTAAAACAGTTTGTAGAATTTTTCCATTTTTTACCCCTCGACTATTAATAAAAGTCAGAATGATAATGGTTAAAATCGAAACTAGTTGAGCTGCATTCAGTTTAAAAGCACCAAGTTGGTAAAGAATATTTTCATCACTTAGCGGTTCATACAAATAAGCAGCAAATTTAGAAAAAGCCACTCCTACAGCCGCAATAGTTCCGGTCTGAATAACTGCAAAAAAACTCCAGCCATACAAAAAGGCAATCAGCTTGTTATAAGCTTCTTTTAGGTAAACGTATTGGCCTCCCGCTTTTGGGAACATAGCACTCAATTCGCCGTAACTGACTGCTGCGACAACGGTAATAAATCCAGACAAAAGCCAGATTAAAGTAAGCCATCCTGCCGAACCTACTTGTCTAGCGATATCGGCGCTTACAATAAATATCCCGGATCCGATCATAGAGCCAACCACAAGCATGGTTCCGTCTAAGAGTCCGAGTTCTCTTTTAAAATGTTCTTGGTCGTTTTCTTGCATTTTTATTGGTTTAGGTTGGCTAAAGATATACTTTTTTCTGAAATCTTAATCTTTAAATTATAAATTCTATATATTCTTAAAAAAGATCATATTTATCAAGATTTAACCCAAATCTTTATTAAAATCTTTTGGGCGTATCTCATCGAAAAAGACTGGTCGGGCTATCCACTTTATCTTTTATGGTGAACCCCACCATAAAAGGATGCCTCTCCTATCCCTCACGCAAACAAAAAGTGCATTCAAAAACGATATATAAACCAACATTAGTAATTCCAACTTTTATATATTTGATTTTTACGAATTGCCTAATGAAAAATAAAGAACTTGAAAAGAATGGAAGAAATAATCAATAAAATTGCTCAAGACAAAGTGGATTTCAATATTGGTTTAGAACTATTATTGGAAAAGAATAGTTTTGACAAGATTTTTGAAACACTTCAAGTTTATATTCTAAACTCTATTCCAAATAAAACCGATTATAATTCAGAAACTTATCAAAGAGCAATAAATACTATTCCTCTAAAACCAACTTATGCGCCAATTGTAATCTTAAAAAGTTTTTCCACTAAAATTGCTTTCAATAAATTGGCTTCATTACCCAAAAATGAAAATAAAAAAGTAATAATCTCTTTACTTTGGATTTTTAAAATTACAGATACAGAAAGAAGAAATACAGAATGCAAAAATGGTTGTGGTCATTTTTGGCATGAACTTGACTAAAGATTCTTAATAAACATATTAGCTTTTAAGATAAATGAGATGTACCATATCTTCCTTTAGAAGCAAAAGAAATTTTCTTTAACTTTAAAAGAAAAAGAAAATCATGACTTGGGATCCGAAAAAATATAATGAGTTTAAAGTAGAGCGTTCTAAACCTTTTGATGATCTAACAAGTCATATTATTGACAAACCCAATCTGAAAGTTGTAGACCTCGGATGCGGAACGGGTGAACTTACCCAAAAATTGTGTCAAAAACTAACCAATCCGTTTGTTCTTGGCATTGATAATTCTGCTGAAATGCTGGCAAAAACGCCAGTACAAGAAAATCTTGAATTTAAAGAAAAAACGATTTTAGAGCAGATCAACGACGAAACCAAATGGGATTTAATTTTTTCGAACGCCGCATTGCAATGGATTGATAACCACAACAAACTTTTTCCGAAAATTATCTCCCGAATAAATCCAGGTGGACAACTGGCAGTCCAGATGCCACAGCAAAACGAAAACATCTTGAATAAAATACTTCTACAGCTTGTTCAAGAAGAGCCTTTTGCCACATATCTCAAAAATTGGACACGTCCTTCTCCAGTATTGACTTTAGATGAATACGCAAAAATCCTGTTCGAAAATGGCGGCAACAATTTGGTTCTTTACGAGAAAGTTTACCCTATAATTTCTAATAAAAAAGATGATTTTTTTAACTTCATTTCAGGCTCTGCATTAACTGTATATCAAGAAAAATTGGGAGAAAAGGAATTTGCAGCATTATCAGCTGAATTCAAAAAAAGAATAGATACTTATTTTCCAATAGTCCCGTCTATTTACGCCTTTAGAAGATTGATTATTTATGCTAAATTTTAATCAAACAATTCAGCTCAACTACTAATCAACACTTAAACAAAAAAACTAGAATTAGAACTTTTTTCACTTTCATAACATCTTTTTTGCAAAAATCATAAGATAAATTTTATTATATTTGAGAGAATCATTTTATAAGCATTTATAAATAGCAAAATATCTTAACAAGTGTTTAACAAAACGTGAATTAAATTATCTCCCATAATTTTTCATTCATACTTGCAGAACACGCAAAAGGCACGTTTTATTAACCTACTAATTTTAAGATTATGTCTAAATTGCAAGCTTTAAAAAATTTTCGTTTTCCAAATGTTTTCATTCTTATTTTAATAGTATTCATTTCGTGCGCATTATTAATCTGTATCAATTTTTTTACTATTAAAATCTTATCAGCAAATAGGGCTTACGTAAATGGGGAATCACATTATTCTAAAGGACAAAAAGATGCATCTAGACATTTAATTACCTATTTATTTACCAAAAACCACGCACAATGGAAATTGTATCTCGAAGAATTAAAAGTGCCACAAGGAGATGGCATTGCTCGAGTAACACTCTTGAAAGCTGGAGATAATGAAATTGCTCGAAAAGGATTTTTAACTGGCCGAAATAATGAAGATGATTTAGATGATATTATATGGCTATTTGAAAACTTTAAAAATGTGGAATTTTTATCTAAAGCCATAAATGAATGGGGACAAGGAGATAAACTAATTTTCGATTTATTTGTTATTGGCCAGCAGATTAACGCCAAAATTGAGCATGACATTTTAACTGCTGAAGATCAGAAGAAATATTTAAAAGAAATAAGTGCAATAAGTGACCGATTAACGGTTAACGAACGGAATTTTTCGAATACATTGGGAGAAGGAACTCGAAAAATAAAAGATTTATTGATTATTACAAATATCTTTTTCATTCTGGTTATAGTCTGCAGCGTTTGTCTTTATTATTCGATAATGGTAAAAAGACTATTAGTTTCGAAAAAAGAAATAGAGGTAAAAAATGAAAACCTTGTTACCGTAAATCGAGAATTGGACCGATTTGTTTACAGCGCATCACACGACTTGAGATCTCCCATTACTTCATTAAAAGGTCTTATCGAAATAACAGCATTAGAAGATGATGTGGAGCAGGTTCGAAATTATTTGCAAATGATGCATCAGAGCCTAGCAAGGCAAGATCAATTTATTAGCGATATTATTGATTACTCTAAAAACAAAAGAAAACAAATAATAATGGAGCCCGTGAGTTTAAAAGAGCTGTGCAACGAAGCTATTCAACAATTAATGCATATTGAAAATGCAAACAAAATTAAATTCACACAAGAGCTTTTAGTGGATCATATTGAAAGTGATGGGCTTCGTCTAAAAATTATCATTAACAACCTGCTTTCTAACGCTATTAAGTATGCAGATTGCAACAAGCCAGAAATGTTTATTACGATAAAAACTTATTTTAGTGACGGTTTAAATAAACTTGAAGTGACAGATAATGGAATCGGAATTCATGACGATTACAAAGCGAATATTTTTGATATGTATTTTGGAACAAATAAAAACAAAGGCTCTGGCCTAGGTTTATATATCGTAAAAGAAGCAGTTGAAAATATCAGAGGTGATATTTCTGTTTTTTCCGAAAGCAGTGTGGGAAGTAAATTTATAGTAACAATACCAAATTCTTATGCCGTATAGATCTCAATTTATAATTATAGAAGACAACTTGATTGATCAATTTGTCATTAAAAAGCTACTGAAAAAAGGGCTTGATGTTAATCCTGTTTATATTGCAAACAATGGAAAGGAAGGTATGAACTGGATTCTAAAAAATCAGAATCAAAACCCATTGATTATTCTTTTAGACATTCAAATGCCTGTTATGGATGGATTTGAATTTTTGAAAGAATTTGACAATCTCCCAGAAGATGTAAAAGAAAATATCGAAATTTTTGTACTCTCTTCTACTTTAGATAGTGACGAAATCAAAAAAGTTAAAGAAAATAAATATGTATCTGATTTCTGGAATAAACCTTTTAGATTAGAAACATTAAAAAGTGTTTTTCTTGAAGCTTAATTCAAAACACGATTTACTTGAGAAAAAGCTCTTGTGTAATACGGCTCTTTTGTTGAGGAAATCATAACGCCTCCATGAGTAGATGAATGCACGAATTTAATCTCACCATCAACATTTTCAACAACCATACCTACGTGATTTATATGGCGTCTACCATTGGTTCTAAAGAAAATTAAATCTCCTTTTTGCGCCTCGTCTGAAGCTACTTTTGTTCCTATTCGAGATTGTTCTATTGAACTTCTAGGCAATTTAATATCAAAATTTCCAAAAGTGCAAAACATTAATCCTGAACAGTCAAAACCTGCTTTTGTTGTTCCACCCGATCTGTATCTAATACCTATATTCCCTGTTGCACTTGCTATAAGCTGATCAATTAATCCAGAATAATCTCCCGTCCTCACAATAGTTGAATCTCTTTTTATATCTGGAGCCGTTTCTGCTATTTGGCCGGAAGAAGCATCTCCTTGCACATTAGCTTCTTGCAAAGTTTTTGTTGCTTGAATAGCATCTGCTTTTTCTTTTGGAACACGAATTTTCAACAAATATCCAACTGGTACTTTTCCTTTAATTGATGGATTCTGGCGTTCTAGTTCTGCAACCGTAATTCCATATTCTTTAGAAATGCCATATTTTGTTTCTTTGGTTTTCACTTCTCTTATAAACTCTACATCCGTCGAAACCACTTCTGAACTAACAGGAACCTCACTTGGCGAGCTACTATTTGACGCTAAATTATTTGAAGGAATATTTATTTGCTGTCCGATTTTTAAGCCTTCGCTTTCCAGAGATGGATTCGCTTTCTTTAAATCATCAACAGAAACATTATATTTTTTAGAAATCCCCCAAAGCGTTTCTTTGGAAGCCACTTCATGAGTACCAGAAGAAGTTACAGAAGAAGTAGTATTATCTGCAACTTCAACATTTTTATTTTTTGTCTTTGCAGCAGTTTTATTTTTGTTCGGAATTAAAAGAGTGGAATTTAGTTTTAATATTTTAGGAGCATTCGGATTTGCATCTGCAATGTCTTTTACTTTTACTCCATATTTTTTAGCAATAACAGAAAGGTTATCTCCTTGTGAAATTTTGTGCTTAATAAAATTATCTTGCGCAAAGGCTCCAACACTGAAAAAAAACAATACTATTATTAACCTGTAAACCATACTCTCTTTCTTAAAGTTTTTACAACTTTTTCTATATTATACATTAATACCAACTCAAAAAAGACAAATATATTGCCTTAAAAGCGAATTTAACTTTTTAAAGTAAAAAACCTGTGTTTTTAACAATTATTTTACCTCGAATTAACAGTCTCGGAATAGAAATTAATTCAACTTTTTGAAAGGCAGTTTTTTACAAAAAATATTTTTTTTATTAAATTTAACCTAATAAAAAAACTAAGATATTTTGAAAAAACTATTCTATATCATCATTTTCTTTCCTTTTATTATAAATGCACAAATTATAAAAGGGATGGTCATTTCTCAAAAAAACAAAAAAGCTTTAGAAGACACCAACATTACAAGCATATCAGGAAGTTTTGGAACTTTAACGAATAGCAATGGTGAATTCACTTTAAAACTCCCTTCTAATTTCAAAGATCAAGATAGTTTACAATTTTCGCATATTGGATTTATTACCACAAAAATTGCTTTAAGCGATTTAAAAAAGACAGACTTCAAAATTCTTCTCCAAGAAAATGTAGAAAATTTAGAAGGCTTAGTTATTCGCAAAAACCACAAATTAAGATTAAAATCTAAATTGAATACAACCAAATTAGCTCCTTTGCAATATAGAATTACCTCTTTTGGATCAGTTTTACAAGACAATAAAATCTATATTATAGGAGGAGACGCAAGTTATAAAACAGATCCTTGGGAAAAAGTCAAACGAGAACGGCCAGATTTTACCTTGAAAGATTACCTCCGAGAAATTCGCACTAATCCAAACTATTTCTCTTATAAAGGAAATTTACTGGTATACGACATTCAAAATAATTCTTGGGAAGAATCAAATCTAAAATTCAAAAAAAGAGCTTATCATAACCTAAATTATTACGATGGCAAAATCTACATTTTAGGCGGAAAAAAAATTTCTGACAATGGAATTTTTGAATACCTACAAAATGAGATTGAAGTATTTGATACTAAAAAACAAAGCATTACAATTGACAAAACGAATCCACATCAAGCAGCTAATGCCGCTGCATTTACTTACAATGACAATATAATTGTAATTGGAGGTTCAATAAAAATGAATGACAAAGACAAAAAGACATTTACAAATAAAGTACACCAGTATAATATCACTTCTGGATATTGGTATGAACTTCCAAGTATGCCAGTAGCTAAAGAAACTTCAGGTGTCCTAATAGCTGATAAAATTTATTTGATTGGAGGAAACAATGATAATCCCTTATCTCAAATTGAGACTTTTGATCTAAAAACTGAAAAATGGCAGACTGAAGGTGAATTATTTACAGGATTAGAAAGACCAGCTGTAACCTTTCATGAAAATATAATTTATTTCTTTGAAAACAATCAGATCTATCTTTACGACATTAAAACAAAACAATTAAAAGAATATCTCGTTGACATTCAATTAAAAGGTTCCAGTATGCATTATTATAATAACAAATTATACATACTTGGTGGAACTCTTGAAAATGACTTCTCAAACACTCCTTCTCAAAACATTTATAGCATTGACATGGAAGAATTTGACAAAACACAACTCAATCATATCAAAGTTTTGTCATCCGGCTTGAATTTCTCTACTGCAAATTAGCAAAGTAAATTAATCATAATAAAAATGCCCTGTAAAAACAGGGCATTTTGCAATATATAAGTGTAACATTAAGCTTTTCCAGCTGCAATTAAGTTTAATGCAGAACCTGCAACAAACCAGCCAATCTGTCCTTCGTTGTACGTATGGTTAGCCAAGATAATATCTTTTGTACCATCTGCATGAACAAATTCTAATGTTAAAGGTTTGCCAGGAGCAAATTCTGTTAAATCTAAGAAGTTGATTGTATCATCTTCTTGAATTTTATCATAATCTGCTTCATTTGCAAAAGTCAATCCTAAAAGACCTTGTTTTTTAAGATTAGTTTCATGGATACGAGCAAAAGATTTTACCAATACCGCTTTAACACCTAAGAAACGAGGTTCCATAGCCGCATGTTCACGAGAAGAACCTTCTCCATAATTATGATCTCCAACTACAATAGATGGAACTCCAGCAGCTTTGTATGCACGAGCTACAGCAGGAACAGCATCATATTGACCTGTCAATTGGTTCTTAACAGAGTTTGTTTTTTGATTGTAAGCATTTACAGCTCCGATCAACATATTGTTTGAAATGTTATCTAAATGTCCGCGGAAACGCAACCATGGTCCTGCCATAGAGATGTGGTCAGTTGTACATTTTCCGAATGCTTTGATTAACAATTTAGCTCCTGCAATATTTTTTCCATCCCAAGGATCAAATGGAGCCAATAGTTGCAAACGCTCTGAAGTTGGATTAACTACTACTTGAACATTTGATCCGTCTTCAGCTGGAGCTTGGAATCCTGGATCTTCAGCATAAAAACCTTTCGCAGGAAGCTCATCTCCTGTTGGCTCTTCAAGCATTACTTCTTCACCATCTTCGTTTATTAATTTATCTGTTAATGGATTAAATCCTAAATCTCCTGCAATAGCTAAAGCAGTTACCAATTCAGGAGAACCTACGAAAGCCAAAGTATTTGGATTACCATCGGCACGTTTTGAGAAGTTACGGTTAAAAGAATGCACGATAGTGTTTCTTTCTTCTTTCTCTGCCCCTTCTCTATCCCACATACCAATACATGGTCCGCATGCATTTGCAAATACAGTCGCATTGATTTTATTAAAAGTATCAATAAATCCGTCTCTTTCTATTGTAGAACGCACTACTTCAGAACCTGGCGTAATTGTAAATTTCGCCTTCGTTTTTAAGTTTTTAGCAGCTACTTGTTTTGCCAAAGAAGCTGCACGAGAAATATCCTCGTAAGATGAGTTTGTACAAGAACCAATCAAACCATACTGAACTTGTAATGGCCAGTTATTTTTGATTGCCTCTTCTTTCATTTTAGAAATTGGAGTAGCCAAATCTGGCGTAAAAGGACCATTTAAATGTGGCTCTAAAGTAGATAAGTTGATTTCAATTACTTGATCAAAATATTTTTCAGGATTAGCATATACTTCTGCATCTCCTGTTAAATAAGGAGCAATTTTATCTGCTGCATCAGCAACATCTGCTCTATTTGTAGAACGAAGGTAACGCCCCATTGAATCATCGTAGCCAAAAGTCGAAGTTGTAGCTCCAATTTCAGCTCCCATATTACAAATAGTTCCTTTACCCGTACAAGACATTGCTTTTGCACCTTCTCCAAAATATTCTACGATTGCTCCAGTACCACCTTTTACAGTAAGAATACCAGCAACTTTAAGAATAACATCTTTTGGAGCTGTCCATCCTGATAATTTTCCAGTTAATTTAACTCCGATTAGTTTAGGAAATTTAAGTTCCCAAGCCATTCCAGACATAACATCTACAGCATCTGCTCCACCTACACCAATAGCTACCATTCCTAAACCACCTGCATTTACAGTGTGAGAATCGGTACCAATCATCATTCCTCCTGGGAAAGCATAATTTTCAAGTACTACTTGGTGAATAATTCCCGCTCCTGGCTTCCAGAAACCGATTCCGTATTTATTAGAAACCGACGACAAGAAATCAAAAACCTCATTACTTTGTGTTTTTGCTCTAGCCAAATCTGTTGCAGCATCTACTTTTGCCTGAATCAAGTGATCACAGTGAACCGTTGTAGGTACTGCTACTTTAGATTTACCTGCATGCATAAACTGCAATAGAGCCATTTGTGCTGTTGCATCTTGACAAGCAACGCGGTCTGGCGCAAAGTCAACATAATCAATTCCTCTTCCAAACGCCTTAGTCGGATTTCCGTCCCAAAGGTGATTGTATAAAATTTTCTCTGTTAAAGTAAGCGGACGCCCAACAATTTCACGCGCTTTATCAACTCGCGCTGGCATGTTTTCGTACACTTTTTTAATCATTTCGATATCAAAAGCCATAGATTTTTTGTTTTTTATTATTCTTTTTTGAACATGACAAGTTACAAAAAATAGAACAATTATTACTAAAAAAGCCCGAGTTTTACGACTCGGGCTTTTAAAATATTAATAAATAATCTTTTGATTACATAACTAATTGTTTGTTAGA
>Ga0308157_10003471_pt1 | contig 22878 bp, 19 predicted proteins | sample PhyBR1_FD_201035 | JGI IMG/M metagenome (GOLD analysis project Ga0308157, IMG submission 201035) | Phyllosphere microbial communities from UC Gill Tract Community Farm, Albany, California, United States - DLSLB.R1 | ecosystem: Host-associated > Plants > Phyllosphere > Unclassified | place: USA...
CAGCCCGGGCTGGAACAGCTCTGCGCGGATCAGCAGCGCCAGCACGCCGCCCACCATCAGCATGGTGAAGGCGAACAGCAGGTACAGCGTGCCGATGTCCTTGTGGTTGGTGGCATACAGCCAGCGCTGCCAGCCCGTGGGCTGGTGGTGATGGTGGTCATCGTGCGCACCATGGTCATGGTGGCCGCCATGGACATCGACCTCGGGGCCCGGGGTGTGGGATGGGGGGTATACGGCGCTCATAGGAATGTCTCCGGTATTCACTGCCTGCTGCGCATCACTGCGCGGCCACGATGTCCACACGACGGGCCTGCTGATCGGCCCCGGCACCTGCGGTGATGGTGGTGGGCTTGTGCAGGGCAATGCGCTCCTGTGCCACACCGGCATCCGTCAGGGCCTTGGCCACGTTCTGCGCACGCTGCTTGGCCAGCTCGGCGTTCTGGTCGGCATTGCCGGTGGCATCCACAAAGCCCGACAGGGCCACCTTGCTGTCGGCATGCGCTTTCAGATACTCCGCAGCCTGGGCCACCACGGCCTGCGCCTCGGCATTCAGCGCCTTGTCGCCCGTGGCAAAAAACACCTGGTAGGGCTGTGGCGCGGCAGCAGTTGCCCCTGCCACAGGTTCTGCCGCAGCGGGCGGTGCCGCGCCGGGGGCGGCCGCCCCGCCTTCGGGGAACTTGCCGCCCCGCGCATCCTTGAACTGCGCGGGCTGGATCAGCTGCCCGGTCTTGTTGCTCCAGTGGTTCTTGGCGAAGGTCAGCACCGCGGCCAGCTCCACATCGCTGAGCGCCTTCCACGAAGGCATGGCACCGTTGTTGCGCCCTTCCAGCACCACATGCATGGCTTCCGCCAACGGCCCCAGCACCACCGGGCTGCCATCCAGCGCCTTGATGGGGCCCGCCCCCTTGCCATTGGGCTGGTGGCAGACCGCGCAGTTGGCGGCATAGACTTTTTCGCCGCGCGCAACCAGCTCGTCCAGCTTCCATTCCTTGTTGGGATCGTCGCGCTTGGAGGCCGCCTTCTTGGTTTCTTCCTCCACCCAGGTCTTGTACTGGTCGGACTGCAGCACCTTCACATGGATGGGCATGTAGGCGTGTTCCTTGCCGCACAGCTCGGCGCACTGGCCGTAGTAGTCGCCCGGCTTTTCCGCCTTGAACCAGGTGTCGCGCACAAAGCCGGGAATCGCATCCTGCTTGATGCCGAAGGCAGGCACCATGAAGGAGTGAATCACATCGTTGGCGGTGGTGATGATGCGCACCTTCTTGCCGGCCGGCACCACCAGCGGCTGGTCCACCTTGAGCAGATAGTCGGGCGGCGCATCCTTGACATTGCCGCTGTTGGACAACACCCGGTGGCTGGTGTCCAGCGTGGAGATGAAGCTCAGCCCCTCGCCCTCCCCTTTCAGGTAGTCATAGCCCCATTTCCACTGGTAGCCTGTCACTTTGATGGTCAGGTCGGCATTGGTGGTGTCCTTCTGCGCCACCAGCACCTTGGTGGCCGGCAAGGCCATCAGGATCACGATGATGAAGGGCACGATGGTCCAGGCGATTTCCACCGTGGCCGATTCATGGAAATTGGCGGCCTTGGCGCCTTGGGAGCGGCGGTGTTTCCAGATGGAATAGAACATCACCGCAAACACGGCCACGAAGATCACCGTGCAGATGCCCAGCATCATCCAGTGCAGAAAATGCTGCTCCTGTGCAATGCGCGTGACCGGGGGGTGCAGATTGAGCTGACGCACCGCAGGGCCGCCGGGCAGGTCCTGGACCGCATAGGCCGCCTGCGCCATCCAGGCTGCAGCGGACATCATCGTGAGACGCAGGGGCCGAAAGGGGATGCTTTTCATAGTTCTCGCTCAAGTCTTGGGCCACTAGAAACAGGGAACCTGGCAGGCAGGGGGGGGCTACAGCCGCACACCTGCGCGCACTCAACTCAGAAAAACCAACCAGCGTGGCGCAGCCCGCTCCCACGGGTACGCCCACATCGATCCATGCCTGCACGCAGGCCAACCGCAAGCTGCAGCACCACAGCCTGTGCCGCCGCAAAGAAAATAGTGGATGAAGCAGTGCCGACGCGTTTCCAGGAAGCAGCCTGAAAAGCCCGAGAAGACGCCCTCTGCGTCGCGTGAAACTTCAGCATGCAGGCCTGTGCGCGCGCAGGGCGCAGGCCCGACTCCAAGGCAATGCGAAACACCAATTTTTTTCTCCTGACGGCATGCGGCCGTGGGGGCCCTCTCCCCAGCCTGGAGTCATGCGGTCTGGAGAAAAGCTCGTGTGTCAGTGGTTGAAAAAATTGTAGGTCGCTTTGCGTGGAATCAAAGGGGCATAAGCGCCTTTTGTGTTATCGCAAACCCGTGTTGCGACCTTGCCGCAACATCGCCCGCATATCGTCCAACGGCACACTGCTTTCCCCGGCCGCACGGACCCGGGGTGCTGGCTTGTAAGCATGGCCGTAGACCACTTCGAAGGTCAACGCCAGCTGTCCATCCTGCTCCTGTAAACGCAGCGCGCCATCCAGCAATTGATGGAGGTCAAGACGCCATTGCCGTCCACGCAGACCGGCAAAGCGCTGCGGATGCAGATTGCATCCCAGCTCGCGCAATTCCTGCAGCAGACGCTCGGGCGAAGCAAAGGTCAGCGTGATGCGCTCCATGTCCATCACCGGCTCCGCAAAGCCGCTTTGCACCAGCATGTCTCCCCAGTCGTGCATGTCCGTGAAGCTGTGGCACGCCGCCGGCCAGCCCGCCTGCTGGTAGGCGTCCCGCAGCTCCTGGGCCGTGTCGGGCCCCAGGCAGGAAAACATCACAAAGCCATCCACCGCCAGAGCCTTGTGCCACTGCGCCAGCAGGGCCAGCGGGTCTGCCGCCATGTGCAGCTGCATATTGGCCCACAGCATGTCCACTTCCTGCCCGGCAGCCGGCAGACCAAAGCGGGGTTGCTTGCCCGCCCAGCGCTCCATGCTCCACCAGGCCTTGCCCAGCGCCTTGTGCGCCGCTTCGGCGCGCTGCGCCTGCGGTTCATGCACCCAGGACTGCGCCTGCGGATAGCGCTGCGCCACCAGTGCGTGCGCCTGCAGTCCGCCGCGTACCGGCTCCCAGTCCAGCCACGACTGCGGCGGCTTGGCCATCCACTGCAGGCGGTCCTGCATGCGGCGCGCCACCTCTTCGTGCAGCCACGGCGATGCCGCAGGCGCCTGGGCCTGCCAGCGGGCGGCGGCAACGGGGTCGATGGTGGGCGGCAGAGCAGTAGACATGGAACAACAGATGGGGAGGCAATCGGACAGTCGGCGCACATCCGGCATGACGGTGGCGCTGCGGGCGGCAGTATATTGATTCCATGCGTCTGCACATCCCGGCATGGCTATCCGCCCGCATTCCCAGCCAGTGCCTGGCCTGCGGCAGCTGGCCCGCGCAGCCACTGTGCGCGCAGTGCCAGGCGCGTTTTGCACAGCATGTGCCGCGCTGCCGCAGTTGCGCCCTGCGCCTGCCGGATGCACATGCCGGCGCACACTGCGGGCAATGCCTGCGCCACCCGCCGGTGCTGCAGCACTGCTTGGTCGCCGTGGACTACGGCTACCCCTGGGCCTTGCCGCTGACGCAGTGGAAGCTCCATGCCCAGCCGGCCGTCGGCCGCCATCTGGCGCAATGGCTGCAGCAGCACGCCGCCTGGCCCGCGCTGCGCGACGGCTGTGCGCTCACCATCCCGATTCCGCTGTCCCCGCAGCGCCTGCGCAGCCGCGGCTACAACCAGGCACTGCTGCTGGCCCGCGCGCTGGATTGCCCGGCCATCCAGCCGCAGCTGCTGCAACGCACGCACGACACGCCCACCCAGATGCGCCAGGGCCGCGCCGCACGGCTGCGCAATCTGCGCGGCGCCTTCAGCGTGCCACCGCAACACCAGGGCCTGCTGGATGGAAAGACCGTGCTGCTGGTGGACGATGTCATCACCACGGGCGCGACCCTGCAGGCCGCCGCGCAGGCGCTGCTGGCCGCAGGCGCCGGCCAGGTGCATGCCGTGGCCCTGGCCCGCACGCCCTAGCCCCCTACCTCACACCTGCGCCATAGGGGTGCGCACCACAGGGACGGCGGTCACAGCGGACAATACGCCCCTTATGTTCCACATTGTTCTTGTTGAGCCCGAGATTCCACCGAACACGGGCAACGTCATCCGCCTGGCCGCCAACACCGGCTGCGATCTGCACCTGATCGAGCCCCTGGGCTTTTCCATGGAAGACCGCCACATGCGCCGCGCCGGGCTGGACTACCACGAATACGCCCCGGTGCGCCGCCATGCCGACTGGCAAGCCTTTCTGACCGCCATGCAGCCCGCGCCCGAGCGCATGTTTGCCATGACCACCCATGGCAGCCGCCCGGCGTTTGATCTGGCCTTCCAGCCCGGCGACTGGCTGGTCTTCGGTTGCGAAACCCGAGGCCTGCCTGCGGATCTGCGCAACAGCTTTCCCGAAAGCCAGCGCCTGCGCCTGCCCATGGTGGCAGGCCAGCGCAGCCTGAACCTGTCCAATGCGGTGGCGGTCACGGTGTTCGAGGCCTGGCGCCAGAACGGTTTTGCCGCCCCCGCAGGCCAGACGGCAGGCTGAGACTGCGGCGGCACCGCTTCGGTGCACGATGCCTGAAATAGTGCAAAAGTTCCGTCTCATTGACAATGAATTCGAAACAATGAGTCGTAAATTTACATGCTTATCTTCATATATGGAACGATCTACAGTTCATCCATACGGTAACGCCACAGCGCCACACCGGAAGTTGAACGAAAAGGACATTCCATGAAAAGCATTCACACCCTCAGCATCGCCGCAGCTCTGGCCCTGACCGCACTGGGCAGCCAGGCCGCCGGTATGTCGGCTCCCCTGGGCGAGCAAGGCTGGCCTCCCGTGGTGGAAAGCCACAGCACCCTGACCCGTGCGCAGGTGCTGGCTGAATTGCAGGATGCCCGCCAAAACCACCGCATGGCCGTGGCCGAAGGCGACCAGCTGCAACTGCGTGCCGATGAGCTGACCACCCGCTCGGCCGTGAGCCGCGAGGCCGTGCGTGCCGAAACCCTGGCCGCCATCAAGGACGGCAGCATCGTGCACGGCGAGCTGTAAGCCCCAGCCCGCGCATTTGCTCCTGGCAAAAGCGCCCAATGCAAAGCCCCGCTGCCTGCGCAGACGGGGCTTTTTCATGGGACCGAAAAAAGAAGACGGCGGCGTTCAGCCCTGGGCCGCACCGTGGCTGCGGCTCAGCGTCTCGGCCACGCACACGGGCTTGTCGCTGCCTTCGCGCTCCACCGTCACCCCCCAGGTCATCTGCATGCCGTCGGGCTGCACCGGCTCGGCCGCCAGCAGCTTGATGTGGGCGCGCAGCCGGCTGCCCACCGGTACGGGGGCGGGAAAGCGCACCTTGTTCAGACCGTAGTTCACGCCCATCGTGGCGCCATCCACCGTCACTGTCTGCTGCATGAACTGCGCCAGCAGCGACAGCGTCAGATAGCCATGGGCCACCGGCGCACCAAACGGGCCCTTCTTGGCCCGCTCGGGATCCACATGAATCCACTGGTGGTCGCCCGTCGCCTCGGCGAACTGGTTGACCTGCTCCTGGGTGATGGTGATCCAGTCCGTCACGGCCACATCCTGGCCCACGGAAGCACGCACATCGGCGTAAGAGGCAAAGCGTCGTTTCGTCATGCGACCCACTGTAGCCAGCAGGCCGCGCAGGCTTTGTCGGTCACGGGACAGTTGAGGGAAAGCCCCAGGATGTGGCCCTCCCTACAGGCCAAACGACTGCTCAAGCGCGGCAGTAGCGCATGCAGTGTTGACCTGGATACCGGTGCGTTCAGTGGCCGGCGCCGCGCTGCACAAAGAACAGGCCGATCCCCACCAGCATCAGCAAGCCGCCAAAGACACGGTTCTGCCAGCGCATGGCTTCGGGGCTGCGCATCCAGCGGCGCAGTGCACTGGCGCTGCCGGCATAGCCATGCATCACCACCATGTCCACGCCAATGCAAGTCGCCGACATGATGGCCAGCTGCAACCACAGCGGGCGCTGCTCGGTCAGAAACTGCGGCAGCACCGCCACCATGAAGATGATCCCCTTGGGGTTGGTGGCATTGGTCAGAAAACCGGCCAGCACGCGCTGGCGCCAGGTCAGGGCCGGAGCGCCCTGGGCATGGCCGATGTCCAGCCCGTTGCCCACGCTGCGCCACTGGCTCCAGCCCAGGTAGATCAGGTAGCACGCCCCCAGTATCTTCACCGCCGCAAACGCCCATTCCGAGGCAATCAGCAAGGTGCCCACGCCGCCGCCGGCCACCAGCAGAATCAGCAGCAGGCCCAGTTGCAGGCCGCACACCGTGGCGCTGCTCTTGCGCAGGCCGTAGTTCAGCCCGTGGCTCATGGACAGCACCGCGCCCGACCCTGGCGACAAGGCAATCAGCCAACACGCCATAAAGAAAGCCCACCACGTCTGCACATCCATGCCACACCTGCCCTGCCGTCGCCACACCGCATTGCCACAGCAATGCACCAAAGCGGCGCATCTTACGCCTGCCCCGCATGGCGTGCTGGCGCCCGGTGCGACACAGGCCCGCGCGCGGCTGAATGCCGCGGCCAGCGCGGCCCACTGCCCCCGTGCTACGCTGCCGGCCATGATCTTCAACCCTTCGCAAGCGGACGTGCGACGCTTCTTCTGCAGCGTGCGCGCCAAGATGAAGAGCGAATCCCCCATGGAAGCCATCGAGATGCTGGCCAGCCTGTGGATTGCCGAACACCCCGAATACTTTGCCGAGCTGGACGATGTGGACGCCGCCGTGGCGCGCAACTACGACGCCGAGCCCGGCCGCACCAATCCCTTCCTGCACCTGTCCATGCACCTGTCCATCAGCGAGCAGTGCAGCGTGGACTCCCCCCGCGGCATCCGCCAGGCCGTGGAACTGCTGGCCCGCAAGCGCGACCTGCATGACGCTCACCACGAAGTGATGGAATGCCTGGGCACCATGCTGTGGGAAAGCCAGCGCAGCGGCCGTCCGCCCGATGGCAATGCCTACGTGGCTGCGGTGCAACGCCGCGCCACCCAGGACTGAGCGCCAGACCACACCCACCAGGCAACAAGCTGCTGAACGCCCCAAGACAAAGGCTGCCGCTGCGCACACCAGGCGCTGTGGCAGCCTTTTTCATGCCGTGCATGCGCCGAGCGCGCCAAGACAAAGCCCGCACAAGGCGGGCCGTGGAGCTGCTGGGCTACGTGGCTGTGAGCCCATGCCGCCGTGCGGCAGCCTGTATCAGCGAAAGCGCGATTCCGGCACCGTGTGCAGATCGCCTTCCAGCGAGCCGATATAGCCCGCCAGCTGCTTGAGCTCCTGCAGCGTGAACTGCTTGGCAATGCCGGCCATCACCCCATTGCTGCGCCCCACCGTGCCCTTGCTGGCATCGCGCTGGTAGGACTTGAGGGCGGCATACACATAGTCTGCATGCTGGCCCGCCACCTTGGGATAGGCCGGGTCGATGGGCTTGGCAAAGCCTTCGCCATGGCAGGAGAAGCAGGCCCCCTTCTGGATCAGCGCTGCCACGGCAGGCGCCGGATCGTGCGCCTTGGCCGCGCTGGCAGAACCGGCTGCAGGCGCGTTCTGACCGGCATAGAAAGCGGCCACATCGGCCATGTCCTGATCGGTCAGCGAATCCGCAATGCCGCGCATGGTGGGATGGCGGCGGTCGGCCTTTTTATAGGCCGCCAGCGCGGATTCGATATAGCGTGCACTCTGGCCCGAAATCTTGGGCACTTTGTACACCTCTGGGAAACTGGCCTGGTAGCCTTCGATACCGTGGCAGCCTATGCACATGGCCACCTTGTTTGCGCCCGCCTGGGCGTCTCCCTTGATCTCCTGGGCCGATGCTGTGAAGGTCACAGAAGCGACAACCAAGAGCCCTATCGTGGACAGCTTTTTGTTCATTGCGCGCACAATCCTTGGGAAGTTTTAGCTGGGATTTGGCTCACACAGATTCATTATGGCGAGAACCGTCAAGCGCCCTAATCAATGTTTACGCTGATATAGACCATGAAATTCCAAGGCACCGAGAACTACGTCGCACCCCAGGATCTGATGCTGGCCGTCAACGCAGCCATCACGCTGCAGCGTCCGCTGCTGGTCAAGGGCGAACCCGGCACCGGCAAGACCATGCTGGCCGAGGAAGTGGCCGACGCGCTGGACATGCCGCTGTTGCAGTGGCACATCAAATCCACCACCAAGGCCCAGCAAGGTCTGTATGAATACGACGCCGTCAGCCGCCTGCGCGATTCGCAGCTGGGTGATGAGAAGGTCAAGGACATCCAGAACTACATTGTCAAAGGCGTGCTGTGGCAGGCCTTCACCGCCGATCAGCCCGTGGCGCTGCTGATCGACGAAATCGACAAGGCGGACATCGAATTCCCCAACGACCTGCTGCGCGAACTCGACCGCATGGAGTTCTACTGCTACGAGACGCGCGAGATGATCCGCGCCAAGCACCGCCCGGTGGTCTTCATCACCTCGAACAACGAAAAAGAGCTGCCCGACGCCTTCCTGCGCCGCTGCTTCTTCCACTACATCAAGTTCCCCGAAGCGGACACCATGCGCCAGATCGTGGACGTGCATTTCCCCACGCTCAAGAGCGAGCTGCTGACGGCAGCGATGAAGAGCTTCTACGACATCCGCGGCATCCCGGGCCTGAAGAAAAAGCCTTCGACCTCCGAGCTGATCGACTGGCTCAAGCTGCTGCTGGCCGAAGACATTCCGCCCGAAGCCCTGCAATCGGCCGACAGCAAGGTGGCCGTACCGCCGCTGGTGGGTGCGCTGCTGAAGAACGAACAGGATGTGAGCCTGTTCGAAAAGCTGGTCTTCATGAACCAGCGCAACCGCTGAGCCCGCGCGCAAAGGGCATACCCGCTGCCGCCCATCCACCCGCCCTGCTATGGTCAAACGTTCACCATACACACAGGGAGACAGACCATGAGCACTGCCAAGAAACTGCTGCTGGAAGGCGTCAGCGACGCCGTGGGTTTCATTGCGGGCGCACTGGCCGGCTACGGCCTGGGCCAGGCGGCGGGCTGGAACATCTTCGACGCCGGCTACGGCGCAACCAGCCTGCTGGGCATTGTCTGCGTCGGCCTGGGCGGCGGCCTGGGCCTGCAGCTGGCACGGCGCTGGCGTGCGGCCCGCGCCCAGCATGCGCAGGCGGCGGAACGTCCCTGAGCAGCCCTCACCCAGCCAGCTTCTGTCAGCTTCCCCGCGCGAGAATGTCTGGAACCGATTGTTGGAACCCCACACCATGAACACCACAGCCTTCGTCACCCCCGTCACCCTGCAAGCGCATGGCGTGCGCCTGGTTCCGCTGGAACTGGCGCATGAAGAAGGGCTGCGTGCAGCGGCGGCCGATGGACAGCTGTGGAATATCCGCGTCACCTCTGTGCCCGAGCCGCAGGACACCCGCGCCTACATCGAGACCGCGCTGCAGATGCGCGCGGCCGGCAACCGCTTTGCCTTTGCCGTGCTGGACGATGCCTCCGGCGAAGTGCTGGGCAGCACCAGCTACCACGACATCCTGCCCGCCGTGCAGCGCGTGGAGATCGGCTACACCTGGTACGCCCAGCGCTGCCAGCGCACCCATGTGAACACCACCGCCAAGCTGCTGATGATGGGCCACGCCTTCGACACCCTGGGCTGCCATGTGGTGGGCTGGCGCACCGACAACTTCAACTTTGCCAGCCAGCGCGCCATCGAACGCCTGGGTGCCCGCAAGGACGGCGTGATCCGCGGCCACGCCCTGCGCCGCGACGGCACCATCCGCGACACGGTGATGTACAGCCTGCGCGCCGGCGAATGGCCGGAAAGCCGCGCCCAGTTGCTCGACAAGATGAAGCAACACCTGCGCCAGCCCTGAGCGCCCGGAGGCCCCACCATGCTGATCGACTTCTTCTACACCCTGCGGGCGGCCAAGCTGCCGGTGTCCGTCAAGGAACTGCTCACCCTGCTGGAAGCGCTGCAAAAAGGCGTGGTCGGCCCCCAGAGCGAAGACGGCTGGAGCATGGATGACTTCTACTTCCTGGCCCGCACCACGCTGGTCAAGGACGAGAAGCACTACGACAAGTTCGACCGCGCCTTCGCCGCCTACTTCAAGGGCGTGGAAATGCTCACCGACTTTAGCAAGGAACTGCCTGCCGAATGGCTGCGCAAGATGCTGGAGCGGGAGCTGACGGACGAGCAGAAAGCCGCCATCCAGAAAATGGGCTGGGACGAGCTGATGAAGACCCTCCAGAAGCGCCTCGAGGAACAGAAGGGCCGGCACGAAGGCGGCAACAAATGGATAGGCACCGGCGGCACCAGCCCCTTCGGCCACGGCGGCTACAACCCGCAGGGCATCCGCATCGGCGGCCCGGGCAAGAACCGCAGCGCCGTCAAGGTGTGGGAGCAGCGCGCCTACCGCGATTACGACGACACCCAGGAGCTGGGCACGCGCAACATCAAGGTGGCGCTGCGCCGCCTGCGCAAGTTCGCCCGCCAGGGCGGCGAGCTGGAGCTGGACCTGCCCGACACCATCCGCAGCACGGCAGCCAACGCCGGCTGGCTGGACATCAAGATGGTGCCGGAGCGCCACAACAATGTGAAAGTGCTGCTGCTGATGGACGTGGGCGGCACCATGGACGACCACATCCAGCGCGTCGAAGAGCTGTTCTCCGCTGTCAAGAGCGAGTTCAAGCACCTGGAGTTTTATTACTTCCACAACTGCGTCTACGACTTCATGTGGAAGAACAACAAACGCCGCTTTGGCGAGAAGTTCGACACCTGGGACATCATCCGCAAGTACAACAAGGACTACAAGCTGATCTTTGTGGGCGATGCCACCATGAGCCCCTACGAAATCACCCAGCCCGGCGGCAGCGTGGAATACAACAACGAGGAAGCCGGTGCCGAATGGCTGCAGCGTCTGACGCATGCCTTCCCGCACCATGCCTGGGTCAATCCCGAGCCGCAGGGCGTGTGGGAGTACCGCCAGAGCATCGACCTGATCCGCCGCCTGGTGGGCGGACGGATGTACCCTTTGTCACTGAAGGGTTTGGAAGAAACCATGAGGCTGCTGTCAAAATAGGGAAATGCCCATGCTTTCCCCCACAACGGCGCCGGCCCCAGGGTCGGCGTTTTTGTTGGCCGGCTCGCTATTGCTGAGCGGCTGCAGTCTGCTCTCCAAGAACCACTCCGCTGACGCGGCCGCCGCGTCCGTGCCTTCCGGGCCGCCCAGCTTCAGCGTGGAGGTCGAGGCCCCGGACGGCGTGCGCGAGCTGCTGGAAAAACACCTGGAACTGGTGCGCTTCAGCCAGCACCCCGATCTGCGCCGCCGCGAAGTGGTCAGCCTGCTGAACGCCTCCGACAGCAACATCCGCGACCTGATCGGCACGCTGGGCTATTTCTCGCCCCAGATCCAGCTGGAGCTCAAGGACACGCCCGACTCCAAAGAGGCGCCGATGGAGGTCACCGTCAAGGTCGATCCCGGCCCGCCCACCACCATCCGCACGGCCGACATCCGCTTCTCCGGCCTGAATGCCGAGGAAACCCACAGCGACTGGCAGCGCGACGACATCCGCAAGAACTGGGGCCTGACTCCGGGCGAACAGTTCACCCAGTCGGCCTGGGGCGGCGCCAAGAGCCAGGGGCTGCGCAGCCTCCAGGCCCAGCGTTTTCCCACGGCCAGCATTGCCAGCAGCAAGGCCGACATCGACGCCGACATCCAGAAGGCCGATCTGTCCATCGACTACGCACCGGGCCCCGCGTATTACTTTGGCCCGCTGCAACTGAACTACAGCACCCGGACCGAGGATGGCGAGCAGGATGTCGACGCCCCGCCGCGCTACGACCCGGAAGGCATGCGCCGCATCGCCCGCCTGCCGGTGGGCGAGGAATACAAGCAGACCTCGCTGCTGGATGCACAGCAGCGCCTGTCGAACAGCGGCTACTTTGATTCGGTATTTTTGACCCTGGACACCGATGCCGCCCAGCCCGGCCAGTCCGAAGTGCATGCCCCCGTCATCGCCCAGGTGCGCGAAGCCAAGCTGCAGAAATGGGTGTTCGGCGTCGGCGCCAGCACCGACACCGGCCCGCGCCTATCCGTGGACCACATCCACAACCGGGTGCCCGGCCTGGGCTGGCGTGCGGTCAGCAAGCTGCAGCTCGACACCAAGAACCCCATACTGTCCACCCGCCTGGTCGACCTGCCTAACGAAGACGGCTGGGCCTGGTTCACCGGCGCCAAGGCCGAACGCGAGGAGCTGGGCGACTACAACACCAACAGCCTGCAGCTGCAGTTCGGCCGCACCAAGAGTGCCGACCGCATCGACCGCAACTACTACCTGCAGTACGACTTCACCAAGCTGCAGGGCACGGGCGCGCCCACCAGCAGCTCGTCGATCACCGCCAACTACGGCTGGACCGGGCGTTACTTCAACAACCCGATCTCGCCCACCAGCGGCTTCGGCTTTGCCTGGGAAGTCGGCGCCGGCACCACCCTCACGCCGGAGCGCGAGCCGTTCGGCCGCGTGTCGGCACGCTGGCTTACCTTGATCGGTCTGGGTGACCCGGACCAGGCAGGCCGGCGCCAAAGCCGCCTGGCCTTGCGTGCCGCCGGCGGCGCCGTGATTGCCAAGGACGGCGTGGACATTCCCGCCACCCAGCTGTTCCTCACCGGTGGCGACACCACGGTGCGCGGCTACCGCTACCAGTCCATCGGGGTGGAGAACGAGCTGGGCAAGCTCATCAGCGGCCGCTATATGGTGACCGGCAGCGTGGAATGGCAGCGCCCCATCACCGTGCGCGGCAACCGCTCCGACTGGGAGCAGACCGTGTTCGTGGATGCCGGCAGCGTGGCCGACAAACCCAGCCAGATGACGGTCTACACCGGCGTGGGCACCGGCATCCGCTGGGCCAGCCCGGTGGGCCCGGTCCAGGCCGATATCGCCTACGGCATCAAAACCCAACAATTCCGCCTGCACCTGCGCATGGGCTTCACTTTCTGACCATGGCAGATCCCACCGTATCCCCCTCTTCCTCTGACCTCCCCGCTTCTGCACGGGATGGCAGCCCGCCACCCGCTGCGCCGGCACGCAGCCCCCGCCGCTGGTGGCACAAACTGCTGCTGGCCCTGGCCGCCCTGGTGCTGCTGCTGGCAGTGCTGCTGGGCGGCGGCTGGTGGTGGATGGGCCAGGCCGACTCCCTGGCCAGCACCCTCACCCGCGTGGCCGGCTGGCTGCCTTCCGGGCAGACGCTGGAAGCCAAGGAGGTGCAGGGCACGCTGCGCCATGGCGGCAAGATCGGCTGGCTGCGCTGGACCAGTCCCACCCTGCAGGTGGAAGTGGAGCAGGCCGACATCGGCTGGCAGCTGTCCCCGCTGCTGTCACGCGAGCTGCGCCTGGGCCAGGTGCACATCGGCACGGTGCGCATCCGCAGCACCCCCGACCCCACGGACCAGACGCCGACCGAACCGCTGCAGTCGCTGACATTGCCGCTGCGCATCGACCTGCCGTTCCAGGTGGACACCGTGGTCTGGCAAGGTACGCCCGAGGTGCAGGCGACCGAGCTGCAGGGCCACTACCGCTACACCGGCAGCCACCACCAGCTGGCCGTGAACTCGCTGCGCTGGGCAGAAGGCCGCTACGCCGCCCAGCTCAAGCTGCAAGGCGCGGCCCCCATGGAGCTGGAAGCCCATCTGCGCGGCAGCATCCAGACCGCCCTGCCCGAACAGGACATGCGGCTGCAGACCCTGGCCACCGTCCAGTTGAGCGGCACCCTGGCGGGCGCCGACGCACAGATCGAAGCCCAGGCCAGCGCCTACGCCAAGGATGTGGTGCAGGAAGACAGCGCGCAAGACCTGCCGCAACCCACGGCCCGCGAAGCCGAAGACATTGCCAGCAGCCAGACGCTGCGCGCCCAGCTCAGCGCCAAGCTCCAACCCTGGCAGCCCCAGCCCGTGGTGTCCGCCCACGCCCAGCTGCACCAGGTGGATGTCTCGCTGTTCTGGCCCGACGGTCCCCACACCCTGCTCAGCGGTGAAGTGCAGGCCGGCCCTTCCGCCACCGGCTGGGACCTGCGCGCCAACGTGCGCAACGCCATTCCCGGCCCCTGGGACCTGCGCGCCCTGCCCATCCACCAGCTGGAAGCCGATGTGCAGCAGCAAGGCACGACCTGGCGGCTGGAAGAAGCCCAGATCAACCTGGGCACCGGCCACCTGACGGCCCAGGGCAGCTACGACGGCACCACCCGCAGCGTGCAAGGCGATGCCGTGCTGCACCAGGTCGATCCCGCCGCGCTGTGGAGCACGCTGGACCCCGCCCCGCTCAAAGGCCAGATCACCGCACGCACCCCGGCCGCAGAAGCCGGTGCCACGCCGGTGGTGGATTTCCAAGTCGACATTGCCACCACCCGCGGCCCGGCCACCGGGCGCGTGGTGCGCACCGCAGGCAACAGCAGCCCGCTGCGCATCGACGCCGTGCGCGCCCAGGGCCAATGGAGTGCCCCGGTCCTGACACTGCGCCAGCTGCACCTGAACGCCATGCAGGCACAGCTGGACAGCAAGCAGCTGGAATTCCACAGCGACAGCCTGCTGGTGCGCACCACAGCGCAGCTGCAGGCCCCCGGTACCCAGCTGGAGCTGCAGGGCCACATCAGCCCGGACGAAGGAGCCGGCCAGGCCAGCCTGCGCCTGCAGTCCGCCCCGCAGATGCTGGCCTGGCTGCAACGCCTGCCGGGCATGGCTGGCACGCTGCAGGGCGCCAAGCTGGAAGGTGCGGCAGATGCCAGCGTGCAATGGAAAGGTGGCTGGGGCAAGCTGCAGCAGCGCCTGCAGCACACCGCGGCCACACCCGTCACCTCGGGCCTGCAACTGCAGGCCAGCCTGCGCAGCGCGGGCCTGCAATGGACACCGGCCGGCCCGGAGGCCAGCACCACCCGCATTGACCAGTTCAGCCTGAACCTGCAGGGCACGCCCGAGCAGTTGCAGGCCACGCTCAGCACGCAGCTGCGCCAGGGTGCGCAGCGCATTGCACTGGACACCCAGCTGCAAGGCGGCCTGCTGACCAACCGCGGCGCTGCCGCCCTGGACTGGCAAGGCCGCGTGGAGCGCCTGCAAGCCCAGTGGAGCCCCGGCACCGACAGCGCCGGCAGCTGGAAAGCCGAACTGGCCAGCCCGCTGACCGTCAGCCAGCGCACCGTGGGCCAGACCATCCGCAGCCAGCGCATCGACACCAGCGCCGGCCAGCTGCGCGTCAGCGCACCCACCGGCAGCGCACCCGCCGGGCTGCAATGGCAGCCCATCAACCTGCGCCAGGGCAGCGACGGCAGCTGGCAGGTGCAAAGCCAGGGGCAGCTGCAAGGCATTCCGCTGGCCTGGGCCGATGCGTTCGGTGCCGAGCCCGGCAAAGGCCCGCTGACCGCCGCCGGCATCAGCGGTGACCTGAGCCTGAACGGTCGCTGGAACATCGACACCACAGGCCGCAGCCCGGTGGCCGATGTGGTGCTGGTACGCGCCAGTGGCGACATCCGCCTGGCCGTGGTGGAAGAGGAAACCGCCGCCAATGTCACCGTCATCCGCTCCGAAGGCGCTGTGGCGCGCCGTGCCGATGGCGCTGTGCAGCAACAGCGCGTGCCGGGCCGCGGCATGCGCGCCCGCATCCAGAACCTGCGCCTGCAGCTGCAGATGCGCGACAGCGAAGTCCGCACCCAGCTGCTGTGGGACACCGAGCGCGCTGGCCACCTGAGTGCCGACGTGCGCAGCTCCCTGCAACGCACAGCCGAAGGATGGACCTGGCCGGAAAACGCCCCACTCTCCGGCAATGCCAAGGCCAACCTGCCCGACATCGGCATCTGGGCCATGTTCGCGCCGCCCGGCTGGCGCGTCACCGGCAGCCTGAACGCCGATGTCCGCATTGCCGGCACACGCAGCGATCCGCGCTGGGACGGCACGCTGGGGGCCGACCAACTGTCCATCGTCTCGCTGCTCGACGGCCTGGATCTGCACGACGGCCGCCTGCGTGCACGCCTGCAAGGCACGCGCCTGGACATCACCGAACTGACGCTGCAAGGCGGCAAAGGCAGCACGGCCCGCATCCTGGGCTACAGCGGCAACCTGACCCCCGCCCCGCAGGAAGGCGGCCAGCTGACAGGCTCCGGCTTTGTGGCCTGGAACCCGCAGCCCGCCGCCGGCCAGTCGGGCATGCAGATGGACATCCAGCTGCGCGCCGAACGCCTGCAGGTACTGGTGCGGGCCGACCGGCAGCTCAGCACCTCGGGACAGATGCAGGCCCGGCTGGACAATGGCCAGTTCGTGCTGCGCGGCGACCTGACGGTCGACCGTGCCGCCATCCTGCTACCCGATGCCTCCGCGCCCTCGCTGGACAAGGATGTGGTCGTGCACTCGGCCGCCTCGCGCAAGGCCGAGGCGGAACGCCGCCAAAGGGAAGCCCGCCAGGCTGCGCAACAGGCCAGCGCCGGTGCCAGCCCCAACACCGCCAAGGTACCGGACATTCTGCTGAACCTGAACCTGGGGCGTGACTTTGCGCTGCAGGGCTTTGGCATCACCACTCGGCTGCGCGGCCAGTTGCAGGTGCGCGGCGGCAGCACGCTCAGCGCCCCCCCGCAAATCACGGGCGAGGTGCGCACCGAACAAGGACGCTACCGTGCCTGGGGACAGTCGCTGGACGTGGAAAGCGGTCTGGTCCGCTTCAACGGCCCCTACAACAACCCCTCGCTGGACATCACCGCCATCCGCCCCAACATCACGGTGCGGGCCGGCGTGCGCGTGCTGGGCAGCGCCACCGACCCGCGCGTGACCCTGTTCTCCGACCCGGAAATGTCCGACGCCGAAAAGCTCTCCTGGATCGTCATGGGCCGCGACACGGCCAGCGGCGGCGCCGAAGCCGCACTGCTGCAACAGGCGGCACTGGCCCTGCTCAGCGGCGGTGGCACCAGTGAGAACTTTGCCGGCCGTGTGGGGCTGGACGAGATCGGCTTCAAGGGCGCCAGCACCGACAGCACCGACGCCAATGCCGGCGCTGCCCTCACGCTGGGCAAGCGCCTGTCCAAGGACCTGTACGTCACCTACGAACAGAGCCTGAACGGCGCCATGGGCACGCTCTACGTCTTCTACGAGATGTCCCGCCGGCTCACGCTGCGCGGCCAGACCGGCCTGCAGACCGCGGTGGACCTGATCTATACCGTGCGCAAGGACTGAAGGCCGCTGCCGGCAGGTAGAATCAGCGGTTTCGCTCCCCATAGTTCAATGGATAGAACGAGCGCCTCCTAAGCGCTAGATACAGGTTCGATTCCTGTTGGGGGGACCATACCCAAGGCCGCAAGCTTTCATAAGCTTTCGGCCTTTTCCATTTCTACTCTGAATGGAGCCTGCAGTTTTCCATAGAAGTCCACTGTCTTTCAGTTGTATACACACCCATTCGAAAGTCCGGATCGCCTCGTCCATGCACAGGGTAGAACTTAACTAAACGCCTTGAGAACCAGCTAAGCTGCGATGGCGGAGTTAGCTGCAGCGCTGAATCACCCATGCTCAAACTGGTGGCGCTCACCCAGTGGATTGACACGCAGACTTGTGATGTGAGCCTGCGTCAGATCCACGGCGTACCTCACATCCACGTCATCGTCGTCCCATGCAAAGGATCGCTACCGAGCCTTCCGAAGATTCTTGGATGACTGACTGCCCAGGCCATTAGCGTCGCTTGCCGCATAGTGAGAAGTGCTTAGGCTTCTAGCGTTTTTGGGCAATGCTTCATCTGCATTGCTTGCAGAGTTGTTCTTGCTTGTTATGGCCCACAACCCTCCCAGCCCAGGTTGATGGATGCGGCGTGACGATGACCTGCCAGCAGTTGCAGGGCAACGAGTGCATATGGTCTGCAGAGCCTTATAGCAGTTCGGCTATTGAGCGCCAGCATTGCAATTGAAAGAAGTCGAGGAAGTTGCCCGTTACGAGCAGCAATATGAATGCAGCACCGGAAGGCTGTGCACTGGCCAGAAAGACACGGCGTTCATGGTTCCGAGCCTTCCTCCTGTGGACACACAACCCACCTGCACCAAATTTTCATTGCACGAAGCCGGCGAACGGGATGTTGAAAACATGCGCACAGACATGGAAAGCATTACGGATATCCACATTCCACCCGCAACTACGTGAATCTATGGACCAGCATCACTTATCTACTTTCAGACGTAGAAAGGATCGCCATCAGGGATAGCTAACCACATTGCAATATTGTGCTTTTAGGCACCAGCCCCATGGAGATGAGGCTGATCGCAATATTAATCAAGCGAAAAATTAACAAACCTACTAAGAAGAAATGACGCAGTATTCAGACTCATCAATATGTTAAAATTCTTCACAAAACTAAGATCCTAAGCTTGAATTTTAATTATTTTAGTGGTTTAACACCACCTCTGCGCCCCAAGCCAAAAGCTACGCGATAGACATCTGGTATCTGGATTCTCTTTCCCTCAAGCCTATTCATCATCCCAAGGTTTTCAAGATCCTTAGCAATGCCTGCCATGCCTTCGTCCAAATTCTGAGGAGGAAGTTTTGCTGTAACTCCTTGGCGCTTTAGACTACTTTCAAGCTTCTCCAAAGTCTTATCGTTTTTCCAAATATTTTCTACATCTTTAAATAAACATGGAACAGTAAGATTACCATTTAAAGGCTGCATTACCTGTTTTACCCATTGGTAATCTTCAGTAATTTCAGTAACCCTAATTGTTGATGCTTCTTGAACACCTCGCTGTATTCCGCGATAGCCAATTGGAAGTAATTCATCTCTAGGAGTTTCATTTGCGGCAGTTTGAAGTGCAGCCAGAAAACTTCGAGGGCTTACCTGATCTTTCCCATCTTGAAGATGATTTACCAGCCAAGTATATGGTTTCCCACGCTTCGTGCTTGACCCCATTGCTTTACCTGCTAGCTTCTCAAATAGAGCCTCTTGCATGTCTTCATCAATTCGCAACGGATTAGGCAAAACCCATATTTCTTTATTATCAAAATTTTCCGTTAATCCCAGGTATTTTTTTACAAGATGACGAAATTCAATTTTTCCCTTTGATGCATTTCCTAGACACTGATAAAGCAGGGCATATAAATCAGCCCTCTGCCATCGCAATGACGTTTTCGATGCATTCAACTTCGAAAAATCTGGAAAGCTAACAATTTCATCATCCTCAAGAATATCTGGTCTAGCATAGACTTTGCAGCGAATATTGCGGGTGCTCCGCATATCCAAAGCTACTTGAAGTAGCCCTTTAGCCAAGGGTCTGATGTGCAGCCAGCTATCTGCTAGGCGATCCAGCGCATCAAATAAAATTAGCAATTTGGCAGATTTTTTTGCCAAACGGGCATCCGCAGCCTCTAGCTCCTGTGCATAACGTTCTGTATTTGACTGCACCCAATCAACACGTTCGACCCATGTCGTGAGCGTATTGAATTGTCCTCCAAAATTAGCATGCTTGGCGACAACCGCTCGCCAAATTGAACGAGGGCGAAACTTTCCAACAAGATCAATCAACTGCTCTGCATCAGGATAATCTTGATTGTAAGTCCCCGCGCCAAAACCGTGGGCAACTTCCAACTTCTCCGGTAAACGGGCATCAGGGAAGCCATCATGAATAAAAGTACGGTGAGTTTTAGACGCTAGACTAGACCACCAAAAGGATTTCCCTGCTCCTCGCATTCCCTCGACCAATGTTGCGTCAAGGTCTAAGGCTCTTGCATGAGTTGGTGGCACATAAGTGAAACCCTCGGGTTGCTGTCTTATAGACTGTGCTTGATCCAAGCTACTTGCTGCCTGAATGATTCCCGAGCGAATGGCAATAGCATCTTTACTCATTTTGTTATTTCTTCAACTCGTTCTATCGAGAATTTAATCAGTGAGCCGAAAGTTGCGTCGATACGGCTGTGATTGACCCCCCCGTCTTGAGCCCTCAACATCGGATCGAATTCTTGAAACTGTTCATCCCAGTCAATAATGATGGGAGCATGCGGGGCAGATTCATCCACCTCGCCAGGGTGAAACAATGATTCAAAATCGCTGGAATCTAATGTTTCTGGGGTCGTAGGTAACTCGTCGTACAGTGTCTCGGAGAATAGCTCGTAAGAGCGCCTTTTAAAACGCTGCACACCAGCTTCCCTATTACTTGTTGGTGTAAGCGCGCGAACAATAGCCAATCTCTCTCGAACTCTCTTGGCAATCTCCGGTCGCTGTTGCCAATGAGAAAATAACTGTCGATAGCCCGACCATGACTGAGCACCATCTGACGCAAATAACAAGGCTGTATCAGCAATACTTGTGATGGCTACTGCTGCCAAGTCATGTAAACCTGCTCGACTATCAATCAAAACCACATCGGGTTTCTCTTGAGCTTCTAAAGCTTCCACAAGTTTTACCAAGCGTTGACCAAGTCGTTGAGGCCCATTTTCACTTGGCACATCAGCGTAAGCGCGCGCAAGTTTGGCCAAATAGTTAGACTCCCCTTGTCCAATTGCTGCCACAACACGAACGGCCCCAATAGTCGATTCACCCAATGGACTCGCTGAAACCATATGCGGAAGCACGCTATCGCCTTGACCAACAGCATCCTCTACAAGCCAATCCACTACACCCAGATCAGCTACTCGCTCAGATGGCAAGACCAAACCCGAAAGACCAGGAGACTCCAAATCAAAATCGATGAGAAGGACACGCTTTCCTTCTCTAGCAAGACCCCAAGCTGTCATGCAAAGCGCGGTCGATCGGCCAACCCCCCCTTTTAGACCGAAAAATACTAGACGGCATGGACGTTTAGAGTCCGGCAGATCATCTTGTGGTCGTAACCAATCTTGGCCCGTAATCTGACGATCTAACAGCGTAATCTCGGCCTCCCCCAGTGGAAGCCCATCTTCATCCAGTCCCAATGAAACTAATGTTGTGTTCCAATCTGGATCTCCAAATACTTTTTCTGGGAAAGAAAAACTTTCATGAGTCAGCACCTCGCTGCTTGATGAAAATGCACCAAGTGCATTTTGCTCGGCCCTTAAGAATTCGAGCTTTTCAGCAGGAAATTCTCTTTCAGGACAATCTAAAGCAAAACGTAATCTTCCAAAAACGTCACGAATTATTCTTGGCCTTTGATTTAAAGGAAGATTCAAAAGATTGACTGTTTTTGCAGCCTTTCTCAAGGCTTCATTGAATCGAATTATTTTCATATCAAAACTCCATCCTCTTTGGCTTTGTCTAGCATTTGGAGGATTTCTTCAGATGCCACCTGCCACGCAGTCAACGAATTCAATGGCAGAGCCGAATCTTTCCAATACCTGTGATCGATAGACCAATTATTTAAATTACTTATATTTGAGAGACTAGTAAGGTATTTACTTGATCGCGAATTATTAGGAATTAAATTACCATTAGCAATAATCTTATCCGACAGAACCGGCACATGCTGACGGAATTTATTTCCCTTAGGTATCTCTCCATTTGCGTCAGGTTGAACACCACACGCAATCAACAATGCTTTGAGGCCGCATTCTGCAACAAATCCATATAACTGGCCTGCATTTGCGACTCGCTGATTTTCCAGCAACACACGTGCATCTTTCATGTGCCGCCTAGCAGCATCAACGTAGTGCACATGCACGTTAGCTCCAGAATTGAGCGTTGAGTTTTGCGTGGTGCTCATGCCTCTTGATCTCCCTCGATTTGTTACGCAATTGTAGGGGCTGGCACTAAAAGCCAAGTTCTTAGACGCAACGGATGAAGGACTAAGTGCAACACGGGCATGCCGTCATTCTCAGTTGGTCGCAGCTATGTCTGCTTGCTTCATCAGTTGCCCACCACCATTCCACATGAGCAACAGTGTCGCAACGCGGAGGAGGGGATCCAGAGAGCCCCTCCTCCGCCTTCCAGGCGCCTCTGATCGCATCTGCCCAATCCTGCACAGCGCGCTCAGCTTGCATGCACGGCACAATCTCCACTTGTGCTCTACCACGTCCCGTCAAGAAAGGGCGACAAGAAAAATTCAAGCAGAACGTAGAGAAAAATTCTTTTTCCGAACCAAACTTACCCAAGAATTTTCAGGAGCATCTAGCCTCCTATTCATAAGCTTTTCAAACCAGAGTGGCCGTCAGCATCAACAAGCACAGGATATGCACGGTGTAGGGGTCGCCATCGTATGCGTCCAGCTTGATCTAGAAGGCGGACATCTCCAGACACAGACAGCCGTCATCAAAGTGTTTGCCGGGATCAAACAGGATTCGCAGCTTGGCATCTGCCTGCTTCATGCAGGATATCCTGAACAGTCTGGAGGATCATTTGGGGGCACATTTCTAAATCAGGCACTGGCTATCAAGCATTCATAGGAGTTGCATAGCCCAATATGAGTTCTGCTGCAACCACATGCAAGGCCGTCGGAGCACACGTTCCGATGGCCTTTTTGTTGTGCCCGGCAAAACCTGACAACACGGCCGCTGCCTCCAACTGCAGTACAACCGGGGCTCCAGTGTTGAGAAGTCCGCCATGAGCATTGTTGTCTACTATCTGCTGAACACCTCGCCCGAAGGCGCCGAGCCGGCCTGGCAGCCGCAGTGCCTGCCGTATTCCGATGCACAGATGGGCGAAGCGCTGCAGCAATGCCAGCGGCTGCGCAGCGATGCCCGCCATGCGCATGTCACGATTTCGTCCGAGCTGCGCGACATGATCGGCCCCGTAGGCGTGGCTGCGGTGGAAGGCGGCCGCACCCCGGACGGCGAGCTCTACGACTGGAGCAAGGCCGGCCGTGCCGGCGCCAGCCGCAAACATGCCCAGCAGCCCCCGGTGCAACGCAAGGACATGGACACCTGATTCCGCTG
>Ga0308157_10003475_pt1 | contig 22863 bp, 18 predicted proteins | sample PhyBR1_FD_201035 | JGI IMG/M metagenome (GOLD analysis project Ga0308157, IMG submission 201035) | Phyllosphere microbial communities from UC Gill Tract Community Farm, Albany, California, United States - DLSLB.R1 | ecosystem: Host-associated > Plants > Phyllosphere > Unclassified | place: USA...
AGTTTCCGACGGCGCCAAAATCACGTTAAGAAACAGGAGTTTGAATGTCTTCCGAGCTGCTCAAGGCCTTGGCTCTGGATGCCACCAACGCTGGCACCTACATGGGCAACGGGGAATGGTCCGCCGCAACTGGCGCGGGCGTCCTCAAGCCACAGAACCCGACCACCGGCGAAGTGATCGCCGAGGTACAGGCAACGACCGAGGCTGATTACGAAACCGTGATCGCCCGTGCGCAGGAAGCCTACAAGGTATGGCGTACAACCCCGGCCCCGCGCCGCGGCGAAGCCGTGCGCCTGTGCGGCGAAGCACTGCGCAAGCACAAGGACGCGCTGGGCTCGCTGGTCGCCCTGGAAATGGGCAAGTCCAAGCCCGAAGGCGATGGCGAAGTGCAGGAGATGATCGACATCGCCGACTTCGCACTGGGCCAGAGCCGCATGCTGTACGGCTACACCATGCATTCGGAACGCCCCGGCCACCGCATGTACGAGCAGTACCACCCGCTGGGCCTGGTCGGCATCATCTCGGCCTTCAACTTCCCGGTTGCGGTGTGGAGCTGGAATGCGTTCCTGGCTGCCATCTGTGGCGATATCTGCATCTGGAAGCCGTCCAACAAGACCCCGCTGACCGCCATTGCAACGATGAAGATCTGCAATGACGCGCTCAAGGATGGCGGTTTCCCGGACCTGTTCTTCCTGATCAACGACGCCGGCACCGCCCTGTCCGAGAAGATGGTCGACGACCGCCGCGTGCCGCTGATCTCGTTCACCGGTTCCACCCAGGTCGGCCGCACGGTCAACCAGAAGGTCGCCCAGCGCCTGGGCCGTTGCCTGCTGGAACTGGGTGGCAACAACGCCATCATCATGGACGAGACCGCCGACCAGAAGCTGGCCGTGCCGGGCATCGTGTTCGGCGCCGTCGGTACTGCCGGCCAGCGCTGCACCACCACCCGCCGCCTGATCGTGCATGAGTCCATCTACGACAACGTGCTGGCCACGCTGATCAAGGCCTACAAGCAGGTCGAAGGCAAGATCGGCGATCCGACCGACGCGGCCAACCTGATGGGTCCGCTGAACAGCCCGGAAGCCGTGCAGCAGTTCCTGGCCTCGATCGCCAAGGCCAAGGCAGCCGGTGGCACCGTCGAGACCGGCGGCACCGCCATCGACCGTGCCGGCAACTTCGTGCTGCCAGCCATTGTCACCGGCCTGAAGAACAGCGATGAAATCGTCCAGCACGAGACCTTCGCCCCGATCCTGTACGTGATGAAGTACAGCACGCTGGACGAAGCCATCGACATGCAGAACGGCGTGCCGCAGGGCCTGTCCTCATCGATCTTCACCCAGAACCTGAAGACTGCCGAGAAGTTCCTGTCGGCCGCCGGCAGCGACTGCGGCATCGCCAACATCAACATTGGTACGTCCGGTGCGGAGATTGGTGGCGCCTTCGGTGGCGAGAAGGACACCGGCGGTGGTCGCGAGTCCGGCTCGGATGCGTGGAAGGTCTATATGCGTCGCCAGACCAACACCATCAACTACTCCGATTCGCTGCCGCTGGCCCAGGGCATCAAGTTCGATCTTTGATGGTTGCCGCCCCAGCGTTGGCTGGGGCAGTGAAAGGGAGGGTGATCAGCCGCGCGGCTGCCCCTAACCCCAACCCCTCTCCCCTCACATGCGGGAGAGGGGCTTTCAATTCGCTGAAATGGAGTTCCCAATGAGCACCCCCGCCCCCCGTCAAACCAGCAGTTTCGCCGTAGTGTCCCTGGTTGCCGGCATCCTTGGCTGGACCCTGCTGCCGTTTCTTGGCAGCCTGGCCGCGATCATCTTTGGCCATATGGCACGCGGTGAAATCCGCCGCAGCAACGGTCAGCTCGATGGCGACGGATTTGCGATCGCTGGCTTGGTGATGGGCTGGTTGTCGGTTGCGATGTGGGTGCTTGTGGTCGTGGTGTTCATCGTGTTCTTCGGCGGCCTGGCGTGGATCGCCGCACTCAACTCGTGAGGGCCGCATGAGCCGACCCGACGCAACCACCCGTTTCAGCAGCCGCGTCGCCGATTACGTGCGCTACCGGCCGGGCTATCCGCCCGCATTGCTGGAATGGCTGCATCGCGATATCGGCGTGCCCCGCACAGCCCGCGTCGCCGACATCGGTGCCGGCACCGGCATTTCCACCCGGGTATTCCTGGAAGCAGGACACCCGGTGGTCGCAGTGGAGCCCAACGCGCCAATGCGGGACGCCGCCGAGCAATGGCTCGGCCAGGATTTCCCCGCCTTGCAATTGGTGGACGGCACCGCAGAAGCCACCACCCTGCCCGATCACAGCATTGACCTGGTCAGCGCTGCGCAGGCGTTCCATTGGTTCGACACGGCGGCAGTTCATCGCGAATGGGCGCGCATCCTGCGCCCTGGCGGGATGGCCCTGGTCTACTGGAACTCGCGACTGCTCGAAGGCTCGGCGTTTCTGGTCGGCTACGAGCGCCTGTTGATCGACTACGGCACCGACTACAGCGAGGTTGCCGAGCGCTACCAGAGCGACCAGGAAATGCGCGACTGGTTTGGCACCGGCCTGCGCGGCATCGCCAGCTTTCCCAACGTGCAGTACCTTGACCATGAAAGCCTGCGGGGGCGCCTGCTGTCGTCCTCATACGCACCGCAGGCCGGCCACCCGCGCCACGCTGCAATGCTGGATGCATTGCGCCAGTTGTTCGACAACCATGCCGTGGATGGCAAGGTTGCCTTCCAGTACCAGACCCGCGCCTTCATTGGCACGCTGACTTGAGCTTATGTATTCGATAGCCCGCCCTTTTCTTTTCTGCCTTGATGCAGAGCGCGCCCACGGCCTGGGCCTGTCCGCCCTGGACCTTGCGTGGCGCACCGGCACCACGCCGCTGATCGCCGGCCGCATCCAGCCGCTGCCAACCAAGGCCTTTGGCCTGGACTTCCCGAACCCGGTTGGCCTGGCCGCGGGGCTGGACAAGAACGGCGAACACATCGAAGGCTTGTTCGGCCTGGGCTTTGGTTACGTCGAGATCGGCACCATCACCCCGCGCCCGCAGGCCGGCAGCGCCAAGCCGCGCCTGTTCCGGTTGCCCGGCCACGGCGCCATCATCAACCGCATGGGCTTCAACAACCTTGGGGTGGATGCACTGGTCAAGAACGTGGAAGCCGTGCAACGACGCCCGGGTCCGCTCGGCATCAACATCGGCAAGAACAAGGACACCCCCAACGAGGATGCCCTGTCCGATTACCTGATCTGCATGGAAAAGGTCTATCCGCTGGCGGACTACATCACCGTCAACATCTCCTCGCCCAATACCGCCGGCCTGCGCGAGTTGCAGGAAGAGCAGGCCCTGCGCCGCCTGGTAGCAGGCCTGCGTGAAGCCCAGGAGCAACTGGCAGCCAAGCATGGCAAGCGCGTACCGATGCTGGTCAAGGTGGCACCGGACCTGAGCGACCGCGATATCGATGGCGCCGCGCGTGTCCTGGGCGAACTGGGTGTGGATGGCGTGATTGCCACCAACACCACCATTGCCCGCCCTGGTGTCGACGCCGACCCCGTGTCCAAGGAAATTGGCGGACTGTCCGGCGCCCCCTTGCTCGGCCAATCCACCCTGGTGCTGCGCCGCCTGCGCGCCCGCCTGCCCGAATCGATCCCGCTGATTGGCGTTGGCGGCATCAGTTCCGGTGCTGACGCTGTGGCCAAGATGGCCGCCGGTGCGTCGCTGGTGCAGGTCTATAGCGGCTTGATCTTCCGTGGCCCCAGCCTGATTGGTGATTGCGTGGACGCCATCCGTCGCCGCCGTGAGTCCCCGTCGGGAGGCGCCGTCGCTCCGCTATGACTGCAGCTGTCCCCGCCTGGTCGCTGGCTGAAAACGCCTCCCTGCGCCACCTCAATACCTTCCACGTTCCCGCGCACGCAAAGCGCCTGCTGCACGTCAACGATGCCGCAGCATTGCCTGAAGCACTGGCCACCATCGGCGATGCAGACCTGCTGGTCTTGGGCAGCGGCAGCAATGTATTGCTGGCTGCCGATCCCGACGACGTGGTGCTGGTCTTCGACAACCGTGAAATCACTGCGCTGGAGCATCGCGCCGACCACACCATCGTGCGCGTTGGCGCCGGTGTTATCTGGCATGAGCTGGTCATGTGGTCGCTGACCGAGGGCCTGTCCGGGTTGGAAAACCTGGCACTGATCCCCGGCACGGTAGGCGCCGCCCCCATCCAGAATATCGGCGCCTACGGCGTGCAGGTCGGCGAGTTCATCCAGACCGTCGAAGCCTGGGATCGTCAGGACAACGTCTGGGTGCGGCTGGACCAGGACGCCTGCCGTTTCGCCTACCGCGACAGCGTGTTCAAACACGAGCTTGATCGCTACCTGATCACGGCCGTCGAGTTCCGCCTGCCGCTGCTGCATGCGTTGCGCCTGGAGTACGCCGGCATCGGCGAGGAATTGCAGGCCATGGGGATCGAGCAACCGGTGGCCGCCGACGTGGCCAATGCGGTCATCGCCATCCGCCGCCGCAAGCTGCCTGACCCGGACGTATTGGGAAATGCTGGCAGCTTCTTCAAGAACCCGATCCTGCCGATCGAGCAGGTGGACGTGTTGTTGCAACACTACCCTGCCCTGCCCGTGTTCCCTGCCGACGACGAACGTCATCGCAAGGTATCGGCGGCATGGATGATCGAGGCAGCCGGCTTCAAAGGGCAGCGTGATGGCGACGCGGGGGTTTCCCCCAACCACGCCCTGGTGCTGGTGAACCACGGCAACGCCACCGGCGCGGATCTGCTGGCATTCGCTCGCCGCGTATCGGCCGCGGTATTGGAAAAATTCGGTGTGCCGATTGAACCGGAGCCGCGCCTGATCGGCGCCCGCTGGTGAACGCGGCAAGCGCCCCGGTACGTTCGGTTGCCATGCGGGCTGCCCTGCTGATGTTTGGCAGCGCCATGGCATTCGGCCTCATGGCCGTGGCGATCCGCCTTGCCACCCGCTACGTGCCGACCCAGGAAGTGGCGTTCTTCCGCAACAGCTTCGGCCTGCTGGCGCTGCTGCCCATGCTGATCCGCCCCGGCCATGCGCCCCTGCGAACCCAGCAGTTGCCACGCTATTTCCTGCGCAGCGCGATCGGCCTGGCCTCGATGCTGTGCGGCTTCTGGGCGGTGGGCCACTTGCCGCTATCGCAGGCGGTTTCGCTGTCCTATTCGACGCCCCTCTTCGTCACCATTGCCGCAGTGTTGTGGCTTGGCGAGAAAGTACGTATCCGCCGCTGGGCCGCTGTCATCGCCGGCTTCATAGGCGTATTGGTGATCGTGCGCCCCGGTTCGCATGGCTTTGAAGCCGGCAGCCTGATCGCGGTGCTCGCCGCCGTGCTCAGCGCACTGGTCGCCATCCAGATCAAGCAGCTCACCCGCGTCGATGGGCCGGACACCGTGGTGTTCTACACCTATGTGTTCTGGGTGCCGCTGTCATTGATCCCGGCCCTGTTGGTCTGGGTCTGGCCTACCGGCATTGCCTGGCTATGGCTGGCGGCTACCGGCGTGATGGGCACGATTGGACAGCTGCTGTGGACGCGGGCCTTGAAGCTGGGCGAAGTCTCGGCGCTTACGCCGATCAGCTTCACCCAGCTGCCGCTGGTGGTAGTGATGGGTTGGCTGTTGTTCGGCGAGACCCTGGACCGTTGGACGGTGATCGGCGCCCTGATCATCCTGGCCTCCAACGCCTACATCGCCCATCGCGAAGCCGTGTTGACCCGCCGCGCAGCCACGCATGCACCGGTCGCTGCCGCCAAGCCCGGCGAATAAGCCAAGCGGTTACAGCAACGCGGCCAGTACGGGCGCGGCGGCAACATTGACCAGGCCGGCCATTACCATCACCAACCCCGCGATTGCCCCTTCGCTTTCGCCCAGCTCGCGCGCCTTTGCCACGCCCATGCCGTGTGCGCCCATGCCGAACAGCGCACCACGTGCCATCGCACTGCGCACCGGCAATAACTTGAGCAAAAGCTGCCCGCACAAGGAGCCGCAGATACCGGTGATGATCACGAACACAGCGGTCAGTTCGGGAATACCGCCAATGCGCCCGGATACATCCATCGCAAAGGGTGTCGTCACCGACCGCGGTGCCAAGCTCAACCTCAGCTCGGGCGACAGGTGTAGCGCGCTGGCCATCAACCACGCCGCGATGATGGCCGTAGCACTGCCAACCAGGACACCTGCGCCGAGCACCTTCCACTGCCGCGCGATCAGCGCCCGCTGTTGGTAGATCGGCACCGCAAAGGCGACCGTGGCCGGGCCCAGCATGGCCATCAGCCAATGCGTGCCCCGCAAGTAGTCGTGGTAATTGGCATGCAGCAGCAAGGCCAGTGCGAGCAATGCCAGCGGCGCGGTAATCAACGGCGACGCCCAGCCTTGGCGAACGCGGCGGTACAGGCCCTTGGCCAGCACGTAGGCGGCGACGGTGACACCTGCCCAGAACAGCGGCCATAGCAGCTGGGCCGGATGGGTGATGATGGCTTCAATGTTCATGGCGCTGACTCCGGCGGAACAACCACTCCACGGTCAGTGCGGTGGCGGCCATCACCAGTACGGTGCCGCCCACTACCACCAGCAGCAGCTTGATACCCAACCAACCGAACATCTGCCGGTTGTCGAGCAGGATCATCGCCGCCGGCACGAAAAACAGCAGCATCTCGGCCAGCAACCATTGCGCGCCCTGTGCGAACGAGCGTGGCGACAACCAATGCAGGGCAAACGCGAGCAGCAGCACGAACAACCCAACGATGCCGCCCGGCACCGGCAGCCCAAGGTGCCGCATCAGCCACTCGGCCAGCAGCCAAACGCCAACCAGCGCGCCAATCTGCAGCCAGGTACTGCGACGCATCCAGCGTTTCAGGCCCAGCCGGCCGCGACGCAATGAGAGCAAAAGCATTTCCATGCCCTCCTATGTACGCCGGCACCATCCATAATTAAAATGAATTCAATTCATCCAATGGATTCCAATTAAGAATGGATATCCGACAACTCCGCATGTTGGTCGAAGTGGTCCGCCACGATGGCTTTTCCGCCGCCGCCGAGGCGGTATTCGCCACCCAGCCCACGCTGAGCAAGGCGATACGGCAATTGGAGGATGAGCTGGGGGAAGTACTACTGGAGCGCTCGCGCCATGGCGTGCGGATGACCCCGGCCGGCCAGATCGTCTACCGGCGGGCCCTGGCCCTGCTCGGCGAGCGCGAGGACATGCTGCGAGAACTGCAGGAATTGCGCGGACTGCAGCGCGGTGAACTGCATCTGGGCTTGGCCTCGCTGGGCAGCGATGTCCTGTTCGCCCCCGTGTTCGCCCAGTTCCGTCAACGTTATCCGCAGATCGAACTGCGCGTACTTGAACGTGGCAGCGAGGCGTTGGAGGAAAGCCTGCGCGCCGGCGAAATCGAGCTGGCAGCCAGCCTGCTACCAGTGGCCGACGACCTGGACTGGCAACCGGTACGTACCGAACCGCTGGTCGCACTACTGCCCAGCGCTCATCCGCTGGCCAAGCGGCGCAGCCTGCACCTCCAGGATCTGGCCGAGGTTCCGTTCGTGTTGTTCGAAAAAGGCTTCATGCTCAACCGTCGCATCATCCAGGCCTGCATGGCACGCGGCTTCACCCCGCGAGAGGTAAGCCGCAGCGCCCAGCCGGATTTCATCGTCGCCCTGGTCGCGGCGGGGTTGGGCGTGGCGATGCTGCCACGGATGATTGCCCAGGCAAGGCAGCGCCCGGATGTGGCGCTGGTGCCCTTGGACGAACCGGAACTGGACTGGAAGATGGCCCTGGCCTGGCGCCGCGGCGGCTTCTTGTCCGCCGCCGCCCAGGCGTGGTTGGCATTGGTGGCCGAGCAGCACGGCCAAGCCGATTAAGCCAAATGCACACGCCGTTGGGGCTGCAATCGTGCAGCCACCTGCGCGGCGCCAACAGCACGGTCATACAGGAACCCTTGCCCGACCCGATAGCCTGCATCCAGCAGGATCTCGCGCTGACAGGGATTCTCCACGCCCTCGGCGACCAGCTCCAGTTGCAGGCTTGGCCCCAGCTTCCCGACCGCCTCGACAATGGCGCGGATCGACGGCTCACCCACCATGCGTGCCACAAAGCTGCGGTCGATCTTGAGCACATCGATCGGGTAGTCACGCAGATGTGCCAGCGACGAATGCCCGGTACCGAAATCATCCAGCGCGATACGTACGCCGGCGGCCTTCAACAATCCCAGCGCTCGCGCCACGAACGCCGAGCCACGGTCGGTCAGCACCTGCTCGGTGATCTCCAGCTCCACCAGCGCCGGATCGACATCGAAACGATGCAGCTTATCGATCAGGTTCTCGGCAAAGTCGTCACGCAGGAATTCCACGGGCGCGGCGTTGATCGCCACCGGCAATACCTGCAACCCCTGCCGTTGCCAGGCGGAGATGTCGGCCAGCACCTGCATGTGCATCAGCTCGGCAAGACGCGAGGCCAGTTCGTAGTCGCGGAACGCTTCGTCCAGGTGGCAATCCTCGCCCACCGGCCCATCATGACCGCGTTGCCAGCGCAGCAAGGCCTCGTAGCCGACCACGCTGCCATCGTGCAGATTCACCTTGGGCTGGTAATGCGGTACCACGCCCCCATCACGGACCAGCTGCCGCGCCATCAGGCGCTGGCTGGCCGCCAGCTCGGCAATCGCCATCAACCGACGACTGTATTGGCGCACGCCGCCGCGGCCATTGGCTTTCAGATCGTTCAGTGCGGTGTCGGCCGCCTTCAGCAGGCCCGCCGGGTCGCGCGCATCACGCGGGAACTGCGCGCAACCAATGCTCATCCCGGTATTGATCACCTGCCCGGCATAGCTCACCGTGCAATCGGCAAGTTGGCTGATGCGTTCGGCTTCCCGTGCCAATGCTTCTTCGTTGGGCATGTCTTCCAACAGGATCGCAAACTCGTCACCGCCCAGCCGCGTCACCAGCGTCCCTTCCGGCATCAACGCCGAAACCCGCTTGGCCAGGACACGCAGCAGGTGATCCCCCGCCGGATGCCCCAGCGTGTCATTGACGTGCTTGAAGTGGTCCAGGTCGATGATCATCAGGCCCAGCAGGCTCTCGCGCTCGCGATGCTTCTGCAGCGTATTGCGCAGACGACGGTTGAAGGACCGCCGATTCGGCAGCCCCGTCAGTTCGTCCACCTCGCAGGCAATGCGCAGGCGCTGCTCGGCCTCCTGTTGGCGGGTGACATCGCGGGACACGCACAGAATGCCGGTGACCTCCTGGTCGGCATTGATCATCGGCGTGAGGATGTTGTCCCAATACTGTGCGGGTTGGCCTTCGATGACGCTCTTGCCCGCAAAACGGGCAGCTTCACCATTCGCCGCCTGCGCCAACGCACGCCGCCCCTTGGCACGGATCTCCGGTGGCAACAGTTCAAGCCACTGCATACCGAAGTCACGCTCGTCCACCGGTACGCCCAACGCGACGCAGCCGGAGCGGTTCATATGCCGCAGCGAGCCGTCGAGATTGATCATCTTGATGCAGTCCACACTCGCATCAAGCATGCGGTCCTGTACGTGGATGCTTTGCTCCAGCGACTGCCGCAGCCGCCGACGTGCGCTGACGTCGGTCATCGTCACCACGCGCAACGGCACATCGGTACCGGGACTGCCCAGGCGCACCTCAACCCAGTGGTCGGCACCCAGATCGTCCTGCAGGCGACATTCAAAGGCCGGGACGTGTCCATTGGCCAGAAACGCGGTCCAGGCCGCCAAGGCCACGCACCTGTCGTCGCCATGCACGCGGGCCAGCCAATCACGCGAGCTGCCCAGCATCGCATCGCCACCAAAAAAATGTCGCCACAACGTATTGGCCTGCACGGGCACGCCGTCGTGAACCATCGCTGCCATCTGTGGCAGTGCATCCAGCACTGCCTGGAGCTGCACATACAGGTCCGCCAGACGCTCCGTCTGCGCTCCCGTCCGCCCCGTGTCCTGCCTTTGCACCACGTTCTCCCCCGGCAACTGCCTCCGCCACTCCAGCGGGTGCTGACATGATGCCCGAGGCCCTGCGGCGCCCAAGTGAAATTTCACTACCGATGGTCGCCTGCCCGCTACCGTCTGGCAGCGGTTGATCGTAAGAGCAACCAAGACTGCGCCTCGAGGGGCACCCCAGGGAGAAGCGGGAGCGGAGAGCCACGAATCGGTGATTGCTGAATTGGCACCGCAAACCACACACCGCTGCGAATGGCCTCCTCAATGTGAACAGGCCCCAGATCGTGGTTGCCACCGTTCAACCAAGCGCAACCACTCGTAAACCGGACAGACCGGCAAGCGCTAATCAGCTCCCGTTGCCGCGCCTTCGGTCGTGATCAACAGCTGCACTTCATCGCTGACGTTCGGAACCCCCAGACCCATGCCGAAATCACTGCGTTTGAGCGTCGCGGTCGCATCAAATCCGATTGCCGGCACCTTGCGCATCGGGTGTTCGCCACGCTTGTTGAGCTTGACCGCAAGCACGACCGGCTTGGTGATGCCGCGGATGGTCAGGTCTCCTGTCACTGTGAATGCATTTTCTCCGGCCACCTCCACCCTGGAACTCTTGAACGTGGCCTCGGGGAACTGCGCAATCTGGAACAGGTCATTTTTAAGGTGATCATCCATCGCCTTGGAGAAAGCGCTGATGCCCGACATCGGCAGCGTCACCTGCACGCTGGATGCCGTCGGGTTGTCCGGATCAAAGGTCAGGCTGCCGCTGACCTCGCCGAAGTTGGCCGATGGATTGGAATAGCCAAGGTGATTCCAGGTTGCAATGACTTTCGAATGGGCCGCATCCAACCTATAGGTAACCGGCGCGGCGACGGCCATTGACGACAGCCCGAACATCACCGGGACGAGTAGAAGCGCTTTCATCTGATATCTCCCTGACCATGGGAATGCCAGACCCGCGCCTGCGGTCAAACGAAGGACCACTGGCGACCCGGCGCCGGCTCGTAGACGCTAGCGCTGGTTGGGTTACGCCCGTGTCGTCGGATGCGCTCCTAGTCAAGCCTTTGCCGGCGGTGCCACGCTTGGCCCCGCACCCAAGCACCTGACCTGCCCTGCGCACCCAGCAAAGGGGTCCTTCGCCAATGCGGAAAGCGGCAAAGGGACCAAGGCCCCTGATAGTGTTGTCCAGATCCGGGTAGCCCGGGTAATCGCAGCGCACCCGGGGATGTTGGCAGGCAATCGCCAACCTGATCGGCTATCGGGTTCCCGAACGCGGTGCGTTTGCATCAGCTACGGTTGCAGTTGCCAAGCATGGCTATCAGCAAACAAAAAGCCCACGTAGAACGTGGGCTTTTTGCTTCAGCGCCGGACGGGATCACACCGCCGCAGCGGCATCACTCCCACTCGATCGTCGCCGGCGGCTTGCCGGAGATGTCGTAGACCACGCGCGAGACGCCGCGCAGTTCATTGATGATGCGGTTGGACACGCGGCCGAGGAAATCGTACGGCAGGTGTGCCCAATGCGCGGTCATGAAGTCGATGGTTTCGACTGCACGCAATGCGATCACCCATTCGTAAGCACGCGCATCGCCCACCACGCCCACCGACTTGACCGGCAGGAAGACCGCGAAGGCCTGGCTTGTCTTGTCATACAGGTCAGCAGCACGCAGTTCTTCGATGAAGATCGCGTCGGCCTTGCCCAGCAGCTCGGCGTACTCACGCTTCACTTCACCGAGGATACGCACGCCCAGGCCCGGGCCAGGGAACGGATGGCGGTAGACCATCGCACGCGGCAGACCAAGCTCGACGCCAAGGCGACGCACTTCGTCCTTGAACAGTTCGCGCAGCGGCTCGACCAGCTTGAGCTTCATGTCTTCCGGCAGGCCGCCGACGTTGTGGTGGCTCTTGATGACGTGTGCCTTGCCGGTCTTGCTGCCAGCCGACTCGATCACGTCCGGATAGATCGTGCCCTGCGCCAGCCACTTGGCATTGCTGAGCTTGTTCGACTCTTCGTCGAAAATCTCCACGAACAGGTTGCCGATGATCTTGCGCTTGGCTTCCGGATCGCTGACACCTTCCAGTGCCTTGAAATATCGCTCGGCCGCGTTCACGCGCACGACCTTGACGCCCATGTTCTCGGCCATCATCTGCATGACCTGGTCGCCTTCCTGGAAGCGCAGCAGGCCGGTATCAACGAACACGCAGGTCAGCTGGGTACCGATGGCCTTGTGCAGCAGTGCGGCAACCACCGAGGAATCGACGCCGCCGGACAGGCCAAGGATCACCTCATCGCTGCCAACCTGCTCGCGCACGCGGGCGATCTGGTCGTCGATGATGTTGGCAGCGGTCCACAAGGTGGCGCAGCCGCAGATATCGGTGACGAAACGCTTGAGCAGCGCCGAGCCCTGCTTGGTGTGGGTCACTTCCGGATGGAACTGCACGCCGTACCAACGCTTTTCCTCGTTGGCCATCGCGGCCACCGGAATGCGATCGGTCACCGCCGTGATGGCGAAGCCCGGCGGCACGTGGGTGACGTGGTCGCCATGGCTCATCCACACATCCAGGCGCGGTTCGCCATTGTGGTCGGACAGGCCACCCAGCAGCGCGTCATTGCCCTGCAGCTTCACTTCGGCATGACCGAACTCGCGCTGGTCGGCGGCTTCGGTACCGCCGCCGAGCTGCTTGGCCATGGTCTGCAGGCCGTAGCAGATGCCCAGCAGCGGCAGGCCGCTGTCGAACACTTCCTGCGGCGCAGCCGGTGCGCCGGGCAGTGTGGTGGTTTCCGGGCCGCCAGACAGGATGATGCCCTTGGCACCAAAGGCAGCGATCTCGGCAGGATCATGGTCCCAGGCCCAGATTTCGCAATACACGCCGAACTCGCGGATGCGACGCGCGATCAGCTGCGTGTACTGCGCGCCGAAATCGAGGATGAGGATCTTGTCGTTATGGATGTTGGTCATAAAGCCCGGCAAGTGATCAATGAAAACGGGAGGCGATGCAAAACAAAAGGCGGATAGAGAAAGAGGAACGGGACCAGGTCCACGTTCCTCTTCTGCTTACCGCATCAAGCGCGGTAGTTCGGCGGCTCTTTGGTGATCTGCACGTCGTGGACGTGGCTCTCACGTTGGCCGGCGCCGCTGATCTTGACGAAGTTCGGCTTGGTGCGCATTTCTTCGATGGTGGCGCAACCGACATAGCCCATGGTCGCGCGCAGGCCACCGATGAGCTGGTGGATGATGCCACCGACCGGTCCGCGATACGGCACGCGGCCTTCGATGCCTTCGGGCACCAGCTTGTCGGCAGTTGCAGCATCCTGGAAGTAGCGGTCCTTGGACCCCTTCTCCATCGCCGCCAGCGAACCCATGCCACGGTAGCTCTTGTAGGAGCGGCCCTGGAACAGTTCGGTTTCGCCCGGTGATTCCTCGGTACCGGCCAGCAGGCCACCGATCATCACCGTCGATGCACCAGCGGCAAGCGCCTTGCCGATGTCACCGGAATAACGAATGCCACCGTCAGCGATCAGCGGGATGCGATCCTGCAGCGCTTCGGCCACCAGGTCGATCGCGGTGATCTGCGGCACGCCGACACCGGCGACCACGCGGGTGGTGCAGATCGAGCCCGGGCCGATACCGACCTTGACCGCATCGGCACCGCAATCAAGCAACGCCAGTGCCGCTTCGCCGGTGCAGATATTGCCGCCGACGACCTGCACATTCGGGAAGTTGCTCTTGACCCAGCGCACGCGGTCCAGCACGCCCTGCGAATGACCGTGCGCGGTGTCCACCACCAGCACGTCCACGCCGGCTGCAACCAGTGCCTCGACGCGGCGGTCGGTGTCGCCACCCACGCCCACCGCAGCGCCCACCAACAGACGCGTTGCGGCGTCCTTGGCTGCGTTGGGGTTGTCGCTCTTCTTCTGGATGTCCTTGACCGTGATCAGGCCGCGCAGTTCGAACGCGTCGTTGACCACCAGCACCTTTTCAATGCGGTTCTTGTGCAGCAACTGCAGCACTTCGTCCGAGGCAGCGCCTTCCTTCACCGTGACCAGGCGATCCTTCTTGGTCATGATGTGGCGGACCGGATCGTCCAGTTCGGTTTCAAAGCGCATGTCGCGATGGGTGACGATGCCGGCCAGCAGGCCGTCGGTACCCACCACCGGCACACCGGAGATGTTGTGCGCGCGGGTCAGTGCCAGCACGTCGCGGATGGTGGTTTCCGGGCCAACGGTGATCGGGTCGCGGATCACGCCGGACTCGAACTTCTTGACCTTGGCCACTTCAGCCGCCTGCTGCTCGACCGTCAGGTTCTTGTGCAGAATGCCGATGCCGCCGATCTGCGCCATCGCGATGGCAAGACGGGCTTCGGTGACGGTGTCCATGGCAGCCGAGACGATCGGCAGCTTCAACCGCAGGTCGCGGGTCAACCGCGTGCCGAGGTCGACGTCCTTGGGCAGGACGATGGAATGAGCGGGGACGAGGGAAACGTCGTCGTACGTTAGTGCTTCAGCCTGGATGCGCAGCATCGGCGTGCCCGGTATATGTGGGGAAGCGCGACATTTTACCCTTGTTTGGCCGCCGATGGCAGGGGGCAGCTGCGACGCAGTGTCGCGCTGGCGAGGGGGTGTTCAGGGATCGACGACCGCCACGTCGTGCCGAGCCATGCTTGGCTGGGGGGATAGCTTCACCTGTAGAGCCGAGCCATGCTCGGCTGGGGCATTACCGGGAAAGCCCCTGCCGAGCATGGCTCGGCACTACATTGATGCATTACCGGGGAAGCTCCTGCCGAGCATGGCTCGGCACTACATTGATGCATTACCGGGAAAGCCCCTGCCGAGCATGGCTCGGCATTACATTGATGCTGTACCGGGGAAGCCCCTGCCGAGCATGGCTCGGCACGACGCGCTTCAGCGCGTCAGACCTTCGACGCTGGCCTCGGCCGCTTCGATCGTGTTCTGCATCAACGTGGCCACGGTCATCGGGCCAACGCCGCCCGGGACCGGGGTGATCCAGCTTGCGCGACGGGCCGCAGCCTCAAAGCCCACGTCGCCCACCAGGCGGCCATCATCCAGACGGTTGATGCCCACATCGATGACGACCGCACCCGGCTTCACCCACTCACCCGGGATCAGCTGGGGGATACCCACTGCAACAACCAGGATGTCGGCATTGCGCACTGCCTGCTCAAGCACGTCCTTGGGCGTGAACTTGTGGCAACTGGTAACCGTACAACCCGCAATCAACAGCTCCAGCCCCATCGGCCGACCGACATGGTTGCTGACGCCAACGATGGTGGCGTTGCGCCCTCGCACCGGCTGGTCGGTGTGCCCCAACAGCGTGGTGATGCCGCGCGGGGTGCAGGGGCGCAGGCCGAATTCACGCAGCACCAGGTGGCCGACGTTCTGCGGATGGAAACCGTCCACATCCTTGCGCGGGTCGATCCGCTGGATCAGCCGGTTGGCATCGGGGATGCCCGGCAGCGGCAGCTGGATCAGGATGCCGTGGACCTTCGGGTCAGCGTTGAGCTGGTCGATCAGATCCAGCAGCTCCGCCTCGCTGGTACCCGCCGGCAGGTCGTAGTCGAAGGCTTCGATGCCCACCTTTTCCGCAGCGCGACGCTTGTTGCGCACATAGACCGCCGACGCCGGGTCGCCGCCAACCAGCACGACCGCCAGCCCCGGCCGCGTACCACCGGCCGCCAGCCGCGCATCGACCCGCACCTTCAAGTCATCGAGCAGTTCTTCGGCGATGCGGCGGCCGTCGAGGATACGGGAGGTCTGCGGGGAGGTGTCGGCGAGGACAGTCATTGGGCGGCGGCGGTGAATACGGGGGTGGGTATTGTCCCTGATTCCGGCCAAGGCCACACCCCGTCATGGCTCTCCCGTATCACCTCCACCCTGCTCAGCGCCGGCGACGGCGTCGGGATTGAGCGTCTTGGCCTCACGCCGTGGCGGCGTAAACGGTGTCGGCTTGGGCGCCCCCGGGGTGTTGCCATAGAGCAGCCCGGTGCCGGCCTGCAACCCGCCACCGGCCATCTCCAGCTCGAAGCGCTCGGCATCACGGCGGCGGATCTCGCGCGCCACCACGTCGGCCTCATCCTCATCCACCCCCAACTGCACCAGTGCAGCCCGGCCAAACTCAACGGCGGATTCAAAGGTTTCGCGTATCTGGAAATCTACCCCGGCATGGATCAGTGCCAGCGAATGCTCGCGATCGTATGACCGGACCAACAGCTTGGCTTGCGGAAACTGATGGCGTACCAGTTCCACGATGCGATCAGCTGCAACGCGGTCATCCACGCATACGGCAATGGCACGGGCGGTCTCGGCGCCGGAAGCACGCAGCACGTCCAGCCGGGTGCCATCGCCGTAATAGATCTTGAAACCGAACCGGCCGGCACTGCGGATCATCTCGATATCGTTGTCGATGATGGTCACGTCCACGTCGCGCGCCAGCAGCGACTGGCTCGATACCTGGCCAAAACGGCCGAAACCAATCACCAGCACGCTGCCGCTCAACCCGTCGGCCGCATCCACATCCTCGATGGACACCTGCCCGTCTTTCACCAGCAGGCGGTACACCAGCATGCACAACGGCGTGAGCGCCATCGACAACACCACCACTGCGGTAAGGTTGGCGTTGATGCTGGCATCGATCACGCCGGCCGAGGCTGCAGCGGCAAACAATACGAACGCGAACTCACCGCCCTGCGCCATCAGTACGCCGCGGTCCAGCGCCTGCCGATGGTCGCTGCCCATCACCCGCGCAACGCCGTAGATGCACAGCGCCTTGGCCAACATCATGGCCGGCACCAGCAGGGCAATCAGTTTCCAGTTGGATGCCACCACCGACAGATCCAACGCCATGCCAACGCTGAGGAAAAACAAGCCCAGCAGGATGCCGCGGAAAGGCTCGATGTCCGCTTCGATCTGGTGGCGGAAGGTGGACTCCGACAACAGCACCCCGGCCAGGAAGGCGCCCATCGCCATCGACAATCCGCCCAGCTGCATCAGCAGCGCGGCGCCCAGCACCACCAGCAGCGCGGCGGCAGTCATCACCTCGCGCGCCTTGGCCGCAGCAAGAATGCGGAACAGGGGATTGAGCAGGTAGCGCCCCACCAGCACCAGGCCGACGATGGCGCCCGCACCGATGGCGATGCTTACCCAGCGCGATCCTTCCTGCGTACCAACCTGCGCTGGCGCCATCCACGCGACCACGGCCAGCAGCGGCACGATCAGCAGATCCTCGAACAACAGGATCGACACGATCTTCTGCCCGGACGGCAGCGTCAGGTCGCCGCGTTCACCCAGCAACTGCATGACCACCGCGGTCGACGTCAGCACAAAACCCGCCGCGGCAATGAAGGCGATCTGCGGGCGATACCCGAACAACACCGCGACGCCGGTCAGCACCACCGCACAGGTCACGATCTGCGCCGTACCCAGGCCAAAGATCTCGCCACGCAGGCTCCAAAGGTGCGATGGACGCATTTCCAGGCCGATCACGAACAGGAACATGACCACGCCCAGTTCGGCCACATGCAGGATGGCCTGCGGATCGGAGAACCAGCCAAATCCGAACGGCCCGATCGCCAGGCCAGCGACGAAGTATCCCAGTACCGAACCCAGCCCCAGGCGCCGAAACAAGGGCACAGCCACCACGGCCGCGCCAAGCAGCGCCACCACCTTCACCAGTTCCGTCGAGGACTCCGCCGCCATGCCGCACCACCGTGTGATCGTCTACGCGCACGATAAAGCAAAATGCGTGCAGACCTGGTCACCGTGGCGCGGCTTCAACTCAAGGCGAGTGCGCGCAGAACGCTGCGTAATCGATGTATCCCGGGAAAGGCAGCCCCGGCGCACACAAGGGACAGGCAGGATCGGCGGATATCCGGGTTTCGCGGAAGCGCATCTGCAATGCATCAAAGCGCAACAGACGCCCCACCAGTGGCTCACCGATATCCAGCAGCAGCTTGAGCACCTCGGTGGCCTGCATCACCCCGGCCAGGCCAGGCAAGACGCCCAGCACACCGGCTTCGGCGCAGTTGGGCGCGAATTCAGGTGGCGGCGGCTCGGGAAACAGGCAGCGGTAACAAGGGGCAACACCACGCTGCCGGCCCGCATCGAACACACTTACCTGCCCATCAAAGCGCTCGATCGCCGCATATACCAGCGGCTTGGCATGCTTGATACAGGCATCATTGAGCAGATACCGCAGCGGAAAATTGTCCGAGCCATCCAGTACCACGTCGACGTCCTGCACCAGCACATCGACGTTGTCCGAAGTGACCCGTTCGGCAATCGCCTCGACCTGAATATGCGGATTGAGCGCCAACATCCGCTGTCGGGCCGACGCCACCTTGGCTGTACCCAGGGCTGCTTCGGTATGGATGATCTGTCGCTGCAGATTACTGCGCTCGACGCGATCGTCATCGGCAATACGCAAGTGCCCTACCCCAGCCGCTGCCAGGTAGAACGCAGCCGGCGAACCCAGTCCACCGGCACCAAGCACCAACACCCGCGCCTGTTGCAAACGCCGCTGTCCGGCCTCGCCCACTTGCGGCAACAACAGATGCCGCGAGTAACGGTCGTAGAAATCACGATCGTCGGCATCCAGCAACGGCTGCACCAACGGCAAGCCAGAGACACGCCAGGCGGCGGTGCCTCCGCTTACCGAGTAAATATTGCTGTACCCGGCTTGCTGGAGCGATCGCGCCGCATCTGCCGAGCGCTTGCCGGTCTGACAGATGAGCAGGGCTTCCTGATCAGGGGATGACAGGTGCTGCGCGGCATTGGCAAGCAGATCGGCCTTGGCGACGCCGAGCGCACCTTCGGCCATGCCACCGGCGCGTTCATGCGCCTCACGCACATCGATCAACACACTACCGGTGGCCTGACGCGCGCGCGCCTGTTCCGGGGTCACTTCACGGATGCTCATGGCGGGATTATCGGCCAAATGTGCACGGACGGCGCGATGGGATTGAGGATTGGGGATTGAGGATTTTGGCCTGGGACCTTTTGATCTGAGCTCGTCATTCCCGCGCAGGCGGGAATCGCTCTGGCCTTGGCCTTCGCTCTGGCTCTCACCCTGGCTTCAGTTGGAACTCCCTTTTCATGCATCAGCCACGACTTCCCAGCAAGAGCAAAAGCCAGAGCGATTCCCGCCTACGCGGGAATGACGAGATCATTGTTGCGGCAATCCGTAGCACGCCGTGCCACGTCAAACCGCAAAGCCCTGAATCCGAAGCCCAACCCCTTCCCTGAGCCGGACGAGATCCCGGCAAAAGCCAGAGCGATTCCCGCCTGCGCGGGAATGACGAAATCATTGTTGCGCCGATTAGGGGCACGCCGTGCCACGTCAAACCGCAAAACCCTGAATCCGAAGCCCCCTGCGTTGAGCCGGACGAGATCCCAGCAAGAGCCAGAGCGATTCCCGCCTTCGCGGGAATGACGAAATCATTGTTGTGCCGATCGTAGACACGCCGCGCCCCTCCACTCCAAACCGCAAAACCCTGGATCCGAAGCCCAGCACCCTGCCCTGCATTCAAACGCCCAAAAAAACAAAAGCGGCCTTTCGGCCGCTTCTGTTCGCATGCATCAGTCCACTGGAATCCAATCCAGCGCCAGAATCACTTCCTGCCCTTGACGTGCTTCATCAAGCGCCGCTTGGCCTTGACCTGGCGATCAGTCAATACGTTCTTCTTGCCCTCGTAGGGGTTGGCACCTTCACGGAACAGGAAAGTCACCGGCGTACCCACCAGCTTGAAGCGTTTGCGGAAGAAGTTTTCCAGGTAGCGCTTGTACGAATCCGGCAGCTCCTTCAAGCGCGTGCCATGCACGATGAAGGTCGGCGGATTGCTGCCGCCCGGGTGCACATAGCGCAACTTGGACACATGCCCGCGAATGCTCGGCGGCGGATTGGCCTCATAGGCAATTTCCAGCGCCTTGTTGACCTCGGCCGTGCTGAATTCGTGCGTGGCCGAGGCATGCGCCCGGTGAACCGCCTTGAACAACTCACGCAGGCCCGAGCCATGCAGCGCGGAAATGCGGACGTTCTCCGCCCACGGCACGAAACCGAGTTTCAGCGACAACAGGGTTTCCGCCTGCTGCTTGTCGTACTCGCTCAAGCCGTCCCACTTGTTGATCGCGATGACCAGGGCGCGGCCGGCATCCAGCACCGCGCCCAGCACGCTGGCATCCTGATCGGTCACGCCCTCATGGGCGTCCAGCATCAGCACCGCCACCTGGCACTGCTCGATCGAGCGCAGCGTCTTGACCACGCTGAACTTTTCGACCACTTCATCCACGCGCGACTTGCGGCGCAGGCCGGCGGTGTCAATCAAGCGATACAGCTGCCCGTCGCGCTCCAGGTCCACCGCGATCGAGTCGCGCGTGGTGCCCGGCACTTCGGAGGCGATCATCCGCTCCTCGCCGAGGATACGGTTCACCAAGGTCGACTTGCCCACGTTCGGGCGGCCAACGAAGGCGATACGGATACGATCAGGATCGTTGTCCAAGGTCTCGGCCGTGCCTTCTTCCGGCAGGCGTCCGACGATTTCCTCGACCAGATCATCAATACCCTGCCGGTGTGCGGCAGAGATCATCAGCATCTCGCTGAAACCATAACGTGCAAATTCGGAACGAACCGAATGTTCATCCGTGCCGTCGATCTTGTTGATCAACAGCAACGTCGGCCGCGCAAGCTTGCGCAGCCAAGACAGGATCTCGTCATCCAGGGCCGACGTGCCATCACGCGCGTCAACAACAAATACGATCAGATCCGCCTCACCGGCGGCGGCTCGGGCTTGGCGCGCGGTAGCGCCAGCCAGCCCTTCCTCTTCACCGGCAATGCCGCCGGTATCCACAAGCAGGAAGGGATTGTCCTCGTCCGTGCGGCAAACACCGTAGTTGCGATCGCGGGTAACCCCGGGCTGGTCATGGACCAGCGCATCGCGCGTACGTGTCAGCGCATTGAAAATCGTGGACTTGCCGACGTTCGGCCGTCCAACCAGGGCGACCAAAGGCAGCATCGCTATAACTCCTTATTGGGCCAACCGGAATGCGGTCAGCTTTCCATCAACGTTCTGCACCAGCAGGATGCCGTCAGCGACGATGGGCTGCGCCAGGATGGCGTCACCGCCACTCTTTTCGCGTGCAGCCAGCTCGCCATCGCTCAACCGCAACCAGTGCAGATATCCCTTGTAATCGCCAACCACGGCGTAGTCGCCCTGGATGGCAGCGCCGGTCAACGAGCGGCGCGCCAGCGCCTGCTGCGACCACATTGCCGAACCCGATGCCTTGTCCAGGCCGTACACCGCACCCTTGCCATCGGTAACAACCACATTGCCGGAAGACACTGCCACGCCGCCGGCGCCGCCGTGATCGCGCGACCACATCGGGCGACCGGTCGGGCCTTCAATGGCCATGGTCTGGTTCTTGAAGCTGCTCACATACAGCGTATTGCCTTCCAGTACCGGCGCGCCGTCGATATCGGACATGCGCTCCAGCTCGGTACGGCCTTCTGCCGTACCCACCATCTGCTCCCACAGCGGACGACCATCCTGCATGGCCAGCGCGCTCAGGGTGCCGTCATCGTTACCGATGAACAGCACGCCCGGGCCAGTCGCCACCGGCGCATTGCCGCGCACGGTCAACGAAGGCAGTTCCTGGGTATTGAACCAACGTTGTTCACCGCTGGCTGCATCCAAGGCCGTGGTACGGCCATCGTTGCTGCGCACGAACACCAGGCCCTGTGCCACGGCGGGCGCAGCAATTACTTCGCCCGGCACCTTGGCCTTCCACTTCTCGGCACCATTGCTGGCATCCAGTGCAATCACCTGGCCATCGAGCGTACCGATCACCACCAGGCCATCGCCCACACCAGGACCACCGGAAAGACGCAGCTTGGGCTTCTTCTTTTCCTTGGCCGGGGTGTATTCCCAGACTTCCTTGCCGGTCTGCAGGTCCAGCGCGTGCACGCCACCTTCCAGTGCCGCGGCATAGACACGGCCATCAGCGACCGCCGGGCCCTGACGAACGCCGACACGGCCTTCGCCCTTACCGACATTGGCCGACCAGACCTTGTTCACGCTTACGGTCGGCTCAAACTTGACCAGCTCAGCCGGCTCCAGGGCCTTCTTGGCTTCGGCGTCCTTGCCGGCAAACCAGCCCTTGACGGTCGAACAACCGGTCAGCGCCATTGCCACCAGCACAACGCCTGCTACTTGCTTGAGCTTCATCAATTGTTCTCCGCTGCGGGATCGGCCACCGTGCCGCCGGCATCCATCAACTTGGTTTCCAGCAGGCGACGCTGCGGCGCGGCAACGTCCAGCTTGGCCAGCGACTGGCTGTACAGGTCACGCGCCTGGTCGCGCTTGGCCAGCGCCAGCAAGGCGTCACCACGCACTTCCAGGCCGGCGCTGTCGTCAACCGTTCCCAGCAGATTCAACGCTTCCTGGGGCTTGCCGGTTTCGATCAACAGGCGCGCGATGCGCTGGTCGATCAAGGCCTTGAATTCGCCTTCGGTCTTCAGTGCCTGCAGGGTCTTGATGGCGTCTTCGTTCTTGCCAGCCTCGACCTGCGCCTTGGCCAACTCCAGCGAAGCCAGGTCCGCATAGATACCAGCCTTGCCCCCTTCGAGGGCGGCAACCTCTTTGGCGGCCTCGTCGAGCTTGGCCGATTGCAGGCTGCGGGACACCGCCTCGTAGCGGGCATTCGCCTCGGCCAGCTTGCCAACCTGCTCTTTTTGCCACCACTGCCAACCGGCAATAGCACCAATACCGAGGACTATTCCGCCGAAAATACCGGCGCCATTCTTGCGCAGCCACGTGCGGACACGTTCGCCTTGTTCGTGCTCGTCGAGCAGGTCGTCAATCGCCATGCGTACTCTCGCTCCGCCCT
>Ga0308157_10003476_pt1 | contig 22861 bp, 20 predicted proteins | sample PhyBR1_FD_201035 | JGI IMG/M metagenome (GOLD analysis project Ga0308157, IMG submission 201035) | Phyllosphere microbial communities from UC Gill Tract Community Farm, Albany, California, United States - DLSLB.R1 | ecosystem: Host-associated > Plants > Phyllosphere > Unclassified | place: USA...
AAATCTAAAAACCCTGTTTGATGGCAACGTCAAACAGGGTTTTTTCCTGTTCGCTCCCGATTTTGGCCGCTTCGTCGCAAGCGCCGCCGCGCCGCCCGGCCGCCGTTAGAATGGGCGTTATGAATACGACACCTTTTTACCTCAAGCCTGCTGTCATCGAGCACGATCCCGTGCTGGTGCGCCGCTACAAGTGGCAATCGTTGCTGCGGCTGTGGGCGCGCGTGGCGATTGGCGTCATCGTGTTGACGCCGCCGCTGGTCTGGCTGATCTTGTCTGTCGTGCCGCCTGGCCCAAGCAAGTCGACCTGGGCGTGGGGGCCGCTGTCCACTATTCTGATGCTGGTCTTCATGCCCGTCAGCGTCATGCACGCGATGGTGCAGCAACGTCTGAAAGAACTAAGCGAAGCCGGTACGCCGCTGACGGCGGAGATGCTGTCCTCGCGCCCGAGCCGCACGCTGATCTCGCCGCTTGATTCGCTGACCACTTACAACGTCTGCACTGAAACGCTGTCCGGGCTGGCGCTGGGCATGGCGCTCGGCTACGGCGGGCCGGCGGCGTTCCGCTACTCGCCATTCAAGGGCCAGATCCTGATCGCGCCGCGCCGGCCGGTGTGGCTGCACAAGTGCACCGAGGTGCTGGTGGTCAGCGAGCCTGGCCAGCCGTCGCAAGTGCGCATCCGCCGCCGCTTCAGCTGGGACTTCTTCAATATGCAGGGCGGCCTGGCGCTGGCCGACGTGGAAACCGTGGCCGCGCATCTGCGTGCACAGTTTGAACAGCGTGAACGCGTGCTGCGCGCCATCAAGCGTGAACAGGAGCTGGAGCGCGCCGCGCTGCACGCCAAGTTATCGGCCCTGCAGGCGCAGGTTGAGCCGCATTTTTTATTCAACACGCTGGCCAACCTCAAATACCTGATCCGCACCGACAGCGACAGCGCGCAGCAGATGCTCGACCATCTGGTCGGCTACCTGCAAAACACCCTGCCGGATATGCGCTCCGTGTCGTCGACGGTGGAGCGTGAGCTGGCGCTGGTGCGCAATTACCTGTCCATCATGCAGATCCGCATGGGCCAGCGCCTGCGCTTCCATATCGTTGCGGACACTGCTTCGCTGCGGCTGCCCTTCCCACCGGCGATGCTGATATCGCTGGTGGAAAACGCCATCAAGCATGGGCTGGAGCGAGCCAGCCGGCCGGGCGAAATCGTCATCACCACGCTGCGGCGCCCGGGTGATCTGTGCGTCCACGTCAGCGATGACGGCGTTGGCCTGACCGAGCAAATGGGCGAGGGCTTTGGCCTGGCGAATATCCACGAGCGCCTGCAATTGCTGTATGGTGAAGGCGCGTCGCTGTCGGTGGCGGCGGGAGAGAACGGCGGCGTGGTGGCCACGCTGATCATCAAGGAGTGAGCATGCCGATCGCGTTGATCGTAGAGGACGAACCACTGCTGGCAGCGGAACTGCGTGACCAGCTGGCCGCGCTGTGGCCGGAGCTGGAGATCGCCGGCCAGGCTGAAAACGGTGTCGAAGCCATATCGCTGCTGGACTCCGTGAAGCCTGACGTGGTGTTCCTCGACATCCAGATTCCCGGCCTGACCGGCATGGAAGTGGCGGCGCATGTGGGCGAGAACGTGCAGATCGTCTTCGTCACTGCCTACGCGGAACACGCGGTGCAGGCGTTTGAAGCGGGCGCGGTCGACTACATCGTCAAGCCGGTAACGCCGGCGCGGCTGCTGCAAACGGTGAAGCGGCTGAAGACGCGCAGCACGGCGCCGGTGCCGGCCGGCGTGTGGCAGCAGATCGCGCCGGCGCCGGTGCAGTATCTGAAGTGGATCAGAGCCTCGGCCGGCAACACGGTGCGGCTGGTGATGGTGCGTGATGTGCAGTTCTTCCAGTCGGATGGGAAATACACGCGTGTGGTCACGCAGGAGGGCGAAGCGTTGATACGTCTGCCGCTGAAAGACCTGATCGAACAGCTTGATCCGGCGCAGTTCACGCAAATCCACCGTGGCGCCATCGTCAACCTGGAAGCGGTCGACCGCATCGACCGCATCGACCGCGATGGCACGGCAATGGAAGTGCGCCTGAAAGGCCGTGCCGACAAACTCGCCGTCAGCGAATCCTACACCCGGCAATTCCGGCAGATGTAAAGTCGGGGTCAGTGCCGACATTCGGACATTTCGCACGCGAAATGTCCGAATGTCGGCACTGACCCCGATGTGTTTAGTTGGCGCGCTTGGCGGCGATGGCGTTGCCGGCGCGGCTGGCGCCTTTGCGGCCGAGGAATTGCGAGATGAACTGGCCGGCGTCGACGACGATGTCGAGATCGATGCCGGTGTCGATGCCCAGCCCCTGCATCATGTACAACACATCTTCGGTGGCGACATTGCCGGTCGCGCCCTTCGCATACGGACAGCCGCCCAGCCCCGACACCGACGAGTGGTAGATCGCGATGCCCAGCTCCAGGCTGGCGTAGATATTCGCCAGCGCTTGGCCATAGGTGTCGTGGAAGTGGCCGGACAGGCCGTCGATGCGGAATTCGCGGATGGCACGCTCCATCACCGCCTGCGTCTTGCGCGGCGTGGCGACGCCTATCGTGTCGGCGATGTCGATTTCATCGCAGCCCAGGTCGCGCATGCGACCCACCACGTCCGCCACCGCGTCCAGCGGCACCTCGTCCTGATACGGGCAGCCAAAGGCGCAGCTGATGCTGCCGCGCAGACGGATGCCCTGCGCTTTCGCCGCCTTGGCCACGCCCTCGAAGCGGGCGATCGATTCGGCGATCGAGCAGTTGATATTCTTCTGCGAGAATGCTTCCGAGGCGGAGCCGAAGATCACCACTTCATCAGCACGCGCCGCCAGCGCCGCTTCAAAGCCCTGCATGTTCGGCGTCAGCGCGGAGTAGATCACGCCCGGCTTGCGCGCGATGGCGGCCATGACTTCGGCGCTGGTGGCCATCTGCGGCACCCATTTCGGCGAGACGAAAGCGGCGGCTTCGATGTTCTGGAAGCCGGCGGCGGTGAGGCGGTTCACCAGTTCAATCTTGATCCCGGCCGGGACGTTTTCCTTCTCGTTCTGCAGGCCGTCGCGCGGGCCGACTTCAACGATCTTCACTTGTTTCGGTAAGCTGCTCATTTCAATATCCCAGTGTGCGGTCGACCACGCCGGCGATGGCTTCGCCTGCTTCGGCCTTGCGAATGTTGGTGGCAATCTGCTGCACGCTCTCGCGGCGCAAGGTCAGCGCGGAGATGTGCGGCGTGATGGTGATGCGCGGCTCCTGCCAGAACGGATGCTGCGCCGGCAGCGGCTCGTTGCGGAACACGTCCAGCGTGGCGGCAGCGATGTGGCCTGATTTGATCAGCGTCACCAGGTCCGGCTCCGCGATATGCGCACCGCGTGCGACGTTGATGATGTACGCGCCCTGCGGCAGCTTGGACATATTCGTGCGGTCCATGATGTTGCTGGTGTCCGGCGTCAGCGGCAGCATGCAGACCAGCACGCGGCTGCCGCGCAGGAAGGTGTCCAGGCCATCGGCGCCGGTGAAGGTCTGCACGCCGGGTACGCTCTTTTCGGTGCGGCTCCAGGCACGCAGCGGGAAGCCGAACGGCGCCAGCGCTTCCAGCACACGGGTGCCCAGCACGCCCATGCCCAGCACGCCGACGGCGAAATCTTCCTTGTGATACTGCGGCAGCGGCACCCATTTGCCGTCGCGCGCCTGCACCTCGTATTCGTCGAAGCGGCGGAAGTAGCGCAGTACGCTGTGCGTGACGTATTCGGCCATCTGCACGGCCATGCCGGCGTCTTCGAGGCGGATGATGGGGATGTGCGCTGGCAGCGCTTCGCCAAACTTGAGCAGCGCGTCGACGCCAGCGCCAGTGACGAAGATGGCCTTGACGGTGGCCAGCTCCGCCAGCATGGCTTCCGGCGGCGACCAGACCACGGCGTAATCACAGACCTGACACTTCTCGCCCGCATGCCAGATTTCGATTTCGGCCTCGGGCAGGAATTTGGCGAAGTCCTTGATCCACGGTTCGGTCTTGCCGTCGGCGCGGTGCAGCAATATGCGCAAGGTGGTTCTCCTTATGCTGCCTGGAAGTCCAGCAGCGGTGCACCATCCGCGACCTGGTCGCCGACGTTGTAGAGGATGTCGTTGACGGTGCCGTCGTGTGGCGCGGCGATGGTGTGTTCCATTTTCATCGCTTCCATGATGACCAGCGCGTCTCCTTTCTTCACGTCCTGGCCTTTGCTGGCGAGGACGGCAACGACTTTGCCCGGCATCGGCGCGGTGAGGCGGCCGCCTTCGGATTCGGTTTCGCCGGCGTGCGCCATCGGGTCGTTCCACGCCAGCTGGTAGTGCATGCCGTTGCTGAAGACGTGGAAGGTGTCGCCGTCGCGCAGCACGGTGCCGCGATTGGCCTGGTCGCCGAGCTGGATGCTTTCCTCGCCGCTGGTGAACAGCCAGCCGTCCGGGCGATAGGTGACGCTGGTGTCGTAGGCTGCGTGTTCGTCCGCGAAGGCGAGCTTGCGGGTGTAAGTCTGGTTCATGCGCCAGCCGGTGGTTTGCTGCCATGGATCGGTGGCGTGCTTGCGTTCGTCGGCGAGCAGCGCTTCGGCGGCCAGTGCGACTGCGGTCGCCGGCGCGGGCTGCGCTGCGGGGAACAGCGTGTCGTGATTGCGTTCGATCAGGCCGGTGTCCAGGTCGGCGATGGCGAAAGCCTGGCCTTCAACGAGGCGCTTGAGGAAGGCGATGTTGGTGTGCAGGCCGACGATGTGGTACTGCTCCAGCGCTTGCGCCATGCGGGCCAGCGCCTGCTTGCGGTCCGCGCCCCAGACGATCAGCTTTGCGATCATCGGATCATAGTACGGCGAGATGGCGTCACCTTGGCGCACGCCGGAGTCGATGCGCACTGCCGCTGGCGCGGCGCCATGCGTCGCTGCGCCGCCGCCGCCGATAGCGGTTGCTGCGCCTCCCAGCTCGAACGAGACGGCGGCTGGCGTGCCAAGATGGCGCAGCGTGCCGATCGACGGCAAGAAGCCTTTCTCCGGATTCTCGGCGTAGATGCGCGCTTCGATGGCGTGGCCATTGATGGTGAGTTCGTGCTGCTGTTTTGGCAGCGGCTCGCCAGCGGCGACGCGCAACTGCCATTCGACCAGATCGGTCCCGGTAATCATTTCAGTCACCGGGTGTTCCACCTGCAAGCGGGTATTCATCTCCATGAAATAGAACGTGCCATCCTGATTGGCGATGAACTCCACCGTGCCGGCGCCAACGTAGCCGACAGCGCGCGCAGCGGCCACCGCTGCCTCGCCCATCGCCGCGCGGCGCTCGTCCGTCATGCCCGGCGCTGGCGCTTCTTCCAGCACCTTCTGGTGCCGTCGCTGCACCGAGCAGTCGCGCTCGAACAGATAGATGCAATTGCCAAGCGTATCGGCAAACACCTGAATTTCAATGTGACGCGGGCGCTGGAGGTATTTCTCTGCCAGCACCTTGTCGTCGCCAAAAGAACTGATCGCCTCGCGCTTGCAGGACGCCAGCGCGTCCTTGAACTGCGCCGAGTTTTCCACCACGCGCATGCCCTTGCCACCGCCACCGGCGGACGCCTTCAACAGCACCGGATAGCCGATGCGGTCCGCTTCGCCATGCAGGAAATCGGCATCCTGCTGCTCGCCGTGATAGCCCGGCACCAGTGGCACGTTGGCCTTTTCCATCAGCTGCTTGGCAGCCGACTTGGAGCCCATCGCGCGCATGGCGGATGCAGGCGGGCCAATGAACACCAGGCCCGCTTCAGCGCAGGCGTCCGCAAAATCGGCGTTCTCCGACAGGAAGCCATAGCCGGGATGGATGGCTTGCGCACCGGCGGCCTTGGCGGCGGCGATGATCTTGTCGCCGCGAAGATAGCTTTCCTTGGCGGCGGCAGGGCCGATAGCCACAGCTTCGTCGCATACGGCGACGTGCCTGGCGTTGGCATCCGCTTCCGAATATACGGCAACGGTCTTGATGCCCAGGCGGCGCGCGGTAGCGGCCACACGGCAGGCAATTTCACCACGATTGGCGATCAGAATTTTGGTAAACATCGTCTCTCTCTTTGCGGCTTGATTTTGTAAATGTGCCGGAAGTTTTTTATAATCGTGGGAGCGGGCTGGTTAGCAGCCGCAGCTCTCCTTTTGTACCGATTCCAGTACCGCGCCACGAGTACGCAGGCCCAGTTTCTCCAGCAGCGCGCGGTCGTCGTTTGCTTCCGGGTTATCGGTGGTCAGCAGCTTGTCGCCGTAGAAGATCGAATTGGCGCCAGCCATAAAGCACATTGCCTGAATCGCTTCGCCCAGCTCGCGGCGGCCAGCCGACAGACGCACGCGCGCTTTCGGCATGGTGATGCGCGCGACAGCGATGGTACGCACGAACTCGAACGGGTCCAGCGGGTCCAGGCCGTGCAGCGGCGTGCCTTCCACCTGTACCAGGTGGTTGATCGGCACCGATTCCGGATAGGGATTCAGGTTGGCCAGCTGCGCGATCAGGCCGGCGCGCTGGTCACGGGTTTCGCCCATGCCGACGATGCCGCCGCAGCAGATTTTCAGGCCGGCTTCACGCACGTGGCCCAGCGTGTCCAGGCGGTCCTGGTACTGGCGGGTCGAGATCACGTTGTCGTAGAACTCGGGCGCGGTGTCCAGGTTGTGGTTGTAGTAGTCCAGGCCTGCGTCCTTCAGGCGCTGCGCCTGGTGCTCTTCCAGCATGCCCAGCGTGGCGCAGGTTTCCAGGCCCAGTGCCTTCACCGAACGCACCATCTCTTCGACCTTGTCCATGTCGCGGTCTTTCGGGCTACGCCATGCGGCGCCCATGCAGAAGCGCGTGGCGCCGTTGTCCTTGGCCTGCCTGGCTGCGTCCAGCACGGTGTCGATGTCGAGAATCTTCTTGGCTTCGACGCCGGTGTCGTAGCGTGCGGCTTGCGGGCAGTAGCCGCAATCCTCTTCGCAACCGCCGGTTTTGATCGACAACAGCGTCGCCAATTCAACATCGGCATCCGGGAAATTGGCGCGATGGATTTGCTGTGCCTTGAACATCAGGTCATTGAATGGCAGCTCGAACAGTGCCAGCACTTCTTCGCGCGGCCAGGTCGAAGCGGCCGGCTGGATCGCTGCGGTTGGGCGGTGCAGGGAAACGACTTTCGGTTCCTGGAGGTTAGTTTCAGACATCTGTTTTCCTTTTTAATTTGCATCCTGCAGCGGCCAGTTGGGCAGCTGCGTAAAATCGATATATTCTGCTGCCGCCTCGGCGGTCGGCTGGTCAAGGCGCGGCACGCGGCCGAGGAAGGGCGCGGGAATGCGCTGCTCCAGCGCCAGCACGTTTTCATCGGCAAAGGCCATGTCGGCCTGGGTTTCATTCGCCACCCAGCCCACCAGCTTCAGCCCGCGCGCCAGGATCGCTTCCACCGTCAGCAGCGCGTGGCTGATGCAGCCCAGGCGCAGGCCGACCACCAGCACCACCGGCAGCGCCAGTTGCTCGGCCAGGTCGCCGGTGTCGAATTCGTCGTTCAGCGGCACGATGAAGCCGCCCACGCCTTCCACCACCACCGCATCCGATGCGGCGTTGATTTCGACGTAGGAAGCCAGGATCGGTACCGGCGAAATGATGATGCCTTCCAGCGCGGCGGCGATATGCGGCGCCGCCGCTTCCTTCAGCAGGAACGGCGTGGTGATCGACTGCAGCAGGTTGACGTTGCCTGCGGCGGCCAGCTGGTCGCAGTCATCGTTGTGCCAATTGCCGTCAGCGCCCAATTCGGCGCCGGCGGCCACCGGTTTCATGCCGCAGGCGCGCACACCGCTTTCCACCAGCGCATGCAGCATGGCGGAGGAAACCAGCGTCTTGCCGATTTCCGTATCGGTGCCGGTGACGAAGCAGTTGAAGCGCGGCGGCATGCCGCTGCCTGCCGCCGTCGGCTGGGTTTGTGGTGCGATTGCTAACACGGGATCATCCAGGCTCATTTCAGGTCCCTTTCCAAGGCATTGATCGCAGCGATCAGTTTTGCGACCTCCAGGCCGGTATGGCCTGCGGACAGCGTCACGCGCAAGCGCGCCGTGCCTGCCGCCACGGTCGGCGGGCGGATGGCGCCCACCCACAATCCCTGCTCATACAGGACGGCGCCGGCGCGCATGGTGACGCCATTATCGCCGATCAGGATGGGCTGGATCGCAGTCTGCGAAGGCAGGCGCTGCCAGCGCTCAAGGCGCAGGCCATCATCCAATTGTGCCACCAATGCCTGTAACTGTGCGCGCCGTGTGACGCCCTCGTCGCCTTCCAGCAGATCCAGGCTGGCCAGCAGGGCGTGCGCCAGCGCCGGCGGCGTGGCAGTGGTGAAGATGTAGGGGCGGGCTTTCTGGATCAGCGTTTCGATCACCGTCTCGTGCGCGGCGACGAAAGCGCCACCGACGCCAGCCGCCTTGCCCAGGGTGCCCATGTAGACCAGGTTGGGCGAGCGCAGTTTGAAATGCTCCAGTGCGCCGTGGCCTTTGTCGCCCAGCGTGCCGAAGCCGTGAGCGTCGTCAACCACCAGCCAGGCGTTATGCTGTTCGCACAGGGCCAGCAGCTGCGGCAGTGGCGCCAGGTTGCCGTCCATGCTGAATACGCTGTCCGTCACGACGACTTTGGTAGCGGCCTGGCTGGCTTTCAGCAGCGCTTCCAGCGCTTGCAGGTCGGCGTGCGGGTAGACGTGGGCCTTGACGCGCGACAGGCGCACGCCGTCGATCAGCGAGGCGTGATTCAGTTCTTCAGAGAAGATTTCGGCGTCGCGGTCATGCGCGGTCAGGCCGGTGATGACGGCCAGGTTGGCCATGTAGCCGGTGCAGAAGCTGATGGCGCGCGGCGCTTCCAGATGCTCGCCGACGAATTGCGCCAGGCGCTCTTCCAGCATGGCGTGCGCACGTCCATGGCCGCTGATCAGGTGCGAGGCGCCGCTGCCAACGCCATAGATCGCCGCGCCCTCTTGCAGCGCGAGCTTGATCTTGCGGTGATTGGCCAGGCCGAGATAGTCGTTGCTGCAAAAGGCCAGCAGCTCGCGGCCGTCGACGTACACGCGCGGTCCGCATGGCGAATCGACCGTGCGACGCCTGCGGATCAGCTGTTGTTCGTCCAGCGCTTGCAGCTGCTGGCTGAGTTGTTTCAGCAGTTCCATCGTCAGCCCGCCATGACCTTGTTGAACACTTCCAGTGTGTTGGCGGCCAGGCCGTCGATTTCCTCGTCGCTGAGGATGTACGGCGGCATCATGTAGACGGTGGCGCCGATAGGACGCATCAGCAGTTCGTGTTCGGTGGCGGTGGCGAAGAAGCGGCGCGAGAAGTCTTTCGGCGCGTCGATGGCGTCGAAGGCCCAGATCATGCCGCGCTGGCGGAAGTTGCGTACCTGGCCGTGCTGCGCCAGCGGTTGCAGCGCTTGGGTCAGGCGTTCGGCCTTCACGCGGTTGGTGTTGAGCACATCGTCTTCTTCGAAGATTTGCAGCGTCGCCAGCGCGGCGCGGCAGGCCAGCGGGTTGCCGGTGTAGGAGTGCGAGTGCAGGAAGCCGCGCGTGACGTCGTTGCTGTAGAAGGCCTGGTAGATGTCGTCGCGCGTCATCACCAGCGACAGCGGCAGGTAGCCGCCGCTGATGCCTTTGGACAGGCACAGGAAGTCCGGCCATACGCCGGCCTGCTCGCAGGCGAAGAAGGTGCCGGTGCGGCCGCAGCCAACGGCGATTTCGTCGAGGATCAGGTGGACGTTATGCTGGTCGCACAGCGCGCGCACCAGTTGCAGGTACAGCGGGTCGTGCATCGCCATGCCGGTGGCGCATTGCACCAGCGGCTCGATGATGATGGCGGCGATCTTGTCGCCGCGTTCGGTGAACAGGCGCTCGACATCGGCGGCGGCGCGGCGGGCCACGTCCTGCGCGGTTTCTCCTTCCGTGGCGGTGCGCGCGTCGGGTGACATCACGGTTTGCGAGGCGCGCAGCAATGGGCCGTAGGCGTCCTTGAACAGCGCGACATCGGTGACGGCCAGCGCGCCGATGGTTTCGCCGTGGTAGCTGCCTTTGAGGCAGACGAATTCCTGCTTGGCGGTGTGGCCGTTGTTGCGCCACGAGTGGAAGCTCATCTTGAGCGCAATCTCAACGGCGGAGGCGCCATCGCTGGCGTAGAAGCTGTGGCCCAGCACATGGCCGGTGAGCGCCGACAGTTTTTCCGACAGTTCAATCACCGGTTCGTGCGTGAAGCCGGCCAGCATGGCGTGCTCCAGCGTGTCCAGCTGGTCTTTCAGCGCGGCATTGATGCGCGGATTGGCATGGCCGAACAGGTTCACCCACCAGGAGCTGATCGCGTCCAGGTAGCGGCGGCCGTCATGGTCGTACAGCCATGCGCCCTTGCCCCGGCTGACCGGGATCAGCGGGATGGTTTCGTGATGCTGCATCTGGGTGCACGGATGCCATACACTGCGCAAGCTGCGCGCGACCCAATCGCTTTGTTTATTCAGTTCCAAAACTGCTCCATTAATTCAACCAGGCGGGCTTGCGCTTCTCAAGGAAGGAAGCCACACCTTCGCGCCCCTGGTCGGAGGCGCGGATTTGCGCGATGCGTTCGGCCGTATCGGCCAGCAGTGCATCGCTCACTTCTTGTCCGGCCACTTCGCGCACCAGCACCTTGGCTTGCTGCACGGCGTTCGGACTGTTGTTGACCAGTGCCTTGACGATCTCCGCCACTTTGGCGTCAAGCGCGTCGGCAGCCACCACTTCATGTGCGAAGCCGATGCGCAGCGCTTCTTTCGCGCCGAACCGTTCGGCGGTCAGGAAGTAGCGGCGCGCGGCCTGCTCGCCCATGGTCTTGATGACATACGGCGAAATCGTCGCCGGGATCAGGCCAAGTTTCACTTCGCTGAGGCAGAAGTTGGCTTCTTCCACCGCAACGATGATGTCGCACGCGGCCGCCAGGCCCATGCCGCCAGCGTAGCAATCGCCCTGCACCTTGGCCACCACCGGCTTGGGGCATAGGTAGATGGTGCGCAGCATTTCCGCCAGCTGCAACGCATCAGCGTGATTTTCAGCGTGCGTGTAGCCCGCCATTTTCTTCATCCAGTTCAGATCCGCGCCGGCACAGAAAGACGGTCCGTTTGCCGCCAGCACGACGGCGCGCAGGCCGGCATCATCGCTGAGTTCACTGAAGGCTTGCTTAATTTCGGCGATGCTGGTTTCGTTGAAAGCGTTGCGCACGTCCGGGCGGTTCAGCGTAACGGTGGCAACGTGGGCTTCGCGCGTGATGGTCAGGGTCGTATAGCTCATCATCGCCCCTTACATGCGGAAGACGCCAAACTTGGTGTCTTCGATCTCCGCATTCAGCGCGGCGGACAGGCCGAGGCCCAGCACCATGCGCGTATCGGCCGGATCGATGACGCCGTCATCCCACAGGCGCGCGGTGGCGTAGTAAGGGTGGCCCTGATGTTCGTACTGTTCCTTGATCGGCTGCTTGAACGCGGCTTCTTCTTCCGCCGACCACGAACCGCCCTTGCCTTCAATGCCGTCACGCTTGACAGTCGCCAGCACCGATGCCGCCTGGTCGCCGCCCATCACCGAGATGCGCGCGTTTGGCCACATCCACATGAAGCGCGGCGAGAACGCCCGGCCGCACATGCCGTAGTTGCCGGCGCCGAAGCTGCCGCCGATGATGACGGTGAACTTGGGCACCTTGGCGGTCGCCACCGCCGTCACCATCTTGGCGCCGTTGCGGGCGATGCCTTCGTTCTCGTACTTGCGGCCGACCATGAAGCCGGTGATATTTTGCAGGAACACCAGCGGGATCTTGCGCTGTGCGCACAGCTCGATGAAGTGCGTGCCTTTCAGCGCCGATTCGGAGAACAGGATGCCGTTGTTGGCGATGATGCCGACCTTCATGCCGAAGATGTGGGCGAAGCCGCACACCAGCGTGGTGCCGTAACGTGCCTTGAATTCATCGAACTCGCTGCCGTCGACGATGCGGGCGATGACCTCGCGCACATCGAACGGCTTGCGCGTATCGACCGGGATCACGCCGTACAGCTCCGATGCCGGGTACGAAGGCTCCACCGCTTCGCGCAACGCGCCCTGTTGCGGCTTGCTGCGGTTCAAATTGGAGACGATGGTGCGGGCCAGCGACAGTGCGTGCAGATCATTCTGCGCCAGATGATCGGCGACGCCGGACAGGCGCGTATGCACATCGCCGCCGCCCAGGTCTTCCGCCGTCACCACCTCGCCGGTGGCGGCTTTCACCAGCGGCGGGCCGCCGAGGAAGATGGTGCCCTGTTCCTTGACGATGATGGATTCGTCGCTCATCGCCGGCACATAGGCGCCGCCGGCGGTGCAAGAACCCATCACCACAGCGATCTGCGGGATGCCCTTGGCCGACAGGTTGGCCTGGTTGTAGAAGATGCGGCCGAAGTGGTCGCGGTCCGGGAAGACATCGTCCTGGTTGGGCAGGTTGGCGCCGCCGGAGTCCACCAGATAAATGCATGGCAGCTGGTTCTGGTCGGCGATTTCCTGCGCGCGCAGGTGCTTTTTCACCGTCATCGGATAGTAGGTGCCGCCCTTGACGGTGGCGTCGTTGCAGACGATGACGCATTCCTGCCCGGCCACGCGGCCGATGCCGGTGATGATGCCGGCGGCGGGCGCCGCGTCGTCGTACATGGCGTAGGCCGCCATCTGCGACAGTTCAAGGAAAGGCGTGCCGGGATCGAGCAGCATCTGCACGCGGTCGCGCGGCAGCAGTTTGCCGCGGGCGACGTGCTTGGCCGAGGCCGCTTCACCGCCGCCCTGGGCGATTTTCGCGATCTTGTCGCGCAAATCGTCGACCACGGCTTGCATGGCGGCGGCGTTGGCCTTGAAGTCCTCGCTACGAGGGTTGAGCTTGCTTTCGATTTGCGGCATTGCTTTTCCTTTTTGTCTGTCTATTCTGGAAAACTACCGTCAACGTAAAACCAGCGCAGGTCTCCTCCTTCTGCCGGTTCGCGTACAAAATTGCTAATCTCGTGCAGGCGCTGGGCCCGGCCATTGATCTTGAACCGGGCGACAAACTCCACCGTGTCCCTGGTCGGGTCGGCGTCATCTGCTTTACGTTGACGTAAACGTAAAGCAGATTTTACCTCAAGTCCGAGCCATTGCACCTTTTCCTCTTCGCTCATGATGGGTTCGGTGGGGCGGGTGCTGGCGTGCCAGGTGGCCAGCAGGTAGGGCTCGTTGCGCTGGCCATAGGCGGTATAGCGCGAGCGCATCAGTGCTTCGGCGCTCGGCGCGATGGCGGAACCGTCGATGTACGGGCCGCAGCAGGTGGCAAGCGCTGGGCCGCCACAGGGGCAGCCGGCAGGCGCGTTGGACTTCTTGGACATGGCTCTGGACAGTCTGGGCTGGTGGTGCAAACCCCGCATTATCCGCCAAATAGGCGCATTCCGCCGCGCCGGGCCTTATGCTACTTGTAGAAATATTGTTGCTTCACACGTCAACAGGCGTACACCGTTTACCACATCGCTATTACACTAGAGGCGTGAGGAGAATTGAATGAGCCAGACCAGTTTTGAATTCAAGGCGGATGCCAACGACAGTTCGCCGTTGTACATGCAAATTGCCCGCAAATTGAGCGACGATGTGCTCAATGGCCGCTACCAGGTGGATCAGGCATTGCCGTCTGAGCGCACCTTGTCGGAACTGTTGAACGTGTCGCGGGTCACTGCGCGCAAGGCGATCGACCAGCTGGTGGACCAGGGACTGGTGGTCCGGCGTCGCGGATCGGGCAACTATATTGCGCCGCGCATCGAGCAGCCGCTGTCCAACCTCACCAGTTTTTCGGAGCAATTGCAGCAGCGCGGCCACATTCCCGGTTCGCGCTGGCTGAAGCGGGCGATTGTCACGCCGACGCCGGAAGAGCAGCTGAGCCTGGGGCTGTCGCCGTATTCCAAGGTGGCGCGGCTGGAGCGTTTGCGCCTGGCGGATGATGTGGTGATGGCCTACGAGGTGTCGGTACTGCCGCAGACCGTGCTGAACGATCCGAATGCGGTCGGCAACTCGCTGTATCAGTATCTGGACGGCATCAACAAGGCGCCGGCGCGGGCGTTGCAGCACATCCGCGCGATGAATGCCTCGGCCGAGCTGGCCAAGCAGCTGGGCGTGCCGGAAGGCCAGGCCTTGCTATACATCACCCGTATCGCCTATCTGGACACCGGCGAGGCGATGGAATTGACCCATTCGTATTGCCATAGCGACCATTACGACTTTGTCGCGGAGATGCGCCGCGCTACCTGACCACCATGCTCAAGACCGAGACGCCGAGTACGCAGCATCCACAGCTGGACCTCTACCCGGTGGAGGACCTGGTGGCGGCGCTGGTCGACGACCAGGCGCAGGCATTGCAGGCGGTGAAGGCGGCTTCCCCCAGCATCAGCGCGGCGGTGGCAGCGATGGCGCTGCGCATTGCCGCTGGCGGACGGCTGATTTATGTGGGCGCCGGCACCTCGGGCCGGCTGGGCATTCTGGACAGTGTCGAACTGTATCCAACCTTTTCCTGGCCGCATCAGCGGTCAGTGGCTTTGCTGGCCGGCGGCCTCGGGGCGATGTTCGAGGCGGTCGAGGGTGCCGAGGATGACGCCGGCAAGGGTGCCTCGGACCTGCGGCTGCTCTATCCCAACTACAACGATGTGATCCTGCTGGTGGCCGCGTCCGGCACCACGCCGTATGTGCTGGGCGCAATGCAGGCGGCGCGCATGGTGGGATCGCTGGCGGTCGGCATCGCCAACAATGCCGGCACGCCGTTGCTGGCCAGCGCCGACATCGGCATCTTCCTGGACACCGGGCCGGAAGTCATTTCCGGCAGCACACGGCTGAAGGCCGGCACAGCGCAAAAGATCGTGCTGAACACGCTGTCCAGTGCCTTGATGGTGCGTCTGCACAAAGTCTACGGCAACCTGATGGTCGATATGCATCCCACCAACGCCAAGCTGACCGAGCGCGCGGTCAGCCTGACCATGCGCGTTACCGGCGCCGATGCTGCCGCCGCCCGCAATGCGTTGGACGCCTGCCAGTACCAGATCAAAACCGCCATCATCATGCTGCTCAAAAAACAGTCAGCCAGCGACGCCCAATCCCTGCTCGACCACCACACCGGCAACCTCCGCGCCGCCTTGCAATAATCTGGAGTTTTCGTATGCAACAACGTAGTGCCTGGGCGTGGGTGCCTAGTGTTTCTTTTAGCCAGGGTGTGCCGTATGTGGCGGTGATGATGTTGTCTACCGTGATGTACAAGAACCTCGGCATTTCGAATGCCGACCTGGCGTTCTACACGGCGTGGCTGTACCTGCCGTGGGTGGCCAAGCCGTTGTGGTCGCCCGTCGTGGAGATGTTTGGCACCAAGCGGCGCTGGACGGTGTTGATGCAGCTGGTCAGCGGCGCCGGTCTGGCGGCGGTGGCGCTGACCTTGCACGCGCCGGATTTCTTCCGCTGGACGCTGGTGATTTTCTGGTTGATGGCATTTAGCTCGGCCACGCACGATATCGCTTCCGATGGTTTCTACATGCTGGGCCTGCCGACGCAGCGTCAGCAGGCGGCCTTTGTCGGCGTGCGCAGCGCGTTCTACAAGCTGGCGATGATCGGCGGCCAGGGCGGTCTGGTGTATATCGCCGGCGAGCTGATGAAGGCGACCGGCGATCCGGTGCATGCGTGGTCGGTGGTATTTGTGCTGATGGCGGTGCTGTTCCTGTTGCTGTGCGCCTGGCACCAGTTCATGCTGCCGCGTCCGGATGATGACCATGCGCACACCGCCGGCGGCGCGCTGTGGCAGGATTTCGTGCAGACCTTTGCCAGTTTCTTCCGCAAGAAGGATATCCTGACCACGCTGGCTTTCCTGCTGCTGTACCGCCTCGGCGAGGCGCAGCTGCTGAAAATGGCGGCGCCCTTCCTGCTCGATCCGCGCGACAAGGGTGGGCTGGGCCTCAGCACCTCGGAGTTCGGCCTGGTCTACGGCACCATCGGCGTCGCCGCGCTGGTGGCGGGCGGCATCGCTGGCGGCGTGGTGGTGTCGCGCTTCGGTCTGAAGCGGGCGCTGCTGCCGATGGTGTTCATCATGCACGTGCCCGACCTGGTGTTTGTCTACCTGGCAACGGCGCTGCCGGACAATCTGCCGTTGATCGGCGCCTGCCTGGCAATCGAGCAATTTGGCTATGGTTTCGGCTTTGCCGCCTTCATGCTGTACATGGTGATGGTGGCCGATGGCGAGCATAAAACCGCCCACTACGCACTGTGCACCGGCTTCATGGCCCTCGGCATGATGTTGCCGGGCATGGTCAGCGGCTGGATACAGCAGCAGCTCGGCTACCAGCACTTTTTCATCTGGGCCTGCATTTCGACGTTGCCGGCGTTTTATATGGCGCTGAAGGTGCGGATTCCTGCTGAATTTGGCCAGAAATAGCCATTACAATACGTGCTCTACTGAATCGGAGAGTGGTTTTGGTTTTTAATGCGAAGAAGCGGCTGATCTTGTCGGCCGGCATGGCGACTGGTCTGGCGGCGCTGCTTGAGGGATGTTCCAGTACGCCGACCGCGCCCGTGCCGGAATCTGGCACGGCGCCGTCATCGCCGCCGCAGCCAGCAGCGCGGCCTGCGCCGGGCGGCTTGGCTACGGCCCCGTCCGATCCGCACATGCCACCACCGGCGCCGCGCGAATTCCGCGCCGCCTGGGTGTCGACCGTGGCCAATATCGACTGGCCCAGCCGCAGCAACCTGAGCACGGCCAGGCAGCAGGCCGAAGCCCTCGCCATTCTCGACCGCGCCAAGGCGCTGAACCTGAACGCCATCGTGTTGCAGGTACGTCCGAGCGCGGATGCGATTTATCCGTCCGAACTGGAACCGTGGTCGGAGTTCCTTACCGGCCAGCAGGGCCGCGCACCGGCGCAGCCGTGGGACCCGCTGCAATTCTGGATCGAACAGGCGCACGCGCGCGGGCTGGAGCTGCACGCGTGGTTCAATCCCTATCGTGCGCGCCATGCGACCGCCAAGACGCCGCTGGCCGCCAACCATATCGGCCGCAAGCAGCCGGAAGTCATCAAATCGTATGGCCGCTACCTGTGGATGGACCCGGGCGAAGCCGCCGCGTCACAGCACACGCTGAACGTGGTGCTGGATGTGGTGCGCCGCTATGACATCGATGGCGTCCACATCGACGACTACTTCTATCCGTATCCGATCGATACGCCGAATGCCGCCGGCCCGGAAGGCGTGGCGCTGGATGGCGGCGTTGGTGGCGCGCGGCAGGAGCTGGAATTCCCGGATCAGCCGTCTTGGCAGCGCTATCTGCTGGAAGGCGGCACGCTGGATCGTCCGCACTGGCGCCGGCAGAATGTGAACTCGCTGATCGAGGCGATGTATATGGGCATCCGCAAGGAGAAGTCGTGGGTGCGCTTTGGCATCAGCCCCTTCGGCATCGGCCGTCCTGATCGTCGTCCGGCCGGCATCATCGGTTTCAGCCAGTACGACAAGCTGTATGCGGATGCGGAACTGTGGCTGCAAAACGGCTGGCTGGATTACCTCGCGCCGCAGCTGTACTGGCCGGTGGCGCAGGCGCCGCAAGCCTTCGATGTGCTGCTCGACTACTGGCTGGCGCAGAACACGCGCGCACGCCATGTGTGGCCAGGCTTGTACACCAGCCGCATCGACAACAGCCTCAAGTCCTTCGCGCCGGAGGAAATCGTCAAGCAGATCGGCGTCACGCGCAGCCGTGGCGGTGTGCGTGGCCACCTGCACTTCTCCATCGCGCCGCTGATGGAAAACCGCAAAGGCATTACCGATCAACTGAAAACGCAGGCGTATCAGACCGCCGCATTGACGCCGGCCACGCCGTGGCTGGGCGCCGATGCGCCCGCCGCGCCACAGGCATCCACGCGACGCGACAGCAATGGCGTGGCGCTGAAACTGTCGGCCGGCGCCGGCAAGTCGGTGGCGCATTATGCGATCTGGTCGCGCTATGGCAACGAGTGGCGCTTCGCGGTGGCGCCGGCATCGCGCCCGGTGCTGCTGCTGGCTGACGATGCGGCAGGCGGCGCGGCGCAAGTGGTGGTGGTCAGCGCGGTCGATCGCCTGGGCAATGAAAGTGAACGGATCAACGTCTACACACGGAGCTGACCATGAGTGATCTCGGCCTGGGCATCGATGCAGGAGGCACGCAAACGCGCTGGGCGCTGGCCAATGCTGCCGGCGCCATCGTGGCCGAGGGCAGCGTGGGCGGCATGTCGGCCACGCAGATGGGCAGCACCGCCGGCCGCGATGCGGTACGCGGCATCTTCGCCATGCTGGCGACGCAGGTGCTGGCCGCCGGTCAGCCGGTGCGCGCCTGCGCCGGCCTGACGGGCTTCGATGGCGCCAGCACGCAAGCCACGCAGTTGCTGGCCGAGGTGCTGAAGATCGCGCCGGCCGCGATCAGCATGCGCAATGACGTGGAGATCGCCTATCTGGACAGCTTTGCGCCGGGCGAAGGCTACCTGGTCTATGCCGGCACCGGCTCCATCGCCGCCTGGATCGATGCTGATGGCCAGTTCCATCGCGCCGGCGGACGTGGCGTGACGCTGGATGACGGCGGCGGCGGCTTCTGGATCGCGCGCGAAGCGATGCGGCATATCTGGCGGCTGGAGGACGAGCAGCCGGGCGTGTGGCAGCAATCGGCGATGGCGCGCGCGGTGTTCGCGCAGATCGGCGGCAGCGACTGGTCCTTGTCGCGCCAGTTCATTTATGGCCAGGATCGTGGCGCCATCGGCAGCCTGGCGCTGGCCGTGGCGTCCAGCGCGGATGCTGATCCGGTGGCGCGCAACATCCTGGACCGTGCCGGCAGCGAGCTGGCGCGGATTGCGCTGGCGCTGGTCGGCCGGTATGGCGCGCGTCCCATCGCGCTGGGCGGCCGCGCGGCGCAGCTGCATCCGCTGATCGCGCAAAGCATGCGCGCGGCGCTGCCGGATGAATTGTCGCTGACGCAGCGGCACACGCTTGCGCACCACGCGGCGGCGCGGATTGCTCTACACTCCCCTCATTGAACCGATGCTGACACGCTTATGAAAATTGTTCCGCTACTCGCCCTGGGTGCCCTGCTTGCCGGCTGCGCCACCGTGCCGCCCGAGGGGCCCCGCCTGGACCATTCGCTGACTGCGCGTGCGCAGAGTGAGCGCATCAAGTATGTCATCCTGCATTACACGGTGAGCGACCTGCCGCGTTCCATCAACACGCTGGCGCATGGTACGCAGGTCAGCGCGCATTACCTGCTGACGGATACCAATCCGCCATTCTTCTACACCCTGGTGGATGAATCGCGCCAGTCGAATCATGCTGGCCTGAGCAGCTGGAAGATTTACAACCAGCTCAATTCGGCGTCGATTGGTATCGAGATCGTCAATCCCGGCTTCAAGGAGACGCCGGAGGGACGCGTGTACGCGCCGTTCCAGCAGGCACAGGTCGATCAGCTGATTTTGCTGTTGAAGGATATCGTCAAGCGCCACAACATCGCGCCGGGGAATATCCTCGGCCACAACGATATCGCGCCGCAGCGCAAGCAGGACCCTGGTCCAGCCTTCCCGTGGAAGCAGCTGGCCGATGCCGGCCTGATTCCGTGGCCGGAAGCGAGCCGCGTGGCATCGCGTCTACCCGGCTATCAGGAGCAACTGCCGGAGATGCTGTGGTTCCAGCGCAAGCTGGCGGAAATCGGCTACGCGGTGCCGCAGACCGGCGAACTGGATCAGGCGACCCGCAATGTGATTTCAGTCTTCCAGACCAAGTATCGCCCGGCGCTGTTCGATGGCACGCCGGACGCGGAAACAGCAGCGATGATCGATGTGCTGACCACGCCGCTGCCGGTGATGCCGGCTACTCCTGCAGCGCCGTCAGAATCGCATACGCCGCCTTGATGCGTTCAGGGATAGGGTAGCTGCGGTTCGCCAGGATGACGATGCCGATTTTCTTCTCCGGCACAAAGGCCACATAGGAACTGAAGCCGCTGGTGGAGCCGGTCTTGTTGTACCACGCCTGGTCCGATGCCGGCAGCGGTGGCGACAGGCGCATGGTGGGATTCACTTCGCGGCTCATGGTGTTGGAATTCCCTTCCAGCAGATGCTCCAGCGATACCGGATATGCATAACGCTCCCAGCCCAGGCCCTGCGTATTCACGCCAGTCTTGAAGTAGCCAACGTGTGTGCCCTCGATGGCGCGGCGCATGGTGACGTCCAGCTGGCTGGGATCGATGTTGGTTTGTACATAGCGGATCAGGTCCGCGCTGCTGGAGCGCATGCCGTAGGCTTCGATCGAGAACACATCATCGCGCATGCGCACTGGCTGGTTCTTGCTGTTGTAGCCCCAGGCGTAATTCGGCATCGCGCTATGCGGCACGCGGACGTAGGTGCTGTGCATGCCCAGCTTTGGCAGGATCTGCTTTTCCAGGATGTCGGCCTGGCTGGCTTTCATCGCCAGGCTGGCCACGTGGCCAAACACGCCGATGCTGGGATTCGAATACACGCGCACCTGGTCCGGCGCCGCCACCGGCTTGAAATTGCGCAGGAAGGCCAGCGTGCTTTGCTCCGTGTTTTTCACGTCTTTCGGCACTTGCAGCGGCAGGCCGCCGGCGGTGTAGGTGCCGAAGTTGAGCAGCGTGGCCTGGTCGATGGCGCTGCCTTCCAGCTGCGGCATGTAGCGGCTCGGATGATCGTCCAGCGACAGCTTGCCCTGCGCCACGCCATACGTGACCATGGTGGCCGTGAAGGTCTTGCTGACCGAGCCCAGTTCAAACAGCGTGTGTTCGGTGACCGGCGCCTTGCTTTCCTTCGAGGCGACGCCGTAGCTGAAGTAGGACGGCTTGCCGTTGGCGATGACGGCGATAGCGATGCCCGGCACATCGTGCTCTTTCATGATCGGCTTGATGGCTTGGTCGACCACGGTTTGCAGGTCGGCGGCGCCGGCGATAGGCGTGCAGCAGCACGCTGCGATGGCAAATGCCATGCGGCTCAGTGTAGACAAGGTAACTCCTTTGGTTGGGGGATTAAAGTGTATCCAGCTGCGTTGCGACTTCGCTCAAGAAGGCCTGTCGCGCGCGGGCACCGGCGTAGGTTTCCTGTCGGTGTTCCAGCATCATGCGGGCGAACACGATGGTGCGCGTGCCCTTGGTGGCCCAGCCGACGTACCAGCCGTACCGGCGCTCGCGGTCGTCGCGGCCATCCGCCAGCACCGCCGCCGCAGTGCCGGTCTTGCCGCGTATGGTCCAGCCGTTGGCCAGTGTTTGCGGCTGCATGATGCGGTTGGTCATATCGTAGGCTTTCGGCGATACCGGCAGCTGGCGGTTGACGACCTTGCGCAGGAAATCGACCTGTTCGTCCGCTGAAATCTGCAGCGATGAGCCCATCCACGACATGGTCAGGCCATTGCGCTGGCCGGCATCGCCGGAGACATCGCGGTTGCCGTAGCCGAAGCCGTCGACGTAGTGCTGGAAGCGCGCGGCGCCGATCTGGGTGGTGACGTTCTGCGCGAACCACACGTTGGAATTGATGATCCAGCTGGTGGGATCGGTATCGGTGCGCCAGCTTTCATTCCAGTCGGAGTAGCCCGGCTTGTACTTCATCAGCGGTGTGTGCTCGTCGATCAGGATGCCGCTGTCGTATCCCATCAGGCTGACCACGATGTTGAAGGTGGACGCGGGCGTGGCGCGGGCATCGCACTGGCCATCGTGGCGCAGGCGCCGGCCGGTGGCGGCGTCCATCAGCGAGGTGCAGGACAGCAGCGTGCCGCCTTGCGACGCCAGCGACGGTTGCAGCGTCAGGCTGGCGGCCAGCACGCCGGCCAGGCCGGCCACGGTGGCGATGCGCGCCCAGCGGCTTTGCATGGCGCCGCGCGGATTGCGGATCAGGGCGATGCGGCTGGCCAGCGTGTCTTGCGTGGCGTTGCCGAAAGCGAGCGCGGTCGGCATGGTGGTCTGTTGCAGCTTGAGTTGTGCGACCAGCGCGGCGGCGTAGGCCTTGCGCTGTGCTTGCGGACGGCCTTGCAGCACATCGCGGTCGCAGCCCAGTTCCTGCGCCCACGACAACTGATTGCGCAGCAGACGCATGAAGGGATTAAACCAGAGCAGGGTTTGCAGCAGGATGCCGGCGCTGGCCCATTGCAGGTCGCCACGGCGCCAGTGGGTCAGTTCGTGTTCGAGGATCAGCTGGCGCTGGTCGGCGTCGAAGCCGCGCAGGTGTAGCGGCAGCAGCAGGCGTGGGCGGAGCAGGCCAAACAGCATCGGCGAAATCGGCGCGTCGACTTCGATGGTATCCATCGGCTGTGCGCTGGTCTTGTTGCCGGCGGTGGCCAGGGCGTTCAACATGCGGCGCGTGTGCAGCAGCTGGACCAGCGTGTAGCCGAGACCGAGCGCATAGACCAGCAGCCAGCCCTGGGCGGCATAGCCCAGGTAAGTACGCGGGCTGGCCGGGGTGGTATCGGCTGACGCGGCGGCAGCGGTGGCGGTGCCGGTGGTAGTGGTGCTTGCGGTGGCGTACTGCGTCGAGAATTCTTCAATATCGATCGGCGGCAGCAGACGCAGGCGTTCGGTTTGCGGGATCAGGATCAGCAGGAAGGCAGCGATGATGGTGCACTGGCCCAGCAGCCATACGGAGCGCTGGGCGGCGATGCCGGGCAGCCAGCGTCGGCACAGCGTCATCACAGCCCACACGCCCAGCCCGGCGGCAACGCAACCGCCGCTGGCCAGCAGAAACTGGAAAGCCAGCAGGTCCAAGCCTGTGAAAATGTTTGATAGGGTCATCGAATGCTCCGCGTGCGACTGTTGCCACCATTATGCGACATCTGTCGCACACAGGTCAAGCAAACCCGGGGTCAGTGCTG
>Ga0308157_10003477_pt1 | contig 22851 bp, 16 predicted proteins | sample PhyBR1_FD_201035 | JGI IMG/M metagenome (GOLD analysis project Ga0308157, IMG submission 201035) | Phyllosphere microbial communities from UC Gill Tract Community Farm, Albany, California, United States - DLSLB.R1 | ecosystem: Host-associated > Plants > Phyllosphere > Unclassified | place: USA...
GGATGGGCGCTGCGGCCCTCTGCATCGGTCTGGCGGTCCTGTGGTGGGTCCGCCACTGAACCAAACCATGACGCCCATGCCAACCTTCGCCCCCGGGGGTGGTAGCTGTCAGGTAAAACCCGGATAATCCACAAAAGCCGGTCGGGCTTACTCCTCCTGGAGTGCCCCGTTCGGCTTTTTCCGTGTATGGCCCTGGCGTTTGCCGGATGCTCCCCGATGGGGCGTCCACGATGGCGGACCGCAGCGCAGCGCACGGCCCCGTCCGCGGCCCCGATGGTCGCAGCAAACTCAGGAGTTACCCGTCATGGGTCAATCAGTTGTCGTTCTCGGCGCCCAGTGGGGCGATGAAGGCAAGGGCAAGATCGTCGATCTGCTGACCGAGGAAATCGGTGCAGTTGTTCGTTTCCAGGGTGGCCACAACGCCGGCCATACCTTGGTCATCAACGGCAAGAAGACCGTCCTGCACCTGATTCCGTCAGGCATCCTGCGCGATGACGCGCTGTGCCTGATCGGCAATGGCGTGGTGATTTCCCCGGCCGCCCTGCGCAAGGAAATCGAAGAGCTGGAAACGGCCGGCGTTGAAGTCCGTTCGCGCCTGAAGATCTCGCCGGCAGCGCCGCTGATCATGCCGTACCACATCGCCCTCGATCAGGCGCGTGAGAAGGCCGCGGGTGGCAAGGCCATCGGCACCACCGGTCGCGGCATCGGCCCGGCCTATGAAGACAAGGTTGCACGTCGCGGCATCCGCATCGCCGACCTGCATTACCCGGAACAGCTGGCTGAAAAGCTGCGTGCCGCGCTGGATTACCACAACTTCGTGCTGACCAAGTACCTGGGCGTGGAGCCGGTCGATTTCGACACCGTATACCAGGAAGCACTGGCCTTCGGCGAGTACGTCGAGCCGATGAAGTCCGACGTTGCCGGCATCTGCCACGACCTGCGCAAGCAGGGCAAGCGCGTGCTGTTCGAAGGCGCGCAGGGCGCTCTGCTCGACATCGACCACGGCACCTATCCGTACGTCACCAGCTCCAACACCACCGTCGGTGGTGCACTGGCTGGTGCCGGCGTTGGCGCCGACGCCATCGACTACGTGCTGGGTATCGCCAAGGCCTACGCCACCCGCGTTGGCGGTGGTCCGTTCCCGACCGAACTGGACGATGAAATCGGCCAGGGCATCCGTGACCGTGGCGCCGAGTACGGCGCGTCGACCGGTCGTCCGCGTCGCTGTGGCTGGATGGACATCGTTGCGCTGAAGCGCGCCGTGGCCATCAATGGTATCTCCGGCCTGTGCATCACCAAGCTCGACGTGCTCGACGGCATGGAAAAGCTGAAGGTCTGCATTGCCTATGAATACCGCGGCAAGCGCTCGGAATACGCACCGCTGGACGCGCAGGGCTGGGAAGAGTGCACCCCGGTGTACCTGGAGTTCCCGGGCTGGAGCGAAAACACCCACGGCATCACCGAGTGGGACAAGCTGCCGCCGGCCGCGCGCGCCTATCTGCGTTCGCTGGAAGAACTGGCTGGCTGCCCGGTGTCGATCGTCTCGACCGGCCCGGACCGCGACCACACCATGATCCTGCAGGATCCGTGGGGCTGATAGCCGCGCCTTGATGTGAAAAGCAACGCCCCGCGAAAGCGGGGCGTTGTCGTTTCATGCTTCTGCAAGCGGCTTCACCGTAATGGCGACCCATGGCCGGCAGGGGCGTTACCGACAAGGCTTCTGCCGGGCATGGTCCGATTTACGGCTGGTCCAGCGGGATGCCATTGAGCTGGCGCTCGACGATCTCGAGGATGGTCGCCACGCTGACACCAAACGATCCAGCATTTCCTGCATCAAACGCCTCACGCCATTGCTCATGGCCTTGCAGGTAGGCCGGATCAGGTGCTTCCTGGCCAAGCAGGCGCAACTGGCTGCGTTGCAGGGTCTGGTCGGTCACGGGTGCATGTGCGAGCTGGGTCATGACACCCTCCGGCATGCGCGGGTTGCGGATATTCAGGGCATCCAGCGTGACGTGGTAGATGTTGCCTCCACCCAGCGGGTGCTGGTCGATGCGATTGATCAGCAGTGTGGGTTGTTCGTCCTCACGGCGGCCCTGGCAGGCCCAGCGCTGGCCCACGGCATAGAGGTTCTGGGGGTCTTGGCTCATGGGGCAGGGTTCCGCTTGCAGTTGTCGCTGATCATGCCGCCAAGGTGGGCTCCAGACTTTTCGTTATCTGGCGGCTGGGCATGGCGCAAGGACCAATGGCCGGCGCAGTACACACGCTGGGCTGGCTAGAATGGCCGGGCATGCCCCCGTTGCCAGCCTGATTGACCCGATGCGTATCGACCCTGCCGAAATCGAAGCCCTGTTCGACGCCATTCCCAGCGTGCTGTTCTTCGCGAAGGACATGGATGGGCGCTACACCCACGTCAACATGACGATGATGCAGCGCCTTGGCATGAAGTCGCGCAGTGATGCGATCGGCAAGCGCGCGGATGAGTTGTATCCGGTCGGCATGAGCGAGGCCTATACCGAGCAGGATGCGCGGGTGCTGGCCGGCGAGGTGATCGAGAACGTGATGGAACTGCAGCTCTTCCCTAATCAGCAACCGGGTTGGTGCCTGACCTGCAAGCGGCCGATCGTCGAGAACGGCAAGGTGGTCGGATTGATCGGAATTTCGCGCGACCTGGGTCAGCGCGGTGGCTTGGAATCCCAGTACGAACCGCTGCGGCTGGCGCTCGATTACCTCAATACGCATTACGCTGAAAACGTGCGCATGCAGACATTGCTGGACATCACCGGGTTCTCGCTGTCCAAACTGGAGCGCTCGTTCCGCAAGGTATTCCAGATGACGCCACAGCAGGTGCTGACGCGCCTTCGCATCCAGATCGCGTTGCACCTGCTGCATGGCGATGAAAGTGTGGCCAGTATCGGCCAGGCCTGCGGCTTCAGCGACCAGAGCGCATTCACCCGCAAGTTCAAGGCCGAAGTAGGCATGGCGCCGCGGCAGTACCGCGCGATGATCGCAGAGCGGGCGCTGCAGGAGGCTGCACGCGCTGGGCTATGACTTCCGGCGGTGTTGGCGCGCGTTGCAGGGGCAGATGATGCGGGACTGATGGGTATCGCGCCCATGCCCTCCCGTAAGGAGCCTTGATGCGCCGTTGTCTTGTTGTTGCGATCGGTCTTGCCCTCTCCTGCATTGCCACGCCTGCTGCATTCGCGGCAGCGCCAGCCGCTGGTACGGCCCGGAGTGAAACCACCACCCAGCTGCCGCGCACCGCGCGCCCGGATCATTACCGGGTGCAGATCACCCCGCACGCTGCGCAGATGGGCTTCGATGGCAAGGTCAGCATTGACCTGGAAGTGCTGCAGCCTACCTCCAGCATCGTGCTGCAGGCAGCGGGGATGCGTTTCGGCAGCAGCCAGCTGCAGCCGGCCGGTGGCGGCCAGGCGGTGCCGGCCACGGTAGAGGTGGACGAGGCCAACCAGACTGCCAGCTTCGCCGTGGCATCGCCGTTGCTGCCTGGCCGTTATACGTTGGACATCGACTACAGCGGCACCATCAACACGCAGGCCAATGGCCTGTTCGCGCTCGACTACCCGGTGGCGGACGGCAGCCAGAAGCGGGCGCTGTTCACCCAGTTCGAGAACTCCGATGCACGCCGCTTCATCCCCTCGTGGGACGAACCGGGGTTCAAGGCGACGTTCGACCTGAGTGTGACCGTGCCCGATGCCGAGATGGCGGTCAGCAACATGCCGGTGGCCAGCAGCAGGTCGTTGGGCAACGGCTTGAAGACAGTGGTGTTCCAGACCACGCCGAAGATGTCGACCTACCTGCTGTTCTTCTCCAGCGGTGAATTCGAGCGGGCGACCGTCGATGAAGGCGGTACCGAGATCGGCGTGATTGCACAGGCCGGCAAGGTCGAGCAGGCGCGCTTCGCGCTGGAAGGCAGCGCCGAGGTGTTGCGCGAATACAACGACTACTTCGGCGTGAAGTATCCGCTGCCGAAACTCGACAACGTCGCCGCGCCTGGCGGCAGCCAGTTCTTCAGTGCGATGGAGAACTGGGGGGCGATCTTCAGCTTCGAGTACGCCTTGCTGCTGGATCCTGCGGTGTCCAGTGTCTCCGACAAGAAGGCGGTTTTCTCGATTGCCGCACATGAGATCGCGCACCAGTGGTTCGGCAACCTGGTGACGATGGCCTGGTGGGATGACCTTTGGCTCAACGAAGGCTTTGCTTCGTGGATGGAGTCGCGCACCACCCGCAAACTGCACCCGGAATGGGACATCAACAACGTCGATGCCGCGCACACCAGCCGCAGTGCGATGGGGCGAGATGCCTACGCCACCACCCACCCGATCGTGCAGCACGTGGAGACGGTGGAGCAGGCCAGCCAGGCCTTCGACGGCATCACCTATGGCAAGGGCTCGGCGGTGATCTCGATGTTCGAGGATTACGTGGGCGCGGATGCGTGGCGTGACGGCGTGCGTCGCTACATCGCAGCCCATGCCTACGGCAATGCAGTCACCGATGACCTTTGGGCCGAGATCGACAAGGCGGCACCGGGCAAGCGCTTCATGGAAGTCGCACATGATTTCACCCTGCAGCCGGGCGTGCCTTTGATCCGCGCCAGCAGCAGATGCGTGGCTGGTAATACCCAAGTGAAGCTGAGCCAGGGCGAGTACACGATCGATCGCAGGGACAAACAGCCGTTGCATTGGCGCGTGCCGGTAAGCCTGCGCGTGGGTGATGGCGAGGTGGTGCACACGCTCGTCGATGGCGATACGTCCTTGCAACTGCCCGGCTGCAGCGGCCCGTTGCTGGTCAATGCCGGACAAAAGGGCTATTACCGCACCCTGTATGCGTCGGCGCAGTTCAGGGCGTTGAGTGCCGGCTTCGACAAACTGCCGGTGGTCGACCAGCTGGGCGTGATGATGGACACCAGCGCACTGGCTGCTGCCGGCCTGCAGCCCGATGCGGATCTGCTGGACCTGACTGCGAAGATCAGCGCCGACGCGCCAACCGATCTGTGGGACATGGCGGCAGGCACCTTGAACGGCATCGACGGCATGTTCGATGGCGACACCGCGCGCCAGGCCGGCTTCCGCAGCTATGCGCGTTCGCGTTTGTCACCGGTGTTGCAGTCACTGGGTTGGGACGGCAAGGACAGTGACTCGGCGCAGACCAAGGAGTTGCGTAGCGGGCTGATCGGTACCTTGGCGGCGTTGGACGAAGCGCAGGTGATTGCCGAAGCGCAGCGCCGTTTTGACGCCTTCCTGGCCAATCCGGAGTCGCTGGCGCCGGACCTGCGCAGTGCCGTGCTGGAGGTCGTGGCACGCAATGCCGATACCGCGACCTGGGACAAGCTGCACACGCTTGCCAAGCAGGAAACCTCGGCCATGGTGCGTGACCAGTACTACGGCCTGCTGGCCTTGCCCAAGGACAAGGTGCTGGCGCAGCGCGCATTGGACATGGCGCTGACCGATGAACCTGGCGCGACCAACAGTGCCGGCATGATTGGTGATGTGTCGCATGAGCATGCGGATATGGCGTTCGACTTTGCCGTGGCCAACCGCGAGAAGGTGGACACCTTGGTCGACAGCACTTCGCGCGCGCGTTACTACCCGGGTCTGGGGCGCAGTGCGGACAACCTGCAGATGGTGGACAAGATCAAGGCGTTCGCTGATGCACACATCGCACCGACCTCGCGACGCGATGCGGAGACGGTGATTGCCGGTATCCAGACCAAGTTGAGACTGCGCGCAGAGCGCAAGCCGCAGGTGGATGCATGGTTGAAGGTGCGAGGGTACTGAAGCGGCGCATCTGTTTGCTCCAAGCCCCTCTCCCGCCTGCGGGAGAGGGGTTGGGGTGAGGGGAAGCTTCCAGCTGAGCAAAGTCAAAAGCCCCCCTCATCCGCCCGTTGGGCACCTTCTCCCGTAAACGGGAGAAGGGAAGGACAGAGCCAAAGCAGGAGCCAAAGCCAAAGCAGGAGCCAAGGCCAAAGCCAAAGCCAAAGCCAAAGCCTTGCTCCTGCTATCAGCACCTATCAAGAAAGGTCGGCTGCTCCAATCTCCCAAGCGTCACAAGAAAACAGCCGGCTTCCGCCGGCTGTTTTCATTCACGCATCAGGAAACCAAGCCCCGATCACGCCTCGACATCTTCCTTGTACGCATCCACCGGAATGCAGGCGCACATGATGTTCTTGTCGCCGTACACGTTGTCCACGCGGGCAACCGGCGGCCAGTACTTCTGCAGCTTCAGGGAAGGCAGCGGGAACGCTGCCAGCTCACGCGGGTACGCATGCGTCCACTCGCTGGCCGACACCGCGCCGGCAGTGTGCGGGGCGTGCTTGAGCGGGTTGTCCTCGCGGTCCAGCTTGCCGTCCTCGATGGCCTGGATTTCCTCGCGGATCTGGATCATCGCGTCGATGAAACGGTCCAGCTCATGCTGCGATTCGCTTTCGGTCGGCTCGACCATCAGCGTGCCGGCAACCGGGAAGCTCAGGGTCGGGGCGTGGAAGCCGAAGTCGATCAGGCGCTTGGCCACGTCCTCGGCACCGATGCCGGAGGTCTTCTCCAGTGGACGCACGTCGAGGATGCACTCATGCGCAACCAGACCGTTACGGCCGGTGTACAGGGTGGCGTAGTGCGGGGCCAGGCGCTTGGCGATGTAGTTGGCGTTGAGCAATGCAACCTGGGTTGCCTTGCGCAGGCCGGCGGTGCCCATCAGGGTGATGTACATCCAGCTGATCGGCAGGATCGAGGCGCTGCCGAAGCTGGCGGCGCTGACCATGCCGACCGGGCCGTTGTCACCGAGCTTGCCCGGCAGGAACGGGGCCAGGTGCGACTTCACCGCGCACGGGCCGACGCCCGGACCGCCGCCGCCGTGCGGGATGCAGAAGGTCTTGTGCAGGTTCAGGTGCGACACGTCCGAGCCCCACTTGCCGGGCTTGGCCACGCCGACCAGGGCGTTCATGTTGGCACCGTCGGTGTACACCTGGCCGCCGTGCTTGTGGATGATCTCGCAGATCTCGACCACTTCTTCCTCGAACACGCCGTGCGTGGACGGGTAGGTCATCATGATCGCGGCCAGGCGGTCGCTGTACTTCTCGGCGTTGCGGCGGATGTCTTCGACATCGACGTTGCCGTTGCTGTCGGTCTTGGTCACGACCACGGTCATGCCGCACATCTGGGCCGAGGCCGGGTTGGTGCCGTGCGCCGAGTCCGGGATCAGGCAGATGTCGCGATGGCCTTCGTTGCGCGAGCGGTGATAAGCGCGGATCGCCAGCAGGCCGGCGTACTCGCCCTGCGCGCCGGAGTTCGGCTGCAGGCTCACCGCGTCATAGCCGGTGCACTCGACCAGCATCGCTTCCAGGCCGTCGATCAGTTCCTTGTAGCCCTGGGCCTGGTCAGCCGGTGCCAGCGGGTGGATGTTGGCGAATTCCGGCCAGGTCACCGGGATCATCTCGGCGGTGGCGTTGAGCTTCATGGTGCAGCTGCCCAGCGGGATCATGGTGCGATCCATCGCCAGGTCCTTGTCGGCCAGCGAACGCAGGTAGCGCAGCATTTCGTGCTCGCTGTGGTGCGTGTTGAACACCGGGTGGGTCAGGAACTCGCTGCTGCGCAGCAGGCTCTTCGGCAGTGCGTCGGCGGTGCTGGCATCCAGCGCATCCACGTCGACGCTGGCGCCGAACAGCTGGCCCAGCGCGATGACGTCGGCGCGGGTGGCGGTTTCGTCCAGGCTGATGCCAACCGAACCGGCGTCGATGATGCGCAGGTTGATGCCGGCAGCTTCGGACTTGGCCTTCAGCGCGGCCGAATCAACGCCGGTGATGTGCAGGGTGTCGAAGAAGTCGTTGCCGACTGCCACGCCGTTGCCACGCAGCGCGGCAGCGAGGATCGCAGCCAGGCGGTGGGTGCGGCGGGCAATGCGCTGCAGGCCTTCCGGACCGTGGTAGACGGCGTACATCGAGGCCATCACCGCCAGCAGCACCTGTGCGGTACAGATGTTGGAAGTGGCCTTCTCGCGGCGGATATGCTGCTCGCGGGTCTGCAGGGTCAGGCGGTAAGCGGCCTTGCCTTCGGCATCGACCGAGACGCCAATCAGGCGGCCCGGCATCGAGCGCTTGTAGGCATCACGGCAGGCCATGAAGGCGGCATGCGGGCCGCCGAAACCGAACGGCACGCCGAAACGCTGGCTGTTGCCGATGGCGATGTCTGCGCCCCATTCGCCGGGGGCGGCGATCAGGGTCAGTGCCAGCAGATCGGTGGCGACGGCAACCAGGCCCTGGCGGGCGTGCACGGCCTCGACCAGCGCCTTGTAGTCGCCGATGTTGCCCAGGCTGTCCGGGTATTGCAGCAGCACGCCGAAGGTGTCGGCGCTCAGCGCCTCGGCCGGCTTGCCGATCAGCAGTTCGATGCCCATCGGCTCGGCGCGGGTGCGCAGCAGTTCCAGCGTCTGCGGGTGCACGCTGTCCTGCACGAAGAACACCTTGGACTTGGACTTGGCCGAACGCTTGGCCAGGGTCATCGCTTCGGCCGCGGCGGTGGCTTCGTCCAGCAGCGAGGCGTTGGCGATTTCCATGCCGGTCAGGTCGGCGACCATGGTCTGGAAGTTGATCAGTGCTTCCATGCGGCCCTGCGAGATTTCCGCCTGGTACGGCGTGTACGCCGTGTACCACGCCGGGTTCTCTAGGATGTTGCGCAGGATCACGTTCGGCGTGTGGGTGCCGTAATAGCCCTGGCCGATGAAGCTGCGCAGGACCTTGTTCTTGTCAGCGATGGCGCGGATCTTGGCCAACGCGTCGACTTCGGTCAGCGATTCGGGCAGCGCCAGCGGCGCCGGCGACTTGATCGAACCCGGCACGATGGCGTCGGTGAGCGCTTCGAGCGAATCGTGGCCAACGGTGCGCAGCATCTGCGCGATTTCAGCGTCGTTGGGGCCAATGTGGCGGTCTACGAACGCGGAGTGGTGTTCGAGTTCGCGCAGCGAAGGAGTGTTCTGGGTCATGGCTGACGTCCGGAGAAGGCATGCAGGGCAGGGGCGGTGAGCCAGGTCTGCCCGGTTGCCGTCCGGGTGCCGCGCACGCGCGCCACCACAGCCGGCAAGCAAAGGCTTACCTCGCGCCCCTCTGTCCTTTTGCCTGAGAGTTTGGAAGCGACGCGACGAGGATCGTGCGCTTCGTGCACCTTCGGCGCCGGATTGAACCGGTCTCTCCAGAGTTTTGCTACGGGTGGTATCGGGCCTGAGCGATTACGGGCGTTTGCGCCTTCGGCAGCGGGGTGAACCGCTTCTCCCACCTTGTTCGTACAGCCTGCCGATTATAGCTCGGTATGGCCCGGTAAAGCCCCGGTAAAGCCCCGGTAAAGCCCCGGGGCAGACCCGCGCAGCGGCTTGGATTACCATGTGCGTCCCGGTTTCAACCCCCGCGCGTCGCACGCGTCAGGCCGGGCATCCCGGAACCGCTGGCTGAAGCGGCTGGATGTCCGGACAAATTGCCGCATGATGACCGCTTGGCGCGGTCGCACCCGGCCCTGTTCATTCTGTCCCCCGCATCGGCTCCGCGCCGGTGCCGTTGCTGGTTATTGAAAGTCATGGAAGCAAGCAAGCAGGTTTCACTGCGCCGTATCGCCATTCTGGTCGCTGGTCTGTCGATGTTCGGCCCGTTCGCGATCGATGCGGTGTTCCCCGCGTTCCCGCAGATGGGCGCCGACCTCGGCGCCGACAAGCTGGCGATGCAGCAGGTGATCAGCGTCTATCTGCTGGCCTATGCACTGATGAGCCTGGTGCATGGCGCGTTGTCCGATGCGCTGGGTCGCAAGGTGGTGATCATCGGTGGGCTGGTGGTGTTCATCGGCGCATCAATCGGTTGTGCGCTGTCCACGGACATGGGGACCTTGCTGCTGTTCCGCTTCCTGCAGGGCTTGTCGGCCGGTGTCGGCTACATCATCGGCCGCGCGGTGATCCGCGATCTGTACGACGGTGACGACGCGCAACGGCTGATGAGCCAGGTCTCGATGATCTTCTCGATCGCCCCGGCCATCGCCCCGATCATCGGTGGTTGGCTGCTGGGTTGGACGCATTGGCAGGGCATCTTCTGGTTCCTGGTCGCGTTCTCGGCGCTGTTGCTGCTGATCACCTGTATCTGGCTGCCGGAAACCCATCCGCCGCATGCGCGCCTCAGCCTGCACCCCAAGCGGCTGTTGCAGGATTACGTCAGCATCGGCGTGAACCCGCGCTTCTTGCGGCTGGCGCTGGCCGGCTCGCTGGGCTTCGGCGGGCTGTTCCTGTACATCGCATCGGCGCCAGCCTTCGTGCTCGACCTGTTGCACATGAACGAGCGCCAGTTCGCCTGGTTGTTCATCCCCACCATCGGTGGCATGGCCTTGGGTGCGTATGCCTCCGGGCGCGCGGCGGGGCGCATGGACGGCGCGCGTGCCGTGCGCATCGGCTACGGCTTCATGGCGGTGGCGGCGATCTACAACATCAGCTACAACGCTTTCGCCACCGAAATGACGGTGCCGTGGGCGGTGCTGCCGTTCACCCTGACTTCGTTCGGGGTAGCGCTGATCTTCCCGATCCTCACCCTGGCCATCCTCGACATGTACCCGCGGCAGCGTGGCACGGCCTCGTCGATGCAGGCATTCAGCACCTTGGTCACCAATGCGGTGATTGCCGGCGTGCTGTCGCCGATGCTGAGCCGCAGCGGCCTGACCTTGGCCATCGGCGCCGCCCTGTTTGGCCTGGGCAGCTGGGCGATGTGGAAGTGGGAGCGGGTCAGTCAACGGGGCCAGCGCGATGAGGCCGCGTCCTGACACGAATTCACCCCCGCATCGGGGACAATAGCCGTGCCGCCATCACCGACGGCCGTTCAAAGAGTGAACAACTGATGTCGATCCAATCCAAAGGCCGCCGCGAGGCGAAGAAGAAACTGGCCGAGCGCGAGCGCAACCAGGCAGAAGCCAATCCGCCGGTAAAGCCCAAGGTGGAGCCGCATGCCGAGCTGCGTGACCAGAACCGGGCATTGTTGGCCGGTATCGTCCGCCGTGATGGCGAGTGGGTGCTGGGCATGGACGGCAGGATCGCCGGTGAGACCACCAGCGCCGCGCGCGTGCTGGCGCTGATCATGCAGGCTGCAGAGTGGCACGAGAACAACGACACGCCGGTGCGATTGATGTACTCCGATGCGCTCAAGGACGCCGCGCATGCCGAAGCAGCGGAGCAGGGCATCGATTTTGACACCTACAAGCGCAACCTGGCCGGTGAGCTGGGCGCCAAAGGCAAGGCGGCCGCGGGTACGCATTGAGCGTCCTGAAAAGCGTGAGAACGACAAGGGCGCCGTTGGCGCCCTTGTCGTTTGCAACCAGCGTTGCCTGCATCCGAAGCACGTGCAGCGCCCATCGTGTCGCATCTCTATCGGTGATGCCCCTGCCGAGCAGGGTCTGGCACTACAGTGGGCGTTGGTAATTCCACAACGGTCGGAACGCGCTGCGGTGCAGCCATGCCAGGACCGCGAGATAGCAGAAGTGGAAGGTGCCCCACGGCCAATCGTGGTTGAGGAACAGGTGGAATATGAAGATGCCTGTCACCAGCGGCGCAAGGACCGTGATGCCGAGCGGGGCGGTGCGGCGGAACAGCAGCAGGATTCCGCCTGCCAGGCAGCTGCCTGCAATCAGTGGATCAACGATGCCGCTATCGCTCAATGCGGTGGTCAAAGCCTTGGCGGCGGGCGCTTCCTCGTGGTCTGGCCATGAGGTGCCGAATAATTTGTAGGAGAACCAACTGGCGCCGACATAGGTGTAGAACAGGGCGAACAGCCAACGAGCAACAGCGATGATCCAGGTCATGCCACGTACTCCTGTTGTACCGCCGGATGGCGGGTTGAACCGAGGGGACGTCCGCTTGCTGTCTGCAGCGATCTGGGCATTGGCATGGAAGTCATGCCCCGATTCGGGGGATCGTAGCGCAGTGGCGGGAGCGTTGCTTTGCTGGGTTTCCGCAGCAGTGGTGGCAGCGATGCCGGGCCCGCAGCGGCAGAGAATGCAGCGGGGCGCAGCTGGCCGCGGATGGCACGCGGAACGGACCTGAAAGGCTGAAATCGACGTTGTGGCTATAATCAATCGGACGACGTTCATTTGAGCATGGAGGCACTACCGATGTCCGTAGCAGGAATTCCTGATGTATCGCTGGTCGACAACAGCGAGCAACGCACCCCGCTGGTATTGGTGCTGGACTGTTCCGGCAGCATGGGTGGCGCGCCGATCGAACAGTTGAATGCCGGCCTGAAGCTGCTTGAAAAGCAGCTCAAGGATGATGTGATCGCGGCCAAGCGCGTGCGCGTGCTGGTGATCGAGTACGGCGGCATGGACAGCGCCAGTGTCATCGGTGACTGGTGTGATGCGATGGATTTCACTGCGCCGAAGTTGTCGGCCAATGGCACCACGCCGACCGGCGCAGCCGTGGATCTGGCGTTGCAGGAGATCGAGGACGAGAAGGCACGATTCCGCAATGCCGGCGTGGCGTATACCCGGCCGTGGTTGTTCCTGATGTCCGATGGCCAGCCCACTGATGCCTGGGAAGCCAGTGCCGAGCGTTGCCGCGACAGCGAAGCCCAGAACCGCGTGGCCGTATTCCCGATCGGTGTCGGTGATGCAGAGGTCGCCGTGCTCGCCCAGTTCAGCCGCAACGGCGAGCGTGGCGTGAAGCGCCTTCAGGGCCTGCAGTTCAAGGAGCTGTTCCTGTGGCTCAGTGCCAGCATGCGGGTGGTGTCCAACTCGACACCGGGTGGCCAGGTGCAATTGCCGTCCACCGATACCTGGTCGCTGGCGCCGGTTTGATCATGGGTTGGCGCGTGGTGGCGGCATCGGCCACCGGACGCTCGCACCTGGACCGGGGCCAGCCCTGCCAGGATGCGTACGCTTCCACCTGCATGGGGCCTGTGCTGATCGCAGCGGTCTGCGATGGTGCCGGCTCGGCGTCGCATAGCGACGTTGGTGCACAGCATGTGGCAAGCACGGTGGTGTCCGCGGTTGCCGCTCACCCATTGTTGGGCAGCCGGCCGCTGGAACTGGGCGTGGACGTGCTCCGCGCGATCATCGAACGTGCGGTCAACGATGCGCGCGGTGAACTGGCGATGGCCGCGGTATCGAAGGGACTGCGGCTGGCCGACCATGCCTGCACGCTGGTCGGAGTGGTTGCCGATGCCCGAGGTGGCTGGTTCTTCCATGTCGGCGATGGTGTTGGCGCATGCGCGTTCGTGCAGCCGCAGGCGACGGCGGTGTCGCTGCCTGCAAATGGCGAATACGCCAATGAAACCTGGTTCGTCACGGGCGACAACTGGCAGCTGCAGCTGCGCCTGATGCGTTTCGAGGGGGATGTCGAGGCGGTCGTGCTGATGTCAGACGGGGTGCAGCCGTTCGCGATGAACCGCGATGGCAGCGAACTGTTCCAACCCTTCATCGGCCCGGTGATCCGCTACCTGCGCGGTGTGGATGAAGCGCAGGGCAGCCAGGCCTTGCAGGCAACCCTGGCCGATCCCCGCACTGACCAGATAACCGGCGACGACAAGACGTTGCTGCTTGCATTGCCGGGCTGAGCACATGCCGGCACGCAGTGGCGAAATCATCCAGGATGCACGGCGTGCGCCGCTGACCCTTGGCCGGTTGATCAAGAGCGGTGGCGCTGGCAGCGTATTCTTGCTCAAGGAGCGCCCGCTCGAGGTCGCCAAGCTGTATCACGCAAGCGTCGATACGCGCGTCTACGAGCGCAAGCTCAAGGCCATGCTGGAGCTCAGTCCGGACCTGCCCGATGTGCAGGAAAAAGGCGTACGTCATGTGCAGATTGCGTGGCCGACCGGGCTGTTGCATGACCGCAGTGGCCGTTTCATCGGCTTCAGCATGCCGGTGCTGGACATCGCCGCTACCAGTGACCTGGAGCACGTGCTGCAGGAACGGCAGGCGCGCGCTGAAGGCCTGCCAACCGCGTTGGGTGCGAAAGCAGCCTTGGCCGCGAATCTGGCAGTGATGCTGGCGGCGTTGCATCGTCGCCAGCATTACGTCGTGGACCTCAAGCCGCTCAATGTGCGCTTCTACCGCAAATCCTTGTTCATCGCGATGCTGGACTGCGATGGCTTCAGCATCAAGGGCAAGGACGAACGCTTTCCTGCCGGTCAGGTGACCACCGACTACCTGGCGCCTGAATTCCAGCAGCGCGGGGTGAAAGCCGGGCAGGAGGAGGCACAGGATTGCTTCGCGCTGGCGGTGATGGTGTTCCAGCTGCTCAACTCGGGCCTGCATCCTTATAGCGGGCGTCCGCAGGACGCCAGTGTGCCCAGCGATCTACCCGGGCGCATTGCGGCGAATCTGTATCCCTATGGTCGCGGTCGGGCCAGCGCGCGTGTGCTGCCATCACCGGTCAGTGGCCACCAGGCGTTTCCCGAAGCACTGCGGCAGATGTTCGATCGCGCTTTTTCCGACCAACCGGGGCAGCGGCCATCGGCGGAGGCGTGGGCAACCCTGCTGCAGGGTTATGCGCGTCGCAGTGCCGGTATGCTGGTGAAGTGCGGCAAGGATGCAAGCCACCAGCATTTCAGCGGCATGCCATGCGCGGCATGCGCGCGCAAGACCCTTCTGGCCAATAGTGCACGCGCGACCAAGGCACGGCCCAAGCGCCGGACAGCCAAGGCGCAGTATCAGCAGCGGCCACGCGCTACCGGCACGCGCACCGCGCAGCCGTTGCATGGCCACGCCGCGCCCATGCAGGCTGCAGCTCCCACAGCGCCACCCGGGCTGGGCGCCCGACTACTGATGGCGGTGATCGGGCCATTGCTGCTTGGCTGGGCGATGAGCTGGGGTATGCCGGCCTACCGTAGTTACAAGGCTGCAGTGAACCCCACATGGGGTGATGCAATGATGTTGGGCATGCAGGGCGGAATGCTGCTGCTCGCGGTCCTGTTCTTCGCGTTGTTCGTGCCGGGCCTGATCCTGGGCAAACGACCATGAAGATCGCCATTGGATTGCTGGTCGGGCTGGTGGTCGTGCTGTTGTTGGCGCCCTTGTGGGGCCTGCTGGCGGCGCTGGCGTTTGACGGAATTTCCTGGGTTGGAGCTCTGCTTTCCAGTGGCAGGCCCAGCGACGGGGTGCTGGCATTCCGCGCAGGGGTGATCCTCGGCGGGCTGGTTGCGCTGGGCTCGCTGCTGCGGGTGGCGTGGCTTGACCGCGACGTTGGCTATCTGGCCGCGTCGGTGCTGGTGGTCGTGGTGTTTTCGCTGGTGCTGCTCGGTACCGGCAGGGTGCCGCCGCGTGCGGTACCCGTTGTCGCCACTTCGATGGACGCGGTTGATGCGATGTCCGGCCGCAGGTCCGGGGATGTAGCGTGGTATTCGCGCAGTGCCTACGAGCGTGACGCTGCCGACAAGGTGGTGGAGATCGCCCGTGCCGCTGCCCGCGGAAACCGCGAAGACGCCAATGCTGCCCTGCAGGAACTGCGTCGCTGGTCGAACCAGCGCCAGCTGCCACCCAGCCAGCAGCAACGGCTTGAGTACGAGCGTGCCAAGGACCGTTTCCAGGCAGGCCTCAGGGCGATGGGCGACCCGGCAAACGCCGCCGACGGGCGGCGTGAGCGCGGCCTGGCGTTGGAGGCAATGTGGGAGGCAATGCCCGACGCAGCCTTGAGCGGCATCCAATTGCTGAGCCACAGGCTGGGTGACCTGGGCACCGCATTGCGACTGCGTGCTGTAACCGGCGCGTCGATTGCATCCGATACTGCACTCGATACCAGGCTGCGCGATGTCCTGTCGTTGCAGGAGGCATTGCTCGGCTACCAGCCGATGACACCTGTGCTGTGGGAAAGCTACGCGTCCATGATCGTGGATTCAGACGAAGAACTTGCATTCGGTGCGCTCGTCATCGCGCAGATGCTGGAGCGTGACAGTGCTGGTGCCGGCACCCAGCCCAGCCTGGTCCAGACCTACCAGCGGATGATACGTACGGAGCTGCAATTGCACGCCGGCAGGCTGCCGGAATCCTCCATTCAACGTCTTGCGATACTTTCCTCGCGGGTTGCCGTGTTGCCTTGGGATGCAAACGTTGACAACACGCAGGCGTCCAGCGTGGATGAACTGATCAGCAGCCGCGCAAGGGCAGAGCAGGCTTTGCCGGAGGCGCTGTCGGTGGCAACGGGCCGTGGCCTGATGGCCGAACCGCCGCCGTCACCGCCGTCACCGCCGAACCTATCCGCTTCGCGCGGCGAGGTGGTCGTGGACCTGCCTGCGTCCGGTTTTGCGGCCATGCATGCACCGGTCACGCTGCCATGGTCCGGTGTCGCCAGGGAGACTTACCTGGTGCTGGCGATCGACGTGTTGAAGGGCGGTGCCATCAGCTCTGTATTGATCGAGCACAGCAGCGGTGATGTGGCATTGGATACGCAGGCACGCAACGGCGCGCGCTACTGGCGGGCAGTCGGTGCGGTGGCTGCTTCGGGCGAGCGCCGACGGGTGGCAGTGGTGTTCAAACCGGCGCCGAAGCAGGCCGAGACAGCGCCACCCGTCGTCGAACGTCCCGAAGGCGTCGGTGCATCCGAGTTCCTCGGCGCGCTGGTGGCAGCCAAGGCGCGATCCAACCCGGTACGTTATCCGCGACAGGCATTGGACATATCCGCCGAGGGCAGGGTGCTGTTGTGGATCACGGTATCCGGGGGCGGGCGGGTCCAGGCGGTCGACATCGCGCAGAGCAGTGGCAATGCAGCGCTCGACAAAGCCGCGCGCGATGCCGCGCTGGCTTGGCACGTAAGTCCAGGGGGCGCGACGTCGGATGTGGACAAAGTGACGCTGCAGGTGCCGGTGGTGTTCAACAGCCATTAGAGGGACAGCCTGATTCCGCACCTCGCTGCCGTCGCAGTTTGGCGGGCATCGTTCCACGCGAGGTCCTGCTCTGGCGGTTGCTGATGGTCAGGTCCGCACATCAGGATGCGCGATGCAGGTGGTGCGACCGGTCCGTGCAGGAAGCGTATTGATGATCACTGCGCTTTTGATTGTATTGGCCCCTCCGGCCCGGGAGTAACGCTAGACTGCGCCGACCAGAGGAAGGATCCGGGACAGGGGCATGATCGTAGGTATCGATTTGGGGACCACCAATTCCTTGATTGGTGTGTATGGCGGCAGTGGTGTGCAGCTGATCCGCAACGCATTGGGCGAGTTCCTGACCCCTTCGGCGGTCAGTATCGGGGATGACGGCAGTGTGCTGGTCGGACGAGCCGGCAGGGACCGGCTGGTCAGTCACCCTGACCGGAGCGTAGGCAGCTTCAAGCGCTGGATGGGCGCCAAGCGCGACACGGTGCTGGGAGGCAGAACCTACCTGCCGGAAGAACTGTCGGCGCTTGTGATCCGCTCATTGCTGGATGATGCCGAGGCAGCACTGGGAGTGCGCCCGGAAGAGGCGGTGATCAGCGTTCCTGCATACTTCAGCGACAGCCAGCGCAGGGCGACCAAGCGCGCGGGCGAGCTCGCCGGCATCCGTGTCGAGCGGCTGATCAACGAACCAACCGCCGCCGCGCTGGCCTACGGCTTGGCCGAGAAGCTCGATGACGCCTACGTCATGGTGCTGGACCTGGGTGGGGGCACCTTCGACGTTTCCATCCTGGAGATTTTCAGCGGCGTGGTGAAGGTCCATGCCAGCGCTGGCGACAACTACCTGGGGGGCGATGATTTCACCGCCGTGCTGGAGACGGCCTGGATACGTCGCCACGGCATCAATCGTGAGGCGATGCAGGCCGGTGAGATGGCGCAGCTGCGCCGTCGTGCCGAGCTTGCAAAGCTCGCCTTGAGTGCGGGCCAGGCTGCGTCGCTGAAGGCCATGGTGTCTGGTCGTGAGTACGTGCTGGAGATGGATGAAGCGGCCTTCGAGGAGTTGATCGCGCCGCTGGTGCAGCGCATGCGCCAGCCGATCGAGCGCGCGTTGCGCGATGCCGGCCTGCGTGGCAGTGACCTGGCGGATGTGGTGATGGTGGGCGGTGCTTCGCGCATGCCTCAGCTGGCAAAACTGGCGGCGCGGCTGCTGGGGCGGTTGCCGCTGCGCCATGTGGCGCCCGATGAAGCCGTGGCCCAGGGTGCCTGCGTTGCAGCTGGCCTCAAGGCCAGGAACGTTGCGCTGGAGGAGATTGTGCTGACCGACGTGTGCCCGCACTCGCTGGGCGTGGAGGTCAGCATCGATATCGGCAACGGGCAGCACAGCGCTGGCCAGTTCGACCCCATCATCGAGCGCAACAGCACCGTGCCGGTCAGTCGCATGCGCGCCTACTACCCGGTCGGCGCGCGGCAGGAACAGCTGACCCTGAACGTATTCCAGGGCGAGAGCCCGGTTACCCGCAACAACATCCTGCTGGGCTCTCTGAACATCCCGATCACCCCGGGCGTACCGGCGGAGAACGGGGTGGACGTACGTTTCACCTACGACATCAACGGCGTCCTGCAGGTAGAGGCGAAGGTGCAGAAAACCGGCATCGTCCGCGAACTCATCCTCATGCAGGAAGGAAGCCAGATCAGTGAAGCCGAGGCCCGCCAGCGCATGGCGGAACTGGCCGCATTGAAGGTCCATCCACGTGATGAACAGCGCAACATTGCAGCGCTGTCCCGCATTGAGCGCCTGTACGCCGAATCACTGGGTGAAGAACGGCCTTGGCTGCAGCAGATGCTGTTGCAGTTCCAGGCGGTGCTTGGCATGCAGGATCCCAAGCGTGTGGAGGAACACCGCCAGGCCTTGTCATCGGCACTGGATGAATTCGAGGCGGGGAGGCCTCAATGAGCCAAAGCGCGTGGGAAGTGCTGGGGGTGGAGGAAACCTGCGATGCCAAGGCCATTCGTCGCGCTTATGCGACCGCGCTCAAACGCACCCGGCCCGACGAGGATGCTGAAGGCTTCCAACTGCTGACGGATGCCTATGAGTGGGCACAGGGCTACGCACGACACATGCTTGCCCAAGCGCAAGCCCAGGCAGCCGAGGGGGAGGTGGCTGACCGCCTGCATGAAGCAGGCGGAGAAGGCTCGGCAGCTCCCGTTGCAGCACGGGGGGGCGGGAATCAAGCGCAGGACCTGGCTCCAGCAAGCACAGGACAGGAGCTGGCAAATAACGAAGTTGCCAGTGCCGCGAATGAGGTCACGCGGGCGGAGACGGAGCTGGCGCAGAATGCGCAGGAGCAGTCCAGCGGGTACTCGTTCGCTCCGTTCTTCGACGAGCTTTCCGCGCAGGTGCGGGACCGTAATCCAGCGGTACTCCGCGAGTGGTTGGCCAGCCATCCGGACCTGTATTCGATCGAACTCAAGTGGGCCTTGATGCCGCACGTGTTCGATGCACTGGCACACGCTGCCATTGAGCTGGACCCCCACCGTGGGCATATCCATGCCTTGATGGAGTTTTTCGGCGTGGACGCCCGCTTGCGCCAGCACCCGTCACTGGCCCCGCCATTGAACTACCTGGAAGCCGGTGCCTGGCGCAACAAGGTGCGGGTGCCGGAGCCCAAGATGCCAGAGGGTTGGAATGACTTCGGTGCGGCATTCAAGGACAAGCCGCGCAAGAATCTACTGCGGATGACACCGTTCGAGCGGTTCAAGGCAAGGGTGGTGGAAATTGCACTGGTCGTGTTTGCGCTGGCGGTCTTCTTTTTCTATATCGCGCAGACCAGTTGAAAGAGCGGAGCGACACGGAACCCGGCTGGCGCTTCCGTTACTCCCGTGCTGCAGGGCGCCGGTGCAAAGGAGGCATGTGGTGAGTGTCTTTACCGGTCTGCGATCGACTGTTGCTTCCTTGGTTCAGTAGTCGCGCGCTGCGTCGAACAAGCGCTGCGCGAGATCATCGTCTACGCCGAGGCGCAGGGCATGCTCTGAACGGCCGAGCTGCCAGATTGCCTCGCCGAGGTCGTCGCGTTCGGAGGTTTCGATGCCCTTGAGCGTATTGAAACCGGCGGTGAAGTGGGTCAGGGCGGTCTCCGCTTCGGCGAGCGTCCCTGCCGCCGCCAATGACGCCAGAGCCCTGTCGTAAGCCTCATTGGCCTGCTTGGCAGAGCGCTTTGGCCAGGCCGAGAACGGGCGGCCAAACTCGCTTTCCCACCAGCTCGCTTTGCGGAGCTGCGAGACCGAGGCATGCCCGGTCCAGGCGCGCTGCTGGGCGCGTGCCTTCAACTGCTGGCGCAGGCGCTTGCCTGCAGTTTCCTCGACGTTGAAAGCGATGAAGCCTTCCAGTGCGGGCCAAGCGCTGAGTGCAGGCAGGTTCGCCAATGACGGCATGTAGCGCAGCTGCAGGTTCTGCAACTGCGGCTGTGCTGCGAGTGCTTCAAGGTCGACGAAGTTGCCATACAGGCTCAGCGACTTCAGGTGCTTGAAGCGCGGCAGGCATTTCAGTGAGATGGGGCGTGCCAGCGGTTTGTTGACCAGCATCAGGTCGTGGACGCCATGTAGTTCGCCCATGTCCGGCAGGTCGAACGCAGTGGCTTGCCTGCGGGAACCTGTATCCGGGGCCAGCGACAGGGAGCGGGGCAGTTGTCCCCGGGTCGAGAAACGGCGGATATCGCCGGAGAGGCTGAGGTGAAGATCTGCTTCGATCTCCGGCCCGGGCAAGAGCAGTTGCAGCTCCGCTTCAGTGCAGTCCAGTTGAATCGCCAGGGTGCGGATGTCGGATTGGGTAGCATCGATCACGGTATCCGTGTCGAGTGCAGGCACCCAGGTCAGCTGCTCGATGGGGCGATGGCGGGCCCACTCAAAAATGCTTTGATCGTTGCCTGTGTAGTGGATCACCCGAGGCCAGGGTGAGCCGGCTGGCGTGGCGAATGGAGTGAATACTGCCCAGTTGATCTTGAGATCAGCGGCGACCCGAAGATCTGATTTTGCGGTCGAGCCGGGAGGTGCGATCACCAGGCTTCCCACACCCGGCGTGCGAACCAGGATATGGCTGCCGGCGCCAGTGAGGTCGATCGGATAGCTGCCGGGCCCGGTCATGAGAGTGTCGGCATTGTTGTCCGTAGCGGTGTTGCTGCTATCCATGTTCATCCTTGGAATGACTTCCGTCCGTTGCTTCTGGCGTTGTTGCGCGTACCTGATGACCGCTGCCGTTACTGGAACGACCGGAAGACCAGGGTGTTCGTCAGCGGGCTTCGATGTTCAGGCTGTCGAGCACGGCGTTGGCTTTTGCCTCAAGCCCAAGGTCGCGATTATCGTCGCTATAGCGATGGTAGTAGCGCAACTCGTAGCCGATGCCCTTGGACTGCAGCGAGCCGCAGGAGAGTGCGTACTGCTCGCTCCACTGCCGTTGTCCATCGGCCGCTGGCTGCCGCGCTTCGAGCAGTAGATGGATCTTTGCACAGCGCGGATCCGCTGCATATTCGCTAACCTGGAGTGTGCTGATCTTGAAACCGGGGCTGCCGGCGTAGCCCTGTTCCAGGTTGCGCTTGATGGTTCTGATGTAGCCGGACAGCGGTGAAATCGGCGCATCAAGCGTGGTCATGTAGGCTTCGATCTTGCGGTTGTCCGAAGCATTTTCCGCGTTCCAGCTGAGCGTCGTGCTCGTTCCGGAACCACTCCTTGTCCAGCCTTCTTCGTCCGGGGGCGTGAATGCAAGGCCAAGCGTCCTGCCTGCATCGGTGATGCCGACATGTATCTGCCCGGAGCCAGTGCTTTCGTTCGCGAGCGCCGGACTGAGCAGCGTCGAATGGATGGCGAGTGCGACAAGGACTGCGGCGAATTTCATTCCTACCTCCCGAAGTTGCCGGGTAACCATGCCACGGCATGGCGAGGTGTCAAGGAGGATACGTGGCAGATTGGCAGCAGATGCTGCGCGAGCGGAAAGGCAAAGGGCGCCATTGCGGCGCCCTTTGCGTTCTTGTCCAACTGCAGTGCTTACGGTGCTTACGGTGCCGAGGGCTGCGCCGGTGCGGCGGCTGGCGCAGAAGCCGGAGCTGCGGCCTGCCAGCCACACATCTGGCCTTCGTTCTGCTGCTTCAGCCATTCCTGCAGCGGTGCGAAGTATTCCAGCATCGGTGCGGCGTCAAGCTTCTCGGTGCCGGTCAGTTCTTTCAGCGTGGCCTGCCACGGCTGGCTGGAGCCCTTGCTCAGCATCGCCCAGAATTTCTGGCCGGCTTCCTTGTTGCCATAGAAGCTGCACTCGTTGAGCGGGCCGGTGTAGCCCGACGCGTCGCATAGGCCCTTGTAGAACTGGTACTGCAGGATGCGGGCCAGGAAGTAGCGCAGGTACGGGGTGTTGCCCGGTACGTGGTACTTGGCGCCGGCGTCGAAGAACTCTTCGCCGCGTGCGCTGGCCGGGGCCACACCCTGGTACTGCGCCTTCAGTTCCCACCACTTCTGGTTGTACTGGTCCGGCTTGATCGAGCCGTCGAAAACGCCCCAGCGCCAGCGGTCGATCATCAGCCCGAACGGCAGGAACGACACGCCCGACATCGCCATGCGCATCTGCGCATTGATGGTGGCTTCGCGGCTTTCCTGCTGCGCGCCGACCAGGCCGATCGAGTTGAGGTACTTCGGCGTCATCGCCAGCACGATGGTGTCGCCGATGGCTTCGTGGAAGCCGTCATTGGCGCCGCCCTGGAACAACGGCGGCAACGGGTTGTAGGCCAGGTCGTAATAGATGTGGCCGAGCTCGTGGTAGATGGTGGTGAAGTTTTCTTCGTTCGGGGTGATGCACATCTTGGTGCGCACATCGGCGCCGATGTCCTTGCCGTCGCCGCCCATGTTCATGTCCCAGGCGCTGGCGTGGCAGACCACGTTGCGGTCCAGCGGCTTGATGAACTGGGTGTTCTGCCAGTAGCTCTCCGGCAGCTTGGGCATGCCCAGCGAGACGTAGAAGTCCTGCGCACGCTCGGTCATCTGCC
>Ga0308157_10003478_pt1 | contig 22810 bp, 19 predicted proteins | sample PhyBR1_FD_201035 | JGI IMG/M metagenome (GOLD analysis project Ga0308157, IMG submission 201035) | Phyllosphere microbial communities from UC Gill Tract Community Farm, Albany, California, United States - DLSLB.R1 | ecosystem: Host-associated > Plants > Phyllosphere > Unclassified | place: USA...
CGTGGCTGCCACATGTTCGCTGCCAGCCAGGTCGGCCACCGTGCGCGCCACTTTAAGAACGCGGTGATACGCACGCGCCGACCAGTGCAGATGCCGGGCGGTGGCATGCAACAGGCGCTCTCCAGCGGCGTCAGGCGCGCAGTAACGGTCGATGTCGCGCGGGCTGAGGTGGCTGTTGGGGCATCCCTGGCGCGCCACCTGCACCGTACGTGCCTCTGCTACCCGCACTGCGATCACGCTGCTCGGTTCCCCGTCGCCGCTGGCGCCCATGCTCTCCGGCCCCAGCGCCGCGACCGGCAACTGGATATCGATGCGATCGAGCAGGGGCCCCGAGATGCGGCTTTGATAGCGCAGCACGGCGGCCTCATGGCAGTGGCATTTGCCGCTGGCGTGCCCGAGCCAGCCGCACGGACACGGATTCATCGCCGCGATGAGCTGGAAGCGCGCCGGAAAATCGGCCTGGTGCGCCGCGCGCGAAATCGTGATCTGCCCCGACTCGAGCGGCTCGCGCAGCACCTCGAGCACGCGCCGGTCGAACTCGGGCATTACATGAAGATAGTTGTCTGTATGCCCAACAGTAACCGTTCTTCACATATTATCCTTCTCGTAACCGCAATTCTTGCTTGTTGGACATCAGATGATGTTGCCTAATAGGAGCAACTGTGTACCGTCTCATTACTATTCGCCCTACTGAAGACATTGCTGACGCGCAGACAATTTGGCGGGAGCATGCGATACGGAGAAGCGATGATCGCCACTCTCCACTTGCGGGCACCGCAGTTGTCGCGGCAATCCTAGACTCGGAAGACATGATTCACTGGCCAAGCACGTTATATCTTAGCGAAGTCGCCCAATCAAGCAGAAGCGTGGTAGGCGACACAGTTGTGAGCTATGCGCGGTCACTCATTGCATGGCTTAACTATTTAAGTGAACGGGAAGTCTTATTTACTGACGCCACAGAACGCGATCTGCAAATGTTCCGTAACTTTGTTTGGAACGCAAAGCCGAATTCCATGTCGCAGTTTCCAATTTCAAAGAGTACTGTAACCGCGCGCGTTGAAACCGCAAGGCGTTTCCACGAATGGGGCGAAAAAACCAAACGGTTTTCAAGCCCTTTAGGGGAGTGGACGCGTGTAACGGGAAACCAAGCGAAATCAGCGCATCAAAATTCGCATTTTGCGAAAAGATCTGCTATTGCTTTACCACCCGCTCAGCGCATTCCAAAAATAGTTAATTCAGTCGAATTAAAAAAAATTATCAACTCTGCGCCTCTGCCATATTCGCTTATATTCAAGTGGGCAGTTACAACCGGCCTCAGACGTATGGAATTGTGCGAACTCACAAAATCTCGCCTTGACACTGTTTCTTATCATGGAGAAACCGAGCATGTAATGAGCTTCGATACAATTCGGAAAGGAGGTCGCAGAGTAGCTGTATATCTGCCATCGAAACTTATGCATGATACACGTTGGTACTTAAATATGCATAGGCCAAAGGCTCGAGCTGGCGGCGAATCATTCGTATTCCTCACTTCATCCGGCTATAAACTACAACGAGAAGAAGTATCGCGTGTCTTTCGATTCTTTGCAGACCAGGCTGGAACATCCGCAGTTCTTCACCACCTCAGGCATACCTACGCAGTGACGACTCTAGAAATATTGCAACGTCAGGCGAATGCTGGATCGAGTATCAACCCGTTAAAAACGCTTCAGGTTTTGATGGGGCATGCGAACATTACTTCGACCGAAATTTATTTGGCAGCGCTGGATGTCTACTCTGATGACGTAGCAGAGGCGCTGGATTTTCTTTACGGGGCCGCGACATGACGTCTCAGGTAGATACCGTAGAACTAGCCGTCGAGATCCGAGATCGACACGGTATAGTTCGCACAACCATCAATTTCGGTTCATTATCACTTCCGCACAAGCTCGCCGAAGCAATGCGGGATTGCTTCGAAGCGCTAACTGGTCAAAATTCCGTCGAGACACGGCGTCAGGTTTGGAGGTGCATCCGAAAGTTTTCAAAATTTCTAGCAGAAACAGAGTCGGAAATAGCTCTTCCGCTGCCTCCTGATGTACTAGTTCGATTTCGCAATTGGCTTGCAGGGCAAAATTTAGGCGGATCGACTTGTCAGGCACATTTAAATGAGGTCCGGCGCGCCCTTCTTTGGATCAACCGAAACTCCAACTCGATCCTGCACAGCAGTACTATTTTTAGCGTTCCCGCATTTGCACGAGATGAGCCCGAGTATAGTCATCCGCTTGATAGAGAGGCCATTAAACGAATTCTTGCGGCTTGTTACGCTGAGATCGACCAAGTGCACGCTCGCATGAACCGAGGAAGGCGAATTCTTGCGGGAGAGGACTTGACAATAGACGAACACGGTCTCCATGTTCTTCTTATTAAGTTGATAAATATCGGAAAAGGCGTGATTCCATCTCAGATAGCCTTGAGAGGGATTAAGGGCATATCAACGAAGGAGATAAATTATTACGGCGGGCTCCGTAATCTTTGGAAGTTAATATCCCCGTCCGCTGAAGATGTGTTCCCATTTTATCTTGCGATTCTTGCTCAGTGTAGTGGAAACCCAATGTCTATCAGAAACATGAGCCGCGACTGCATTAGAGCGCATCCGTTACGAGAAGATCGGCGCTCGTTGGTCTGGTTGAAAGAGCGATCAAACCGCGAGCAAATTGCCGACTTTTCAGTTAAACGTCCGAGAAGCGCCCCTATTCTTGTAGGCGAGCTACTCAAGATCAACGAAAGATTAGTAGAACAAATGTCGCCATCCGAGAGAAACATGTTGTTCCTTTCAAATGGGAATTGCCGTCCTAGCGTACCATGCATGCAGTTGCTTCACGTACTTCTTGACGCATTCATCAGTCGCCACAATCTACCAACATTCGATTTCAAGCAACTGCGTAAGGCTGGAGCTGTGCTGCATTTCCGTGTGTCAAACGATATTCAAGTGCCGCGTAGCCGACTCAATCATCGCTCATCAAAAACTACATTCTCCTACACTGCGAGTGATGAGGTAAGGCAGGAGAACGACCGTCTGATAAATCGGTTCCAGGGTGAGCTGGTAGCACAGTCTACAACCATCAGTACTCGGTTTGCGGAAAAGGTAGAATTAAGTCAAATCGAGTCCGGCGATACGAAAAATGCCGCCACAGTTTTCGGATTTGGATGTAAAGACCCGTATGCTGGAGTGGGGCCAGGATCAGTACCTGGAAAAATGTGTGTGAAATTCACTAGTTGCGCTACCTGTCCAGGAGCAATCGTTGTGTTGGACGATATTCGGGTAGTAGCACGGCTCATCAAAAGTTCTACGGAATTGGGGAATGCGCGCCAGCGCGCTATGGAAGAGGGCTGGCTTGAGCGTTTTAATGCTCTATACGACGGAGTTCAAAAGATCATAGAAGAAGAACTTCTAGCGCGAACAAACCCAATGATGATAGAAAAGGCTAAATCGTTGATTGGTTATATTAATCTTCCTGTCCTGGAGTAATCCGTGATTAGTATAAATAAAATAAGCGTGAAACAGTGGGAAATTCTTCCATATGCGGGCAGTGTAAAGCCTCCAAGAAAGATATTTTGGGACAAATTAGACTTTGATAACCTTGGGACAAAGCATCAACGAGAATACTTCAAGAAGAGCGTGCGGGAGCTGTTGGAGGCTTTGATAGTAAGCTCGGAGGCGAAGATTGGGGCCTTGAGTCCGCTTACCGCCCGTGCGAAGCAAACAAAACTTTGGACACTCGCCACTTGGATGGCTAAAAGAGATATTTGGCTATTCAGTGATTTGAATTCGTACGCCATAACAGAATATGTCCAAGAGGCGATAGATCGCGCAAATGAGTCTGAACGGAAGATTCGTACCAAGACAATAGAAGCAATTATTGGATTTTTTAGAGAAATATGGCTGGTGCGTCATGCCTACACTTCTCCTATGTGCATAGATCCAGACAGCATCCTTGAGCTGTCAAATCTCGCCAAAGAAGGTAGTGATCTTGTGCGATGGGCGCCGATTCCGATCGAGCTGGCGGTACCACTTATCAAAGATGCATTGTCATGGATAAGGACTGGTGGTCCAGCTAGCGTTCGATTAATGGAGCAAGTAAAACTTCAGGTTGGTTCCACTGTAGGGAAGACGCGAAAAGAAGTATATCGTATGACTGCACGTGCGTATGCGACGATTTCGAAGAGCGATGAATATCTTGAATTAACTAATTTAGTCGGTATGAATGACGACGTGGTTACCGTTTTACGGTCGGCATCGAAGTTAACGGATGGTGCCGTTATCGTGCTTATACTTCTTTTAACGGGTGTGCGGATTAGTGAGCTAGCATCACTCCAATGCGGTTGTGTGACTGAGACAATTCACGACACCGGCACTAAATATTTATACATGGGTGGAACCGCCGCAAAGAAAAGAGGGATAGAACGAAGGTGGGTAATCCCGCAAGTTGTTATGGATGCGATTGGGTTACTGGAAGCACGGCAGGGGTGGCATCCCGGCTCCACAGAGCGTTCTGCGCTGTTTATTAGTTTTGCAGGCAACGGCGCTAGCGTTCGGCCAACGACAAAGATGACTGTCACAACGACAACGACGTTATATAAGCTATTCTGCAAATTTGCGTACTCCTCTTATCGAGCCGAGCCGTACCCCGTGGACCGCCGATTACATCCGCACCAAGCTCGAAAAACGTTTGCCCGGTTTGTGATGTGCCGGGATAAACGCGGACTTGGTGCCCTTGTTCAACACTACGGCCACCTCTATGCAGCTGTACTAGATGGGGCTTACGTCGGTAGTGATATAGAAATTCAAGAGATATTGGATGAAGAGAGCCACGCGGATCTTGCAGAAGGGCTGATGGATCTGCTTACGAGCAAAAGACTAGGGGGCAAAGCTGGACGCGCCCTTACTGATGTACGAACAAAGGTAGAAGCTAGTCCTCAGTTTATCGGCAAGACGTCGATCGAGAAGGTCATAAACGGAATGATATCCCAAGGGATGCGACTGGCACCATGCGACTGGGGATATTGTCTTTACGATCAGGAGATGTCGGCATGCAAGGGTGGCCCAGCAGGGCCTAACCCGGTTAATCGATGCCCTAGTACATGTTCAAGCTGTACGAACTTTGTGATTACAGAGAAGTACCGACCATGGTGGGAGGAGAGGTTCAAAAGGGAAGAGCGATTCTTAGAGCGGTCTGATTTGCCTCAACAAACAAGGATGCTCGCAACTGCGAGAATTGAAGAGACATCCAAGGTATTGGTAATGCTCAACAGATCGCCCGTAAAAGGTTCAATTATGGAAGGCCAAGAATGAGAGATCCTTTCGATTCGGTAGCAGACACAATTCAGATAAGGATCGCCAACGCCCTGACATTTCTACTTAATGAGCAACCTAGTCAATATATTTCGGTTTCGAAAGTCTGCAGGATTGCGGAGGTCAGCAGAGCAAATTTATATAGCTCACATCGGTCTCTTGTTGATCAAATACATTCGGTGAACAAAGAGCGTAGGGCTCAGCAGCCCACTACTGTTGAGCGAGCGCGAGACGAAATTTCTGCAGAAGTCGTAAAAAACCTGCAAAAAAGGGTTAGGACGTTAGCTTTTCTATGTGTAGAGTTACAGCTCAAGAATGATGAATTACTGTCTCGTTTAGCAGCCCTGGAGAAATCTGCAAAGAAAAAATAGATGTTTATTGACGCCCACGTCCACTATATGAGGCAACTAAGGGAGTCTTATGAAGCCTTTGTCGTACTTCCAACAAATGGGAGTAAGCGAGCGAAAGGAAGCGTCTGGCGTGTGTCCTTCGGCGCTTGACGGATACACTGTCTGCGCATTGGTGAATCCGCCCAAGGTTGAGTCAACAATCATCACCCTCAGCCGAGCCTTTCGCGGGACTCGACGCTGTGGCGTGCAATGCATGTAGGGATTTGCTCTATGACAGCCAGACTCAATGTGTTTTGCAATATTGGCTTGATCGGGGAGTTAGCTGTTTAGACTTGTGGATCATGTACCGATCCATAGTTGGTTGTTTTTCAGGGCGAGATACGTTTGTGTACACTGTTCCAATCCGACTTTTCACTAGCACTCAATGACGCAGGCTTTGCACAGCTAAGCTCGTATTACTCACCTGATCCGTGAGGAAATCAGGAACTCAACGCTTCCCCAAGCCTAACTGCGAGGATGTACGACGTCACGCGCTAGACCCTCCGGAAGTGGCAAAACCGCGAGTCTTGTAAGGGCGCATGCTCTGAACAAGATGTATACGAGGCTCATGCCCGAGCAGGAGCTCGTCGTGGTGAAACCGCGCAAGACGCTGCTGACCACGGGCGGCCTACCGGCGGTCACGCGCGAGTTCATCACAATCCTGGCATCTCGCGTGCCGGCTCGATACGCTGCCGCGCCGTGATGCGTCTCAGACCTGCGTGACCTGGTCAAACAGGGATGCATTATGCCTACTACGAAAACATCTTCACGGATGACGCCCGGGCTTTATGCACATCACATCAAATACCTGCCGCAGGTGCCCGACGAGACGGCACGGCGCTACTTGTTCGTCGATTCGATGGGCGCATCATCGACATCGTCAACCAGATCCGATCTGGCTCAGCTGCCGAACTGAATCAACGCTGCGCAATTACGTCAAGATCTACAACTACAGTCTTTCGCAACGCGTCCTCCAATACAAAACGCCCATTCAGGCGCTCAAGGAATAACAGGAAACCAACCTTAATTGTTCAGGAAACGCGTGTCTTTCTAGTGGGTCTTGACACTCAGCGTGCCTACGCGTTTTTTTGTTAAAGGCACATCACAAGGATTGGATAGGTCTCGTAATGCCATAGTTTTCGGGGCTGAGTTCGTAAACGCTAATTTCTGTCGTTGTCTGCCCTTGCGCCTCAGGCTATGATCAGTCACGGTACAAAAAATCCGCAGTTTCAAGTGAGGTTTTTTAACACCGTAGTTGTAAAGCGGAATATGCTAAGGCTATGTGATGACGTAACCATAGGCGGATGAGGTCGGAGGCATAGGGTTCTGTCAATATCTGGCTTCTGGTTGGGCAACGGTCGCTCGCTCCAGAAGGAATTTTGTTATTTTTGCAGCGGAACCGTTCTATTGCCATAGTTTTCGGGGGCAGGTAGTAGCGTTTGAATACTTAAGCTCGCGCTCCGGGGTTTCTCGGAAGAAATTATTTGGTTTTATTTGGCATCGAATAAAACCAAATAATTTCTTTTGTGAAACAAAATCCTGTGGCTTCGGTCTTTACAAAGAACCATTATTCTATTTGGTTCTGGCTTAGGTCATGGTTTCAAATTAGTTTTCGGTTTGGTATTGTTTTTCAATTTTTAGCGCTTGGCGGTGGAATATATGAAGTTGTTAGTTTTGTCTGATCTTCACTTAGAGGTGTGGCGCGATCATGTGCCTCGAATCGATGTGTCGATTAGTAGGCCTGACGTCGTAATTCTTGCCGGGGATATTCACACGAAATTTCGTGCACCCTCCTGGGCTGTAGAAAATTTTCCCGGCTTGCCGGTAGTCTACGTTGCTGGCAATCATGAATTTTATGGCGAAGCAATTGAAAAAGCAGGAGAGGCGATCGCCCAGGAATGTGCCCGCCACCCCAACGTACACTATCTTGACTGTGGAGAATATATTTATGAAGGCGTTCGTTTTCTAGGCGCGACCCTCTGGACTGACTTCGCCCTGTTTAGTCCTGATCGCAAGTGGAGTTCAATGCTCGACGCTCGAACTGTAATGAATGACTATCAACGCATCAGGGTCGCAACTGACGGATACAGGAAACTGCACCCGCAAGACACTGCTCGCCTGCACACCGCACAGCGAGCATGGCTTCAAGAAAAGCTTGATGAACCATTCACTGGGCGTACGGTTGTCGTTACCCACATGGCGCCATCGAGGCGTTCGGTTGCTCCTAAATATGCAGCGGATCCAGTTTCGGCTGCCTTCGCCTCGAACCTGGACGACTTAGTAGCGAAGGCTAACGTTTGGATACATGGCCATACGCATAGTAGTTTCGATTATGAAGTGGAAGGATGCCGCGTTATAGCCAACCCTCTTGGATATCTGATGCGGAATGGTGGTGCTGAGAACGAAGATTTTGATCCAAACTTCATTGTTCAGCTAGAACCATGACGTCTTCCAGGTCGTATCACATGTAAAAGGTTGCGTGCTACATAGTTTATCTAAAGTTTTTTAGATAAACTATGTATTAGAGCTCTAACAATTTCCTATAGCTGCGTTTCACCGTCTCACTGTACTAGCGTGCTGACTTCGACGTTCTCAGTGCGATCGATTCCTCCTCACGCGCAACGAGGCACTGAGGATCGGAGCGGAAGTGAAATCTGTTGCTTCGACTTGGCCGGAGGTGTTTGCGGACGCCGGCGTTAGTCAGACCGGCAGCTCCCGACTGGCAGAAACTTCGCTGCCGCAGATGCGGCTGATTTCGTCCAGGTAAATCTGGGAGGGTTACTTAGCCAATCTGATATTTTCACCGCAATCTGAGGTGGGAAAGAACTCAGCAATATTTCCCCATGGCTCAGCTGGATTGTAAGAGGCGTTTAATTCCATATACGGAACCTCGAGTACATCAGGGTCATACATTGGGGGGCGGATATAATTATCAGCCGAGGTCAGGCGGCATTGGGAGGCACCGTCACGCAGCGAATGATGAGTTCGGCATACCAGTGGTCGATCATCGTAAACTGAACACTTGTTCTCCACAAGGAACGGACACGGTTCTCCATTAAATTTGTCGCCGTTAAGCGCGATCTGATCGAGCGGCCGATAGGGCAAGCGAACCATTTTCCGCCCAGTCATTTCGGCTAAACGGATCGCCTCGTGCTCGTAGATCATGGTATTCATGTGACAGCAGGCGCTACAACCTGGTTTACAAGCCGTGTATGGTTCAAGCGCTGCCGTTACACGGTTGGCGATCGCTATCACCTTCTTGCGCTTCGACTTCGCGCTCGCGTTCTCTCTTATGATTCGGTCAAGGATTTGCCCGATCTGCTCGGGCATCATCCATGGATGGCTTTCGAGTAGGGCCTTCATTTTTGGTTGCGCCGACTCGGAGTCTATCTGTTGCTGCTCGAAAAGCGCAGCTTCTAGTTGTTTGACTAACACATCGGCAAGTTGTGCGGCCTCTTCACTTCCATCATTCAGCAGACCTTCGAGCGCCTGCTCAATTGCGTCCAAAGTTGCTGCATTCAACACAGAGGAGCTCCTTTCAAACTTACGGTTGCACCACATTCGAATGTGGAAAAGGTGCGATTCTACGTTTTTCGTAGGGAAAGGTCCATCAAAACCTACGATTATCGTAGGATGCCTTCACGTAACAAATTTTCGAACATTACCTTTGGCCGGCGCCTGAGGCAGCTGCGGCAACTTCGTAAGCTGGCACAGGACGAACTTGGCGTTATGGCTGGCTTAGAAGAATCTTCTAGTAGCGCAAGAGTGAGTCGTTACGAGAGCGGCATCCATGAGCCACCGTTTCAGTTCGTCGAGGCTCTGGCACAGGTGCTGAATGTGTCTCCAGCATATTTTTTCTGTCCTGATGACCGCTTGGCTGACCTCATCCTTATTTACTCTGGCGCGCCTGAGTTGAAGCGTTGTGCGCTTCACGAAGCTGCTAAAGCGCTTTAGACTTCAGGTAGCACCGATAAGTCAAGCCGCAAGTAATTCACGCAGATGTACGCGTCCCTAAGGAAGCGCTGAATAATTCACTTTCGCGCGCGACAGTCAGTCCGATTGCTGGTTGAGTTCGCGCGCCGCGATTTTAACGGGGCCATGCGCTTCGGTGGCTCGCACCAGCCGTTTTGGCCGCCATTTGCGGCCGATTTTCGACCTTAGGACGTAACTTGGGTGCGCGCCGGTCCAAGGAACCTGCGAGCCAGGACCAGGTTGGCGAAGCCGAACAGCGTGAGCAACTGGGCGCTGTTCTTCGCCAGGCCGCGGTAACGCGCTTTGCGATGCTTGAACTGGCACTTCACGACATGGAAGCAATTCTCGACTTTCGCACGAACGCTGGCTTTGGCCTTCTCCAGCTTTTCCTTCGCGCCCCCAAGCGGATTCTTCTTGAGCGTCTTGCGCACGCTCGGGCGCATCGCGACGTGCCAGCCGATCTCCTTGTCCATGTTTTCCGGGCGCTTGCCCACGCCCTGGTAGCCAGCGTCACCCAGCACGGCCGTTTCGTCCCCGTGCAGTAGTGCATGGGTCTGCGTCCCGTCGGCACATTGCCAGCTGTGTCAACGACCGAGTGCACCAACCAATGACCATGTCGACACCCACGTGCGCCTTCATGCCGAAGTGTCAGTCGTTCCCTTTCTTCGACTAATGCATCTCGGGATCGCGTTTCTTATCGCCGCTCTTCGTCGACGGCGGCACCGCAATCAGGGTCGCGTCGACGATTGTTCCCTCGCGCATGAGCAAGCCTTTACTCGCCAGGTGCACGTTAATTTCATCGAAGATCCGGCGCGTCAGGTTTGCTTCTCAAGTAGTCTGCGAAACTTCAGCAGCGTCGTCGCGTCCGGCGCCGATTCGTGCGACAGATCGATGCCGACGAAACCCCGAATCGACCGGCTGTCGTAGATCGCATCTTCGATGCCCTCGTCCAACAAACAGGAAATAGGCATGACGGCAACAACGCTACTTGGGCAGTTCTGTGGAGAGGAAATAGTTCCACAGCGTATGACGCATCGTGTAACATAGCGCGTTTGGAATGTTGCCGAAGAACTTAACATGGCCATAGGCGAAAGCGGTCGCATCGTGATCCAAGTCCCACCGGCTCTCAAGCGAAAGCTGTACAAGGATCTGGCCAGGCACGGTATGTCTCTCAGAGATTGGTTCTTGGACCAAGCCGAAATATATTTGAACGAACAACCCTCCACCATACAGGACGCACCAACAATGTCTTCTCCCCTTGATGTCAAAAATGAAATTTCGGGCAATATTGCCGAATCCGCGCGGGGAGCGCAAAGCGAGGAGGTCGGGGCTGCTGACACCGTGCATCTTGGAAATGCCACAAGCGTTAAGCAGCGCCTCATTTCCACGTACAACATGTTGGAAGAAAAATTTCCAGTACGAGTCATCTCCGACGATGTGTCGTATGCCAGCCCTGTCAACTTCGTTGAATCACTGAAATGCGCGCGTCACCGGTGGTTCCCTTATAAGGAAGGGTTCTCGCCCACGTTCGTCCGAAACTTTTTGACTGAATTTCAGACGTCGAAGTCGGATGTGGTGCTCGACCCGTTCTCGGGCGTAGGCACGACTTCCCTGGTCGCGTCAACGATTGGCCATCGTGCAGTCGGATTTGACGTCAGTCCTATGGCAGATTTCATCGCTAGGACGAAGTGCATTACATTATCAGAACGAGAACTGTTAGCGTTCGATGAGTATATTCGTTTTGTCGCCAACACAACTGGCCATGCGGCGCATTCAGTACCGAATAACGATACGGTCATCAGTTATTTTGCACCCGAATTCCTTGACGCGTTAATGCAAGTGAAAGCGTTGGCGATTCTTTCTGATAACCAAAATATTCGTGCTCTGGCAAAGCTTGCTTTCCTGACTTTGGTTGAAACCTTTTCGACCCATCGGAAAGCAGGAAATGGCGTAAAGCGAAAAACAAAATTCGTTTACGGCTTAGTGGACATTGCGCCATTTGTCGAGGTCAGAGATTGTTTTGTTAAGAAGCTACAGGAAATGCGCCAGGATTTGGATGAGGTGCAGATTGGCATAGCGCCCGATTTTAGGTTGGGCAGTTGCCTGGACGAGTCGGCATTCGCGGATATCGACGGAATCGGTGCCGCGCTCACGTCACCTCCATACGCAAATTGCTTTGATTACAGCAAGATCTATCAAAGGGAATTATGGCTTGGCGACTTTTTCGAGTCTGCTGCTGATCTGAAAACTTTCCGCCAAGGGTCTGTTCGATCGCATGTGCATGCTTCATGGGCAGAGCGGCATACAGAATTTTCGAGCGATATCGTTGAGAATCTAATTTGCGAGCATCTGAAAGATCAAGAGCTGTGGTCCAAAAAAATCCCGAATATGCTGTCGGGGTATTTTAAAGACGTCGGGGCGCTTCTTAGCAACATCAAACCTCGCATGAAATCCGGTGCCTCCTTCGGTCTGGTCGTTGGGAATTCGGTGTATGGCGGTATCCCTGTTGCCACCGATCTTTTGATTGGCCAACTGGCACTTGATGCAGGTTTCAAGGTCGAGCGGATCGATGTCTACCGAAGTGTCATTCCGTCGTCTCAGCAATTTAATATTATGGAAGATAAAAGATGGGCGCGCGAGAGCATGGTAGTAATACAGAAGAAGTGATAGTTCCCACGATGAATGCTCCGCTCAATACAACGTGGGGCGAGGAAGTCGATTTCCCCAGCCTGCGCTCCATGCAAATGTACAGCCATCTCGTTGGTGCGCGCTATCCTTGCAGAAGCGTCCCGTTGGTTCCGCGCCGTATTCTGGATGGGTTGAAAAGTCAGGGACGCGAATCGATCCGGGTGCTGGATCCGTTCATGGGTTCAGGTACCACGGCCCTGGAGGCTTGCCTACACGGCTATCAGCCGGTTGGCTTAGAGGTGGACCCCTATGCTCGTTTGATTAGCGCTGCCTCGGTCCAAAAGTTGAGCAAAGAAGATATTGCCACTCTGGCACATTTCGGCGCCGAATTGTCGGCAAACTTTGCGGGAGCGCGGATTGACACGAGTCTCAAGCCGGACTTAAAGAACTTGGAGTTGTGGTTTGCGCCTGTTGTTATAACTGATCTGTTGAAGCTCAAAGGTCAGATTCAAGATTTCGCGGTAAAGTTCAGCCATCTCGAAAAATTTCTGTTGGCGGCGCTCGGTGACATCATCCGTGCCGCGTCAAATGCAGAGCGGCAATCCCTGAAGCCCTACATCTCAACACGCTTCAAAAAGACACCTGGTGATGTATTGACTTTGTTCCGCAAAACGTTAACGCGGTATCTTCAAGGAGCCGAAGCGGCTGCCGATGTTGTGCAGTACCACGCGCGCGGCGTGGAGTGGCTCACGGGAGATGCCGTTTCGTTCGATTGCCCAACCAAGGTGGATGTTGCGATCACTTCGCCGCCATATATCAACGCGATGGATTATGTCCGCTGCATTCGTCTGGAAAGCAGCTGGGTCGGAACTGGCAACGAAGCGATTTTTAAGAGTATCCGGACGGCCCAGCTCGGCGAGTCTGTCCGTTCGAAGTCGCGCACCATCTCCGACGCGGTAACGAACATCATTGCGAAGGAGTTTGCGGCCGTGAACAGCGTCGATCCGAGCCGCGCAGCGACGATGGCTGCCTATTTTGAAGATATGCGCGCGAACTTCGCTTCCGTACATGCGGCGTTGGTGCCGGGTGGTGCCTATCATATGATCGTCGGGAACAGTACAGTTCGTAATATCGATGTCGAAACACATCGTCTGTTAGCAGAGATCGCGTGCACGGTTGGCTTCAAGTGGCAGCATTACTTCAAATACCGTATTAAGGACCACCGTACTTCTCTACCCCGCAACGGCCGGGGTGGTAAAATTAACTACGAACATGTAATTACATTGGTCGCAAAGTGATTAATAACAAAGCCCAGCCTATTCAGTTCTATCCCGACGAGCTCATCAAGGAAATGTGGCGAGAATGGTCGGAGGACGTACTTTTTGAAATCCCCAAAAAGGATTTTCATTCGTCGACCGGCTTTCAGAAAGCGATTGGTAGTACCAGCGCGAATGAACGTAGTCGTGCCACCGAAGCTTACCGTCTTGGCCTATTAAAAGGCAGGCTGGTCCAAGGGAAAGAAGCCATCGCGCGAGGACTTCCTCCAGGGTGGGGCGCCGTATGTGCTGGTGAACCCGTACATACGCATCTGGGCTATATCGCCTATGCAATCGGCAACGCATTGTCTAAAGGTTGTATTGAACCGGCATTGGCAGTAGACGGTTTAAACATTTTACACCTCGTGTTCGCTCTGTCGCTGGGTATTGAAGACGAAGGGCAGAACCTTTCAGTTCTACTTATGTATGCATACGCGCTGAGTTCTTATCGACAGGCGATAGACCCGAAAGTGTACGAGGCTCACGAAGGTAACATCAAGCGTTGGGTGGCTGCGGCTGTGTTCGATACGATTGATAGTGCGCATGATCGTGAACTGGTCACGCAAAAATATATCAATAGCACGCCAATCGACGAATTGTTAGTCATGTATAAGCTTGACGATAAGCCTCCGGCGCTAGAGCTTCGCATCACGCCGAAAAAATTAGTACAGTTGCTATCAGATAAGTCGACTGCCCGGATGACCATTAGTAAAGAGTCACTTTATTGGGCAAACTCGGCCCGCGGAATCTATTCGCGAGGCTCGCTGGCTGCCGGTGCGTTTTTGAATGAGTTATTGCTTGCTGATAGAGAAATTTTCAAAAGAAAAAAAATCAGTATTTTGTCGGCGGTCCTCGAAGCAGATCCGAGTGAAGACTCGGTACTCGAGTCGATGGGGCGTGCCTTTGAAATTAATGCGGGTTTAGCCTCTGCGTGGAAGAAAATGATGAAGAAGCTTACCAAAGGTGTGTATGAAGCGCTGCGGTATCTGGAAGATGGGATTCCTGAAACGATTCCGAAAGTCTTTTATGTTCATGGTGTCGATTCGGCATTTGATCACAGTACCACAAACACAATTCGGGTTCCGAAAGAGCAGACGCCGATCAAGCCAGAAGAAGGTTCGATGATCAAGGTCGGCAACGCTTCGTTTACGCTCAAGGCTATTAAAGAAAGCGGTGCGTACTATGAATTTACGTTGGGCCCAGCTGTCGAAGGTCAGCCGGCTTAATGTGGAAGTTCCGCGCCACCGGGATCGTCATCAAAAACAGGCGGTTGTCGAACCCGCCGATTTCTGAAATCGTATAATCTGATCCTGGATATACCAATACACCTCTCCGCGAACGAGGAACAAGATCGTCAAATTTCTTGTATTGCATGTAAGAGATCAATTGCGCAACATGTTCTCGTGGAGCGTAATAGGTACTGTATTTCACTTCTGCGATAACAGCGACCGGCTCCACCTTGTTGACGAAAATATGGTCTGGTTCAAGAGACCTTTGCAGCTCCTGTGAATCGCTGTCTGCCGTGTCGACAGAAACATCGTAGCCGTATTTATCTTTCTCCAACTTTGTGAAGCTGGGCAGGGCTTCTTCTAGAATATGTCCTGCATAAACTTCAAAAGCGCGGTTGAGGGCAATAGAGACACTCCAAAACGCCCCTTTCTGTCCGCCTTCCTGGGCAGCATAAATGCCTTTCCAGCGCCAATATTGAAGGCATCGGTCTAAGAGCGGGCGGACGCCATATGAATAGGGCGGGTGGGCGAGCATCCGAACGAGATTTAAGCTGAACGGTACGTCTGCGAATGGCGCAAATTTGGCAGTGATCGACTGCATTTGCGAATCAATTGCATGGTCTGAACGGCGGATGATCGCATTCCAGCTTTTCAAATCGCGAAACACTTGTTTCGCGGTTTCAAGAAATAATGTCGCGTACTGGCGTTGCTTGAGGTTGTCGAGCACCTCACACTCGATCCCCAATTTGCCAGTCACGTTATTCATGATGAGACTCTTTGCGATCGCCCTACCGCGCAGCCCTCCACGCAGCGTGATTTTGGTTCGCGCGTTGAAAATAAGGAAATTGTGCGCGCTGAAATCAGTAATGTCTTGGAACAATGAGAGCAGATAGGTCCACGAAAATTCGTTCTCTTGCTCACTGACAGACGATTCGCGTCCGTTGTCAAACTGGACAACTTTGTCGGTTAACTTATAGTGGTTGATGGTGTCAAACAGCGCTTGAACATCTAAACCATCGACCTTCGGTCGAATCGAAAACGAGACTGGGCCAGCAGCGGTCTTGAACCCACCAAATCCGACGCGTTGTCCATCGTAATCGATCCTTGTGCCGTCGCCGTCGAACACGACCTTGAGCCCATATAGCCGACAAATCTCATCCCTTACCGGTGGCGAAGCATGACGTAACGCTTCTGCAAAAAGTTTAGAGGATGTCGTTCGCCAGTCGGTGGGCAATAATTCAAAATGCGTTGTCGCCATTGGTTTCTACGGGACGGTCGGCGAAATTGGGGTAGTTGGTATTAACGCTTCTTGGAACTGCGTCAAATTAGCCGAGATATCCTTCCCAGAAGCGGCCGAAAAATCCAGACCGACGCCCAGTGGCAGAGTCACCAGTTGAATATTGTCAAACTTGATCAGCCCTTGTTCTTCGTAGTCTGCCAGAGTCGGTAATATTTGGTAGACATACGACACGTACAGCCACTTGCTCCGTTCAAGGGCATCGGCGCAATCCGCGGGTGGGATAAAGTAGGCATGGCCGAGTGTTAACTCGTTTGACGAGATCGAGCCTTCTAGCGTGCCCTTTTGGATTAGGTTAGAGATCAGGTTGTATAGTGCGAGGCCGTAATTTGGCTCGGTAGCAAATTTCGACCACGCGTCTTCCACTGCGTCCTTTGATGATAAAAGCGGCACGAACGCAAAGCGTCGACGTAACGCGAAATCGAATCCAGCAGTCGCGCGATCAATCGAGTTCATCGTACCAAGGATCAAGAGACTCGCGGGAATAGAGAAGGCTGTACCCTGGTCTTCTAAAGGGTAAGTGGTGACCACCTTCGCGCCTCTGCGATCGATCGCATAGAGTGCTTCGCCGAAAAGCTGTCCAATGGGCGCCCGATTGATTTCATCAAGAATTAAAAGACACGTCGGAAGCGTGGAAGCCGGCTTTATCTTGTCTAAAACACTTGCTACTCTTGCCATGAACGCAAGGACACCTTCGCGCACGACCAGCGTGACGCCAGCAACGCCGGGAATTGTATCGGCTCGAAAGCCGCGAATGAGATCTTCGTAGGCGTATTGCGGATGCAGCACGACAATATCCCAAACAAATTCGATGGAAGCCGACTTTAGTTTGTCGCGAATTTCGCCGTCTTTATACAGTTTCGTTCTAAATTCGGGAAAGAGTTGCGAAAGCCTGCACTCTTCTAAAGAGACTTTGGGCGTCGTCTGACGATGAATGTGCGCGGCGAAGTCCTCTGCCGCACGTGTCTTCCCCGTGCCTGGTGGGCCGGAAAGCACTTGGAAGCGCTTGGCAACGCCCCACAGCGCTCCTATTCGGTCAATTACGGAAGCGTCAGCGACTTGATGCTCAGGAAAAGGGAGTACGGCTGAGGCCGAAACGGTAGTAGTCACGAAGTGTCTAGATAGTATAGTAAGTTAACGACGACATGCGCAAGCAGTTAAGGTCGTATGGTGGTACGTAGTAAATTCCATGATGCAGAATCGCCAAAAATGCTACGCCGCGATTCGGTTTCGTGACCATACGCTGCTGCCGATATCAGTATAGAGAAGGAAGAGTGCGCCGCTAAATTCTCCGGGCGGCTATCGATGTTGCTGCGCAACCGATTCAGATCCACTAATTAAAACAATCTTTATTGTGTACACGCCTCAAATGCGCACATCGATCGAAAGCGTCGTGGTCGACAAAATTCCATACCCGCGCCCCTGCCAAGGCTTGACGTACGAGCGCTGTTTTTCTGAAGGGCCAGCAGCAGCTCACAAAAAGATCTCTCAAGTAAAGTATGGCACGAAAATGTCAAAACTTGCAAAAGTAAACCGATCAGCGCAGCAGCACTGTCCAGCACCCGTTTTCTTCATACTCTTGGTCCGAATACCACGGAGCGCGGCCGCGTTTTGCGCAGCGATGCATGGCTTAGTAGGGGGCGTCAGCAGGAGAAACCGGCATCTTTGTGGAGGAAACACGATTCAATGCCATCCGAACGTGAATGGAACAGATAGGTGAGGTGGCTAGTCTTTATCTTGGTCACATATGCACAATTTCTGTGGCTATCTGCCTTGCTCTAGCGTAAGAGTTAGCAGTAACGTGGCTTTGTACTGGCGTGCTTAACAATTGGGCATATCAGCGCGTTGCAAAGGCTAATGACGACGCTCGACAGCCGCATTGCTCTCGGACCTCGACCTGTAACGTCTGTGCGGTGCTCTGGAGGGTTGCTGGAAGTCTGCTCTCTAAGACGAGTAGGACTTTTACGGTCGGCATGACGTCGGGCTGATCAGCTTGGATTTGCGCCTTCAGCACGGCATCGTATTTCACCACCTGAAACAGGCCACGCTGATAGTCTGCGTCGACACTATCGGATACCGCCGACTTCACTTCGACGCCTATCCAGGCCTGTTGCGATTTGAAGAACACATCGATGGTGTCGCCAGAGCGCAAAGGATATTCTTCGAAGGCATCCCAGCTGCTGTCAGCACCGAACTCTTCCGGGTGGGACCGAACGTAGGCTTTTAATGCTTTATGTGCTGCGGATTCACCGCCGTTGCGGCCACCAGCCGCATGATCACCTTCGATCGTTGTGTCAATCCGTGCCATTTGCAACGCCGTTAAGATGTCATTCCATCGCGTGCCGTACCGTACGATGTCGATGTGCTCGCGCAGCACCTTCGCCGTTTTCTCGGCTGGGGTCATTTTGACGTAGTCGGGCCATCGCTCGGCTACACCGTCACCAGGCAGAGCCGTACTTTTCTCGCCCTTCTGGACCACAATAGTCGTCAGGTAGGGGACAGTGCCAACTTGATCGGCGACCCCGTCAATAAGAGTCATCGCCTGACCGAGAACGTCGCCGAGTCCACGTGGATAGGGCTCCCCGTGTTTGTTGCGCCGTCCGAGCAATGCGGCGAGCTCGGTATAAGTCATCGTTTGCAACACCTCATCGCGTTGCTTGAGCACGTGCGCGATCAAGATCGGGATACATGTCCGCGCGTACGCCTCGTTGCTGAGGTTGCCGCTGGCCGCTAGATCGTCATCGCCCGCTTGCGCTAGGTTCGCCGCGGGGAATGAACCCTTTTGTTCGACGAGTTCGAACACAATTCCAGGAGAGATCTCGATATCCCCTTTGTTGCGCCCTAGCTGTGCGAACTGCTCTTCGAGCTTGAGTCTACGCACCATATCGCCATGCGAAAACTCAGTCATACGTTCAAGCTCGTGCCGACGGTCCATATAATAGTGGGCAATGCTGCGGCCCTCGCTACTCATGCTCGGCTCCGCTTCAAAACCGACGACCCGCAAGCGCTCTTTAAATGCACGCTGCAGGTTTTCCGCAGCTTGCATGCCGTGTTGGATGGCAGGTCCTTTCCAACGGCGCCGCTTACCCCCAATCTTGACGAATTCTCGCGTCCTATTCTCAACATCATCAAAGACGCGGAGAATCTCATCGCTCCAAAGTGTACATACGAGGATTTGGTCCTGGCTGAAGGCGTTCCAAGGTGTGTCCAAACGCGCGTGATTGGCACTGCGTCTGCGGGTGTCGATTCCGCAGGTTTCCATCCAAAACCGGTGCGGGCTTTTCTCGAGTCTTTCGGGCATATTCAATTGGTAAGAAGATTGGTAAAGGCGTTGTTGACTTCTTGATAGGCCTTCTTGAGCGCCCGGCCCGAATCGCGGCTGGGGCCCGCCACCTTCGAATTGGGGCTTGACTTACACGCGTACGTCAGCCGTCATCGCCAATGCGCAGGAATCGCCAGTCCGAGCACTCGCGAAACGTTTTCGAGTGTGGCGATAATTTCCCGGTGTCGATTCTCATTGTAAGCACAGCTAGAGTCCCGTTGCGATAGGATGTTTTTTAACTCAGGAAGATTATGCAGGCCTAAGGCGTAGAGATTTTTCCACGTCAACTCACCAAACACTTTGTAGATGACTTCGGTACCGTCTCGATCACTCACCAATCGTGTCGGCCCCAATAAGTTTACTAGAGCCTCTTCGGCTTCTTCTTTCGTTTCGAAGGTATATAGATGTTGCAACGGAGCACCAACGGCGGGGGGTTATTCGATGACCCGGCACGAAGAAACTTCCTCCCGCCGAGCAGATTGCCTATGATAGTGCACGTCGGAACTCTAGGCTGTCAACCGGTATTGTGGCCTTCCCCCATCACGACGGACACTTTCGATAGGTAATGATGTTCCTATCGGAGGTATTACATCGCACGTGAAAGACGGTTGTTCTCAGAAGAGTTTAAGCGCGAGGAAGTTAAGCTAGTAGGCCAGCCTGTCGCAAGCAAGGCGGCGATAGCTCGCGACCTTGGCATCGGTGCCAATTTGCTGGGGCGATGGTGCAGAGAAGCTAACGTGGATGCAGAGGTACCAGGCGGGCACGAGAAGGTATCGCCCCAGGAGTACGAGCGCATGCGGCGTGAGCTGGCGAAAGTCAAGACGGAGCGCGACATATTAAAAAAGGCGCTCGGCTACGTCGCAGCCGACCTCAAGTGAAGTATGGCTTCATCGCCAAATATCGAACCATCTGGCCGACGCGAACTATGTGCCGCCTGCTTGGCGTATCGAGCAGTGGCTTTTACGACTGGCTTGGCCGGCCAGTAAGTGCGCATGAGCGCGAGAATGCTCAGCTCCTTAAGGCAATCAAGCACAGCCACGAAGCCAGCGATGGCACATACGGTTCGCCGCGCGTAGTGCGGGACCTTATCGACGCTGGTTTCTCCTGCAGCGAGAACCGCGTGGCACGACTGATGAAAGCGGCCGGCATCAAGACACGTCACAAGCGGCGCCGGACGCCAGGTCAGCTTGACTCACCAGTCCATGCCATCGCCCCGAACCTGCTGGACCGGCAGTTTGAAGCGACAGGCCAGAACCAGAAATGGGCGGCTGACTTCACTTACGTGTGGACTGGCGAAGGCTGGCTGTTTCTTGCAGTCCTCCTGGACCTGTGCTCGCGGCGGGTAGTGGGCTGGTCAATGCAACCGACAATGACAGCACAGCTAGTAATGGACGCCCTGCTGATGGCCATCTTCCGCCGTGGCCGACCTCGCGCTGTGCTGCATCATTCCGACCAAGGCTCGCAATACACGAGCGAGGACTTCCAGCGCCTGCTCGAGTCCCACGGAATTGTCTGCAGCATGAGCCGTCGTGGCAACTGCAGGTACAACGCCGCAATGGAAAGCTTCTTCTCAACGCTCAAGACTGAACGCCTGAGCAAAAAGCACTACCGAACCAGGGATGATTTACGAGCTGATGTGTTCGACTACATTGAAAGGTTCTACAATCCACGCCGGCGTCATTCCACTATCGGCTACATCAGCCCGGTACAGTTTGAAAATTTAAAATGCGTCTAACGGAAGTGTCCGTATCGATGGGGGAAGGCCAGTTGACTTAGCTGGTCGGTGGATATATGCAATGGGCCGAATCTGGTCCTTCGTGTCAGTCTGCGATGTTGCGTCTGTGGCGACCTGGTTTGCTGAGCTCAACAGCCGCAATCGGCCTATTGTGGTGAAAAAGTCGGGCGGCAACAGTTTTCGGGCGTCCCAAAGGTCCAACATCTCCGAGATCGTTCGATACGGGCCGTTCTGACAAGTCGAGCCTGACACGGCTTCTATCCATGGTTCAACTTTACCGAGTTTTTCACCACAATAGGCCAAAAGCGGACGCGGATTGAACTGCGGTGCTCCGTATTTCAGCGTAAGCTTCGTCCTCGGCATGTGAAGCGATCGAAGCTGTAGACGTGCTCGGCTGGGTTCTCTCTACACCGCCCGATTAGCCGATTGGAAAACTCTTTCCCCCCTTCTGCAAGCTCGACCTTTGCGCGGCATACCGGGCAAGCGCCCGCGTAACGAATTAATCGAATGGTGCCCGAGTTCCCTGGCGTTGGATGTGGTTCACGAACAATCTCCATCTGCACATTCAGTTCCTTCAGCGCGATCAAGAATGTTGGAGCCATTATGATGCGCCAATTGAACAGCCTAGCGAATGGGGTGAACGCAAACCAAAGGCCAGCAATAAACACTGCTAGAGAAAAAAACACGTTCGCAATTTCTGCAGCCGATAAACCCGGAAATTTAACGGGAAAAACCCAAAGTGCAAACACAATGGACAGGCCTGCGGCAATGAGAATTGCTGCGCCATACAGCATTACCAGCCCACGCCGCCATCCCTCAAGACGGTAACCGTTGCTTATAAATCGTTTTGCCCACCAGGATGGTTCAGGTGTCAACTCGCGTATATAAACGATTTCCCCGGCCAGGGCATCAGGTGCCGATTTGTTGTCGTCGGCCGGGAGCGATCGGCTTTCGACATAGTACGTAGAGTTGTTCCCTCTACCTCCTTTGGACTCTTCTTTTTTGGGCCAAGGGTAACTGGTTAGTCCACAGCCGCGCGCAAAGTCTTGAATCCCATTTTCGCGTTCATTTAATGCAGCTTCCAACTTCTTCCAGATCGGGCTAATTACCGCACTTGGCTGCTTGTCTTCATGCACATGAATATTTGCTTCCGCCGCAATATTTGTGGCCGTAAAGCGTACATCGCTCTTTCCCGCCTCTAGCCTTTCTACCGTCAGCGTAGCGAGCGCATCCAAAACCAAGAACTGCTGGTTCTCATCGCCATACTGGTCGACGTAAGCACGTAGACATTTAGCAAGTTCAAGTATCGTCGCGCTGTCGTTCGGCCCATCGGAGTTAGGTAAGTCTTTGATTCTACTGATATCGGGAACTGTCATCGACTGTTTCTAGGCTAGTTTAATACTGTTTGGACTGGGTGTGATTCGTTACCTTCAAGTTCATTCTCAAAACTTTGAAGGAGTAGCGATGAGCAACATCATACACGCCGCCATGACCTTTGCATTATTGCCTTATGGTCGCATGGCACACATCGATGATGTAGCAAACGGAGCCCGATGCGGATGTGTTTGCCCCCAATGTAAACAGGCATTA
>Ga0308157_10003479_pt1 | contig 22796 bp, 12 predicted proteins | sample PhyBR1_FD_201035 | JGI IMG/M metagenome (GOLD analysis project Ga0308157, IMG submission 201035) | Phyllosphere microbial communities from UC Gill Tract Community Farm, Albany, California, United States - DLSLB.R1 | ecosystem: Host-associated > Plants > Phyllosphere > Unclassified | place: USA...
GTTCAATTTACCTTGCCGCACAGGGTGACCTGACCGTGAACGGCACGCTGGATGCACACGGCACTGGCTTGCGCGTCGATAGCTACGGCAAGATTATCGATAGTCCGAATCGGGCTATCGTCGACCTGACGACCAAAGGCGGCATGTTGACGCTGGGTAGCAATGCGCATATCGATTTACGCGCCGGTACCGGTGTGACGCAAGGTAATGATGGCCTTGCACGCGGCACGCTGAACTTGAATGCACCACGCCTGGGTGGCGTCGATGGTGCAGGTAACGGTGCGGATGATGTGGCAGTGACCGTCAACGGCACACCTGTGGTTGCAGGTGCCAAAACCGTAGCGGTGTATGGCTTCCGTACCTATGACGATGCGCCTGAAATTTCTGTGCCGGATGTAAACGGCAACAAGCCGCAAGAGATTACGCAGGAATACTTTGACGGTATCAGGGATGGCAATGGCGTCATCGTGCGTGGTGGTATCGATCCGCATAACACCGCATTTATCGATGCGGCATTGTCCAACACCGCATTGACTAATCGCCTGGCAGGTCTGGGTAACTATCATCTGCGTCCGGGTGTCGAAATCGTCGGTAAGGTTAGTGCCGACAATCGGAATGGTGATGTGATTATGTCGCGTGACCTCGACCTGTCGGCCTATCGCTATGGCCCGAACTCAAATCGTGCCGATCCTGCGCTGCGCGGTTATGGCGAGCCTGGCATGCTGGTGATACGTGCTGCAGGCGATATCAATATTTACGGCAGTATCAATGATGGCTTTGCACCACCGCCAGAGACGCCGGACGATAAAGGCTGGTATCTGACCGAAGCGCGTTGGGCTGGCAATGGTGTCACACCATTCGGTAGCGATATTGTGATTCCGATTGATGGCGTGGTGCTGGAAGCGGGTACACAATTCCCGGCTGGCGCGACCCTGAATTACGACTTGCATGCCGCAGGCCTAAATCTGCCGAGTGGTACCGTGTTGCCCATCGACGTAACGCTGACGGCTGCGCACACGCTGCTTGCAGGGACTGTGCTTGCGGCGAATGTTTACAACGCCAACGGCAGCGTTGCATGGGCAGCCGGTACTGTGATGGCGACCGACGTGACGCTGAGCAGCGGCATGAAGCTGGGTGCTGGTACTGCCTTGCGCAGCGGCGCAGACGTGGCGGCAATGGTATGGCCGAAAGGTTACAAACTGCCGGTCGCGATGTCGGCCAGCACAGCCATCACGCTGGCACGTGGTTCATTGATCCCGGCGATGACCAAGGTCGAGTTACTTGACGATAAAGCGATCAACCTGCGTCCAGAAGTGAACGGTGTTCAGGGACGTAATTGGGCGCTGGCACCGATGCTGGGTGAAGGGGCAAGTAGCTGGAGTTTGCAGCTGACTGCAGGCGCGGATATGGCATCGGCTGACCGTCGGGCGGTCGACCCGGCTTCCAAAGGGTCCATTATCCTGGCGGATACCCATGCAATGACCAAGGTGGAGTTGAAGCCGGGCGGTACGGGGCTGGTATGGACTGATCAGGATCCATGGGGTACAGGCTATGTACCTGGTACACCGATTGCAGAAGGCGATCTGTTTTACTGTGATTTCTTGCCCGAGATGTGTGGTATTGATCCTGCAAGGATTTCTTACACATGGGGCCCTGAAGCAGCAAATTCTGGTTTGGAAGTCGGCGCACCAGTCGATCCTATATATATCGAATTGGGTATTTGTGACACACCTGGCATGTGCGTACAGACCATTAATCCGGTCCGGGATGTCACAGTACATACCTTGCTCTCGCCTATGTTCAGCGTGCTGCGTACCGGTACCGGTGATATCGGCATGACCGCAGCGCGTGATTTCCGCATGCAATCTGCCTACGGTGTGTATACCGCTGGTACACCTTCAGCGACCATCCTGGACAGCAACGGCAAGGATATCTTCAACCAGCCGCGCGGCTTGCATAACAATGGCAGCCTCCTCGGTACACAAAGCAATGATTACAACCCGGCAATGGCGGCTTACCAGGCGTGGTATCCGGAGCAGGGTGGTAATCTGAGTATCAACGTCGGCCGTGATATCACTGGCGACGTGTGGGGTGCATTCGCGTGGCCTGAGCGGACCAACATTCCAAGCGCCAGTGTCGGTAATTGGTTATGGCGTCAGGGTACCGGTAATACTTCCAGTGGCAGCGATGCAGTAGCGACGGCATGGTGGATCAATTTTGGTGCCTATGCAGTGCCGTTGGGTACCGCCTGGGCAACGGAGTACCACGAGCCCTACCTGGTCGGCTTCACCGGACTGGGTACACTGGGTGGTGGTAACCTGAATATCGAAGCGGGTGGCGATGCCGGCGTAACGTCGCTGCGCGGTGCTACCAACACCAAGCAAAATTACACGCGCAGCCAGGCCTTGGTGGCGGCAGTAGGTAGCACTGGTCGCGTCGATGCCGACGGCAAGCTGACCCTGACGGGCGGTGGCGACCTGAACATACGATTGGGTGGTGTGCTCAATCCAGACTTTGATGCAACCCAACTCGGTAGTGGCGGTGCCAATGCGCAGAACCATGATCTCAACGGCGCGCTGATCAACCTGCGTGGCACTACGACGGTAGCGGCGACCGCGATCGGTGACATCAAGCCACGCTACCGTCAATTGCAATCGCAATTCCGCGGTTTCGATGGCGATGCAATGGATGTTCGTCCTATAGATCCGTTCACGTCTACCGTTGCCACCAGCAGTGGCGGCATCACGCTGGTGCCGGGTGATACGACGGTTTATCTCGATACATTGGGTGATCTGGTGCTGGCAACTGTGGCCGATCCGGGACGGACGTACGCGATGAATAGCTCAGGCTACACGGCGAATGGCACGCAGTACCTGGGGGGTGGTCAAAGCTGGTTCTCGCTGTGGACCAAGCAAACAGCGATCAATCTGTTTGCTGCTGGCGGTAACCTGACGCCGGGTACCGATGTGGTGAATCGCGGCTCCGTTACGGGTAATACCACCCTTGGCGATATCGTGATTACGTATCCGTCCATCCTGCGTGCGACTGCTGCCACTGGTAATCTGTATTACGGCTATTCTGCGGCTCCGGGTTCTTCGGGTAACGGGACCAACAAGTACCTGGTGCTTGCCCCGTCGGCTACCGGTGCGCTCGAATTCCTCGCTGGTAATTCCATCTATGGCGGCGGCTATCCGCTTGTGATGTCGGGTTCCGATACACCTTTGCCGACTCCGTTCAATCCGGCATTTGTCGGTTTTAACGCGCAGGGACGCATCGCCGTTACCAACCTGAGTGCGGATGGATCAATGACTGCTAATGATGAGTTTAGCGGCGCAGTCAACATGGGCAGAGAGCAGTACTTCCCCTTGTTCGCTTTCGGTCCGGACACGCTGGGTGCCAGCGCCCTGCATGCTGGTGACACTTCTGCTGCACTGTTCTATGGCGTCAACGGTGACGTGATCGGTGTCAATAGTGGTGTGCGGCAGCCGATGACAGGCCTGGGTCGTACGATCCCGACCTGGTATCGCGGTGCGACTGCGGCCCGCATCCAGGCCGGACGTGATGTGATCAGCACCAACAGCCTGTTCGTGCATAACAACGAGAACGACATCTCGCTGGTACAGGCTGGACGCGACATCCTGTATGCAAACATCCAGGTGGCCGGTCCGGGTACATTGGAAATCAGCGCCGGGCGCAACCTGACGCAGGATGCCAAAGCCAGCGTGGTCAGTCTCGGTGGTCTGGTGCAAGGTGATAACCGACCAGGTGCGGATATCGCGATGATGGCTGGTGGCGGTATCGACGGTCCGGACTTCACGGCGATCAGCAAGCTCTATCTGAACCCTGCGAATCTCGCTGATCCAGGCGCGTCGCTGGCGAGCCAGCCGGGCAAAGTGGTGAAGACTTATGAAGCGGAGCTGGCAACCTGGCTGCAAGAGCGTTATGGCTTTAGCGGTACCACGGCAGATGCGTTGACCTACTTCAATGCACTGGCGCCGGAACAGCAACGTATCTTCTTGCGCACCGTGTACTACGCTGAATTGCGTGAGGGCGGTCGTGAGTACAACAATCCGGACAGCCGTCGTTTCGGTTCCTTCCTGCGCAGCCGTGACATGATCGCGACGCTGTTCCCGGATCGTGACGCACACGGTGACACCATCGTACGCAGCGGTGATATCACGATGTTTGGTAATGCAGGCGTGCATACCAACTTCGGTGGCAACATCCAGATGATGGCGCCGGGTGGCCAGATCGTGGTTGGTGTGCAGGGTGAAGTACCTGCATCAACGGCCGGTGTGGTTACGCAAGGCAAGGGCGATATCCAGATCTTCAGTGAACAAAGCCTGCTGCTCGGCTTGTCGCGTGTAATGACGACCTTCGGTGGCGATATCTTTGCATGGTCGGAACAGGGCGATATCAATGCGGGCCGTGGTTCCAAAACCACCATCCTGTACACACCACCGAAACGCGTCTACGACCAGTGGGGCAACGTCACCGTGTCGTCGCAAGTGCCTAGTTCGGGTGCGGGTATCGCTACCCTGAGCCCGGTGCCGGAAGCGGCAGCCGGTAACGTTGATCTGATCGCGCCACTGGGTACGATTGATGCCGGCGAAGCAGGTATTCGTGTCTCGGGTAACGTCAATATCTTTGCCTTGCAAGTGGTGAATGCGGCCAACATCAAGGTGGCAGGTGAAGCCAAAGGTATCCCGATGATCGCAGCCGTCAATACTGGTGCGCTGACCAACGCCAGCGCCGCGGCCAGTTCGGCGGCAGCGGCAGCGCAGGATGTGATGGCGCGTGATCGCAATGAGGCACGCAAGAACCTGCCTTCCATCTTCACGGTACGGGTGCTGGGTTTTGGTAATGACGCAGCGGATGACGGCGGTACAGCTCAGCCGACTAACCAGGGCAGCGCGCAACGCGGTGCTGCCTACGATAAGGGCAGTGCGTTCCAGGTGCTGGGACAAGGTGATCTTGACCCGGCGCAACTGGCACGTTTGACGGAGGCCGAACAGCGTCGCTTGAAAAAGTAAGACAACTTTTTCATGACATTTTTGTGACAAACGTCATTTAAAGCGCGCGAATTCCGTCTTGCTTATGGTCAGCCCAGCCTTGCGTATTGCACGCAAGGTTGGGTCGGGCAGGGATAGAAGGATATGACGAAGTTGAAGCGCGAAATTGACGAAATTAAAGTAAGCAATTACCGGACGCCGAAGCCACCCACGATGCATTGCATCCTGGTGGCCTTGGCGTTTATGTCATTGATTTTTGCATCGTGGACGTTACAGGCGGCACCGCCGTTGCCATCCAGTCTGGATGCGCATGCCAGCGGCGTATTCCTGAATGCGGCGGGCGATGTGTTGACGGCGCGCCATGCAGTCGCGACCTGCAGCACGATCTATGCGGTCAAGGATGGGCGGGTGGTGGAAGCCACTTTGCAAATTGTGAGTGAGGAACTGGACCTGGCGGTACTGCGTACCACGCTGAAACCCTACCTGAGCGCGACCCTGGCGCAAACGGAGGCGCGCAGTGGCAGTAGCCAGGGCGTATTTTCCGAAGCGTATAGCGTATTACAACGGCTGCCGGGACGCACCACGCTGGTCAGTAACGCGATCACGGTGCCGGGCGACGATGGCATGCAAATGTTGTCGGGTGTAAAGCCGGGCGCCAGCGGTAGTGCGGTGATCGGTGGCGCGGGGCTGGTACTGGGAGTGGTGGTATCGCGGGTCGCATCCGGCTCTGGGACGCAGGGTGTAGTGTCGAGCACGATGCTGAGTCGCGCAGCGGCGGCGGGTATGCCTGTCGGTGCCAGTCTGGTGCGCGCGGTCGGCGTCACGCAGATCAAGCAATTCCTGCGTGCAGCTGGCGTTCCTTATGCGGAAAGCGACGCAGCACAGTTGGGTAGCACGCAGTCACCAGCGGCACGTGCGGCGACTTTATCGGTAGGCATTATTTGTGGCTGAATTTGTAGCTCAACCCAGCAAGTGCGCTGTCGGCGTTGGTATGAAGAATTGATATGAATGGAAAGCATATGCAAAAGCAAGCAACTCCTGCGGTGACCGCTGAACCGGGCATGGCCAAACGTGCGTTGAATCGCGTGTTGAAAATGATGGGCATCGTCGGCGTCGGTTTAACCGTATCGGCCGCACCGGTCGTGGTCCAGACCGCGATGGCACAATCAGTACCGCAGCACTGGATCAGCTATGCGCAGATGGCGGGCAATCAATTGGAAGCCTGGCTCAGTGATCCGGCCAATGATGCCGTCGTGCGCCTGCATGAGTGGATGCAGCAGCGTTTGTTGCAGCAAGGGCAGCCATTACCGCCGCCATTGGTGGTTAAGGTTTGGGTGGCACCGGATGGCAAGATTTCGCGTACCGAGTTTGCTTCGTTGGGGCAGGCGCAGGCCGATGCTGATTTGCGCTCATTGATGACGACGCAGTCCTTGTCCGAGCCGCCGCCGCGCGATATGCGACAGCCTATGGTGTTGCAACTCAATCTGAGCTTTGCTGCAAAAACCTGATGCCGGTCTGATGCATACCCGACGCAAGGGCAGTCTGGCGCTTTGCCTGCTATTCGCATCTGCACTGACACTCAGTGCATGTGGCGCCATGCCGGGTACTGCCTTGTGGAATGCACCTGATTTCTCCTCACTCGCACGAAAGTATGGCCCGGCTGTGGTGAACATCGGTGTGGCGCGCGACCCGACGCAACAGCGTTTGCGTAGCGCGCAGAATCCGAATGAAGAAGGCAGCCTCGGCTCAGGCTTTATCGTCAGCAGCGATGGTTACATCCTGACCAATGCGCATGTAGTGGCGCGTGGCACGCAGATCAGCGTGAAGCTGCCGGATCGCCGGGAATTCAAGGCGCGCCTGGTCGGCAGCGATGCCGTTGCCGACGTGGCCTTGTTGAAGATAGATGCACATGGTCTGCCTACGGTGTGCATAGGCGACCCGGATCGGGCAGAAGTCGGTGACTGGGCGCTGGCGATAGGATCGCCTTTTGGTTTCAGCAATTCAGCTACCGCCGGCATTATCAGCGCTACCCGTCGCATCTTGCCAGGTGCGGATTACATTCCCTTCCTGCAGACTGATGTCCCGGTCAATCCCGGCAATTCCGGTGGTCCGCTATTCAACCAGTACGGTGAAGTGATCGGGATCAACTCGCGCATCTATAGTAATAGCGGTGGCTACCAGGGTTTGTCTTTTGCTATCCCGATCGATGCTGCCATGCGCATCAAGCAGCAGTTACAGGACAAGGGGGCGGTCACGCGTGGACGTATAGGCGTGAGCGTGCAGGAGGTCAGCCAGCCGTTGGCCGAATCCTTTTATTTGCCGCGTCCCGCTGGCGCGTTGGTTAGCTATGTGGAGCCTGGTGCGGCAGCGGATCGTGCCGGTGTGAAATCAGGTGATGTGATTTTGCAGGTCAGCGGTAAGGACGTGATCCAGTCTGCTGATGCCCTGATATTTATCGCTGATCTGCCGCCGGGCGATGCAGCTTTACTGAAAGTATGGCGCGAACGTTCGGCCCGTTTGTTGACAGTTGTACCGGATCGTTTCGATGCTGTGCCTGCACCCAAGATACAGCCGGAACTGGCGACGCCGCTAGGGCTGGTAGTACGTCCGTTGTTCCCGCAGGAGCAGGCGGTATTGCGCATAGATGGTGGCTTGCTGGTACAGCAAATCAATGCAGCGGCAGCGCGTGCCGGGGTGAAGGTCGGTGATGTGATCATGGCGGTGAATGGCCGCACGGTGAGCACCATACAGGAATTGGCTGAAGGTGTAGGGGTGGCGGATGGTGCTGCGGCCTTGCTGATACAACGTGCCAACGCGCGTTTGTTTATCCCGATAGAAACTCACAAACAGGCAACTCGTGAGACTGAATCGCATTAAGCACAGCAAGCTGAGGTCTGGCCCAGGCTGATTTCGCCCCGCTGCTTACATGAAAGCACTGTCTCAATAGATACAGGTTATATTGACGGCTGTAAGCGCACTATGGCTGGTGTCTCGCATAGCTGGTTTGATCATCAATCGAATAATCCTGCTTGTCGTTTTTCAATGGAGGTTTCATGGCATTCCAATTCAGGAAACGGGCTGTACTGGCTGCTCAGGTTTTGTCGCTGACGATGCTGGCGACACCACTGCATGCACTGGCATGTACGCGTATTCTTTATCAGGGACAGGACGGCAATATCATCACTGCGCGTTCGATGGACTGGAAACACTATATGGGGAGCAATCTCTATATCATGCCGCGCGGCATGGAACGTAACGGCGAAGCTGGACCCAATTCGGTGCGCTGGGTGGCGAAGTATGGTTCGGTCGTCACGACCGCTTATGAAGTTTCCACTACCGACGGTGTTAACGAAGCTGGCTTGTACGCTGGTGTCTTGTGGCTGACGGAATCGCAGTATCCAAAATTTGCAGCGGGTAGTAAGCCGGGTCTGACGATAGCCGCATGGACGCAGTACGTGCTGGATAATTTCGCCAATGTGGCGGAAGCGGTTGCAGCGCTGAAAGATGAGCCGTTCACATTGGTGACCGATAATGTGCCGGGTCAGGATCGACTGACGACTTTGCACCTGGCGATCTCGGATGCCAGTGGTGACAGTGCTGTGTTCGAATACATCAACGGCCGCCAGGTCATTCATCACGGCCGTCAATATCAGGTCATGACCAATTCGCCAACCTACGACCAGCAACTGGCATTGAATGCGTACTGGCAGCAGATAGGTGGTACGGTCATGCTGCCTGGCACTAACCGCGCCTCTGATCGCTTTGCACGCGCATCCTTTTATGTGAACGCCATCCCGCAGAAGACAGCACCTGACGAAAGCCTTGCCAGCGTTTTCAGTGTGATCAGGAATGTATCCGTACCATTAGGACTTTCCACCCCGGATCAACCTGAGATTTCATCGACCCGCTGGCGCACGGTCTTTGACCACAAGCGTAAACTTTATTTCTTTGAGTCTGCGATTACGCCCAACACCTTCTGGGTCGATATGAAAAAGATCGATTTTTCCAAACAGAGCGGACGCGTGAAGAAGCTGGATTTGGGACCCGGGCAGTCGCACACTTATTCAGGTGAGGTGAGTGGCAGCTTCGTACCGTCCAAGCCCTTTGTCTTCCTCGGAATATAAATTGACCGTTCAGCTGCGGATCAGGGCTTCGGCAAAAAAACTATAGCCGACATTGCGGGACGTATTGACCGGTAAGGGGATGCCCAATGTTTCCTCGGCTTTGCGGCGCAGGCGTCGCATTTGGGTATCCAGCCGGCGCTGGTCGTAATGCAGGAAGTCTTCGCCCAAAGCCTGCACGATACTCTGGCGACTGACGATTTCTCCCGGAGCGGCCATTAATGCATGCAGGACGGTCACGTCCTGCTGCGAAAGGGCGATCGCTGATTGTCCTGGTGGTAACAAGCGTCGACGGCCGATTTCAAGTATCCAGCAGCCGCTGGCTTCGGGTTGTGCGAGACGTCGCTTGAGTGCTGCCAGTGTTGCAGCGAGCTCATCCAGGTCAGCGGTTTTCGCCAGGTAGTAGTCAGCGCCTTCATCGAGGCCGGCGATTTTATCCGGCGTACCGCCGCGTGCGGTCAATACGACGATCCCGATGCGATGCCCTTGCTGGCGTAGTTCACGTATCAGGGACATACCGTCACCATCGGGCAGTGTCAGGTCGAGTACCGCGATTTGATGGCTGGCGGCCTGGTATATCTGCCGGAAGCCTGCGAGATTGCCGACGGCATCGACTTCGTAGCCGAGGTCGGTCAGGAACTCGGCTAGTTCTTCGCGCAATACGGTTTCGTCTTCAAGCAAAATGAGTTTGTACATCGTATAAGAATAGCTGATTCTGCCGACTTCATAACTGAGTGTTTCTGAGCGTCGACAAAAAAACGGATGATGCGATACGCATGGTATTCTCGCCGCCGATGAAACGCCTATTTTCTCTCCTCCTCCTGTTTTGCATACTACTGCCCTTGTCCGGGCGGGCGCAGCCTGTGCTCGACCTGCAGGCCGATACCCGTAAAGCCATGGCGAGCGGGCACCTCTCCATGCTGCGCGATCCCGCTGGCCAGCTGACGCCGGATGCAGCATTGGCAGCGGCCGGATGGCAGGAGATTCCGGCCGCCCTGAGCGCCGGTTATACAAATGATGTGATCTGGTTGCGTTTGCCTGTGCAGCGGCAAGCGGATGCACCGCAGGACTGGTTCATGCGCTTTACGAATGCCTTGCTTGATGATGTGCGTTTATATCGTCCGGATGGCACAGGCGGGTGGCAGGAGCAGCGCGCCGGCGAAAATGCGGGACGCGCAACGTGGCCGGTGGACTCACGGAATGTCGTTTTCCCGTTGCAGATGGCGAGGGTTGGCAGCGAAGTATGGCTGATCCGCCTGCAAACCAAGAACGCGATGTCGACCAATGTAGAAGTCTGGTCGCAGCTGGCGTTCGGCGACACCTCTCGCCGCGAATATCTTTTTTATGGCTTGTACTTTGGTTGCTTTGCCCTGCTGATCATCCTGCATGTCTTTTTCTGGCGCATGACGCGGGAGCCGCAAAGCGGTTTGTACCTGCTGTATGCATCGATGAATATCCTGACCGAGCTGATGACAGTCGCCATTCCGCAACAACTGCTGGCGATACCGGTATCTATCTCGGATCCCTTGGTCGGTTTATCGATGTGCGGCAGCCTGGCGGTGGGCGTGCAGTTCTCGCTGCAGCAGCTGGAATTACATGCGGTCTGGCCCAGGTTTAGCAAAGTAGTGTTGTTAGGCGCGCGCCTGGTCGCGTTGCTGAGCGCAGCGTCCATCCTGAGCGGTCGTTATGCGACCGGTGTGATCCTGATGCAGCAAGTTGCCATGGGCATGATTGTGGTGTTTGTCTGCCTTGCATTGTGGCTGGTGATGCGGGGGCATAAGCCGGCGCGTTTCTTCCTGCTGGTGTTTGGTATTTTCTACGCCGGTGCGGTGGTCAGCTATTTGCGCAATATGGCGGTGGTGCCGACGAATTTCTGGACCGACCATGCGATTGCGATTGGTGCCTTGCTGCATATGATCCTGATGAGTTTGCGCCTGAACTTGCGCTATGACGAATTGCGACGCGATAAAGAGATCGCGCAGGCAGAAACTGTGCGCGCGGTCCGTCAGTTAAATGAAGGCCTGGAGCATCAGGTCAGCAAACGTACCGCAGCACTACAGCAGGAAATTGCGCAACGCGCGCTGCTCGAGCAGGAGCTGCGTGCAGCGCTGGAGGTGGAGCGCCGGATCAAGGAAGAACAACAAGACTTCGTTGCGATGGTGTCGCATGAATTCCGCACTCCGCTGGCCATCATCAACACGACGGCACAACAAATCGCCAAGAACCTGGATGCGGCCCGGGAAAAGACGCTAACACGCTGCCAGAACCTGCGCGATGCAGCGCGACGTATGGCTGCACTGGTGGATGAATACCTGACGGCGGACCGGATGGAAGCGAGTGCGACTGCATTCCGTCCCGCCTTGTGCGATACCCGCAAGCTTTTGGAGACGACACTCGCAGAATGGCCGGAAGAGCGGATTGCACTGGTGGCGCAGGCGCTGCCTTCGGCTTTCTTTTGTGATCGCGGCTTATTACAGGTGGCATTGCGTAACTTACTGGCCAATGCGGATCGCCATTCGACAGCGGGACAACCGATCAGCGTGCATGCAGCGACCGACGACGCTGGCGCTTTGCATATTGCCGTCAGCAACCACGGCGAACTGGTGCCGGATGATGAGGTGCCGCGCCTGTTCCAGAAATACTTCCGTGGACATGCGGCGCAACACCAGCCGGGTGCCGGGCTGGGCCTGTATCTGGTGCAGCGCATCGCTGAAATGCATGGCGGCAGCGTGCATCTGCGCAATGACGCGGTAGCCAAAACCGTTACCTTCTCGCTGCATTTGCCGAATGATGCCCTTGCTTAAAGTGCTCAACAGCCTGGTTTAATCCCGACCGTTCTAATCGGGTATCGCTCAGATTTGCTCGATTCCGTGCGGCAATATTTCGATAACTTCCTGTCTTGGATTTTTACAGGACTAAGCGCGCATCAGTCGCGTCTATAGGAAGGAAGCTATCGTGAACAAGGCCTATCGTATCGTCTGGAGCAAGGCTCGCTCCGCATTTATCGTCACCCATGAAAAATCATCCAGCCGGGGCAGGGCTTCGACGACTTGCGCTGCGACCATGCTAGGCATTGCTGCACTGTTGCTGAATGCGGGTGCTGTATCAGCAGCTAATTTGTGCACGGGCGGTGCTACGGAGATCAGCACAGTCACCTCTGGTGACAATTGCGTACTAGGTGCCGGTGCGAGCGTAGAGCTTACTAGCACTGGTGCAATCTCCAGTAACGGAATGAATGCTATTTATACGAGTGCCACTGTTGGCAGCATTACCAATCATGGCAGTGTCGCTTCTGATATCAGCGTCGGTATTCACCTGGATTCTGCGGTAGTCGAAGGGACGATCCGCAATACCGGCACATTAACTTCGGTCGCGGATACCTATGACTTCAACAACGGTGCGCTTTTTGCGAACAGAACAACGATCACTGGTTCGCTGGTCAATGATGGTGGTTTGATTGGTAATACGCTGTTACTTCGTAATTCCAGCGTAGACAAGATTGAAAATATCAACGGTGGGTCCATCGCAGTATCGGGGCAGCAGATCGCCGGGATCCGCCTGGATCGCACGACCGTTGCCAATGGCATCTTGAATGCTGCTGGCAGCAGCATCACGACTTCTAATTACCCCGCAATCAATATTTATGGTGGCAATATTCTCGCCGGAGGAATAGTCAATAATGGCGATATTTTCAAAGGCGGTATCAGCCTTGATGGTTCTGCGAATGTGGTTGGTGGCATCACCAATACCGGTCGCATGGAAGACATTGCGGGGGTCGGCATCGGTATCAGTGGCTCTACCCTGAGTGGTGGCATTCACAATACAGGTACCATCCTTAGTGGTGGCAACAGTGTGCTCATAAATTCTGCGGCCCAAGTCACGGGCGGCTTCACGAACGAGAGCAATGTGACAGGCACCAGCACGGGTATTTATATGGAGGGGCGAGCTGAATTGCATGGCGGCCTCACCAACACTGGCACGATTGCAGGGACAAATCTCTATGCTATTCAGGCCTTGTCGAGCAGTGTAATTAACGGCGGTATCCAAAACAGCGGCACGATAGAAGGACAACGTGCCGGTATCAGGCTGCTGGGCGGATCGTCGTTGGGTTCCAATACGAATGGGGTGGCGCTCTATAACAGTGGCAATATTTTTGCAAACGGTTGGACTATTGCTCAATATAGTGGACTTCAGCTGCTGGGTGGATCGACTGTGACAGGCAATATCGTCAACACCGCCAACGCCATGATCAGTGGTAACTATGGTATCAGCGTGACAGGCGCCAGCACTATAGACGGCAATATTGCTAATAGCGGGATCATCAGCGGTAGCGCGTACGCCGTTTATGTCAGTGATGATTCCACACTGAAAGGCTTGAGCGCGCATGGTTCGTCAGCCTCATACCGAGGTGACATCTATGCAAAAAATACCGACTTTACGGTTGCATCGGGCGCATCCTTTATGAATGAGAATGCGATTACCGTGCAAGGTTTCACCATCGCTGCCGGTGGCCTGTTGACCTTCTCAGACGGTATATCCAGATCGGGAACCATGGCTTCCGGCATCAACGTCGGTAGCAACGGCTTTACCAACGCTGGTACGTTGCGCGTGAATAGCGGCCTGCTGGGGGTCATTAATGGCGACTATACACAAACCAGTACGGGTGTATTACAGGTCGGTGTGACTGGTGATACGGCCTATGGCTACCTCACCGTCAACGGTACAGCCAATCTCGGCAGCAATGCAAAAATTGATGTGGACGTCAGCCCGCGTGATTACAAGTTCAACGTCGATCGTCTGCAAAATTTCCTGACTGCCTCGACCTTGAATAGTGACGGTACTTTCCGGGTAACCGACAATTCCACGCTATTTGATTTCGGTGCTGTTAAAGATGGCAATGCAGTACACCTGACCCTGAAAAAAGCGGGTTCGGTATTAGGCAGTGTCAACGAAAACGGTAATAAACTGGGTACTGGTGCTGCGACCGTACTCGACCAAATTATCGCCACGGATCCGACGGGTGGCATTGCTAGTCATTTTGTCGGCCTGACCAGTACGAAAGCGGTGTCGGATGCGGTCTCGCAAACACTGCCTTTGCTGAATGGCGGTTCGATGGCAGCGGCTACCGGTTCCATTACCAGCATCAATCGTGTGGTGCAGGCGCGCATAGAAAACAATCGCGGTTTGTCGTCAGGTGATGACGTGATTGGTGATCAATACGTCTGGTTCAAGCCTTTCGGTTCCTGGGCGCGTCAGGACGATCGTGACGGCCAATCCGGTTTCAAAGCTAACAGCACCGGTTTCGTGGCAGGTGCCGATATGGCGGTGAATGAACGCAGTCGTTTGGGCGCGGGCTTCGCGTATGCCAAATCCAAGGTTGATGGCAACTCTGCGATAGCACCACAGCACATGGATGTCGATGTGTTCCAATTACTCGGATACGGTAGCTACTCGTTGGATGAAAACACGGAAGTCAATTTCCAGGCCGACATCGGACAGAACAGTAACAAAGGCAGCCGTCGCATCGCCTTCACTGGCAGCACCGCCAGCGCAGATTACAAGAGCCTGACTGCGCACGTCGGCATCGGCATCGGCCGTATCCTGCAGCTGAATGCGAATACCAGTTTTACGCCATCGGTGCGTGCTGACTACACCTGGATCAAGGACCAGTCATATCGTGAAAGTGGTGCGGGCGCATTGAACCTGAATGTGGATGGTCGCAGCGCGAATGAATTATTGCTGGCAGCAGATGGCAAGCTGGCGCACAAACTGAATGATAAAACCACCTTCGTGGCGAACCTGGGGGCAGCGTATACAGCTGTCAAAGGTAATACGGCGATCATCGCGGCCTTTGCCGGTGCACCACAAGCTGCATTTGCAACTTATGGCATGGAACAGCGTCCGTGGACGGTACGCGGTGGGCTGGGATTGGTGCGCAAGACGGGCAACAACACGGAGATCGCGGTGCGTTATGACGCCGAAGCACGGAATGGATTCACCAACCAGACCGCTTCAGTGAAAGCACGCTGGTCATTCTGATCTGTTAACTGAAACGAATCTTTATTTCTCCGGCAGAGTAATTCTCTACCGGAGATTTTTTCGTTTTACGGGTGGAATGTTGTGATGTTGGGTGAAAAAGGGGCGCTCATTTCAACAAAAATACGATTCTATTTTTGTTGAAATTTCTTGTGAAAATTGAATTTATTTTTAAAGGGGATGTATGACGCCAGACACTTTTTAGGTCGCTTTTTTAAGTCCTAATTTGCATCTTCTGGCGGGCAATTCAGACGTATTTATTTGAATGCAAAAACGAGCGGATAGGCGCATAAACACTCGATTTTTCAATTGTTCACAATTGGATGGCCTAGTGTGTATTTTTGGCGCCAATTGTTTTCAATTGTTGACATTGCATTTTTGCGCCTCTGATAAAGTCAATTCTACTTTTTTAAGATTATTCTTCTCGCCTCCTTTTGCCTATTCATACCCTGTTTTTTTAGCAAAAAAGCCCGTGAAGAAGTTTGCATATTGAGTCTTTACACAGCAATTTTTGACGAGTGAATCCGCGTTGCTATCCGGGTCGTATGAACACTATGTCAACAAATGTCACTTGGTTATTAAATTGACATTTGTTGACGGAGATGGGCAATTTATTGGCGATTCGCTTTTAAAGATGTGTCTTTATTTGTATGGATAAATTCACTTCAATTTTTTAGCGGGAACATGAAAAACAAGCGCAATCGTTTGCAAGTAGCAGTATCTGGAATCACATTTGGTTTTTTAGGTTTAGTAAATCTGGCGCAAGCTGCTATCCCATTGACCGAATATGATGCTGTGATCCTTGCTGCGCGCGACGGTCAGACCGCTACCGCCATAGAGAAGCTGCAGGCTTGGCATCGCGAGTATCCGCAAAATCAAAAAGTACTGTATGACCTGGTCGTCGTGCTCGGATGGAGTGGTGACTTTAATGGCGCTCTGGCCTACGCAGATGAACTGAGCGTCGTCGGAACACCACCTTATGTATTGAAATCACTCGGGCAATCAGCCCGTTCTGCCGAGCGCTGGGCGCAAGCGGAAAAAATCTATCGTTTCATACTGCGTAGCTATCCTGATGATATGGAGGCACGCACCGGCCTGGTTCATGCATTGCTGGGACTGAAGCAGCCCGATGCTGCCCTCACGTACGTACAAAGTTTTCTCCCCACCTTCAGTTCTGCATACAAGCGCAGCGACGCTCCAATGGTTAGCTTGCTGGGCTTTGTGTACATGCGTCGCGATGAGCCGCTGTATGCAGCGCAGGCTTATCAGGATGCCTTGCGGCTGGACCCGCAATCACGTGAAGCGTATCGCGGTTATGTGTTTGCGCTGAACGGTGCAGGGATGCCTTATCTGGCAGCACGTACCGCGGATAAGCACCTGGACTGGTTCAGCCAGGAAGAACAGAGACAGCTTGCGCATTCGGTGGCCGGCCATACCGTTCATTTTGGTGAAGCTCAGTTAAACATTGATGAAAGAAGGCCGCGCTTTCAGACCACGGATGCAGCTATTACTGAAACGGCAAATGTGTTGCAGCGTTTTGCACCATGGTCCGCAACCAAGTTCGATCGCATGGTCGCCCTGCGTGACCGGCAGATGATGAAGCAAGTCGTGCAATTGTATGAAGAATTGCTGGCAGCCGGAGTGGTGATGCCGTCATATGCGAAAGCTGCCGCGGCCGATGCTTATCTCTATCTGGAGCAGCCGGAAAAAGCGCGCGATTTATATATCGCCGCCATCAATGATGCGGGAGCGGGCGACGTAGCGAATGTCGATACCTGGCGTAACGGCCTGGCCTATGCATATAGCGAAGCCGAGCAACACGATGAGGCACAAGCCATCGCCGATGGTGTGATGCAGGTAACACCAACCCTGGCCAATCGTGGCATCCCTTCGGTAGAAGCACCGAATGGCGATTATCCGACCGCGACGGTTACACCGGCACTGATACGCATGTATGCAGATCGCCTGAATGCAGCGGAAAACCATCTGGCGGGGTTACGTGCAATCGCTCCTTTTAACGGACAAACCAGATTGGCGTGGGCCAGTTTGCAGAGTTCACGTGAACATCCGCGCGCAGCGCTGGAAGAATTCACGCTGATGCAACTGGACGATGAAAAGTCTGTGGGTGCGCAGGTTGGGCGCGGCGAAAGTTTGCTGGCGCTAAACGAATTCGTGCAGGCAAAAAATATCTCGCGGCCGTTGACAGCTGATTATCCGGAAAACAAGGGCGTACAAAACCTTGCACGCAAGCTGGATATCCATGATCGCCCGTTTTTGAGGGTGAGCACTACGATAGGTAAGGGCGGACAACTGGCCGGAGCTGAGTCGATTTTTGATGCGCAGCTGTATTCTGCACCGCTGACCAATTCTCTGGGGGAGGAATACCGCGTATTCACCCATCTCTCACGTTCGACCGGCAGTGTTGATCGTCGCCTGCCGACTGAAGCAAGCGTCCCGCGCACCCGTATTGGTGTCGGCATGGATTACCGCGTACGTGATCTGGAAATCGAAGGCGAAGTAAATCAGGCCACGCAGAACGCAAATAAAAGCGGAGTTGCAGTGCAGGTAGTGAAGTATTTCTCCGATTACTGGCGTGCGCGCGTAGCCGTTGACAGCAACGTTAATGATTTATCTGCTGCTGCATATAACGCAAATGTGACCGGTCGTCGCGTGTTGGCAGGTGTTACCTGGCAACTCAATGAGTCGCGCAGCATTGATGCTGAAGTATCCACTACCAAATTCAGCGATAGCAATCAACGCGATGTGTTCGGTATCGCCTGGACGGAACGTTGGGTAAGCGGTCCGATCTTCAAACTGGATTCCGTGCTTTCGTTTGCGACTTCGCGTAACAGCGCGCGGGACGCAGTGTATTTCAATCCGATTAGTGATCGTGAAGCGACGGTTGCACTGTTGGGCGAATGGCGCACCTGGCGTCGTTATCGTCGTTCCATGGTGCAGCAGGTGCAGGTCTATACCGGCCGCTATGCGCAGGAGGGTTTTAATACCGGCACCACCTCCGGTTTGCAGTATGGCCACCTGTGGTCATTGGACGATGAGTTCAGCCTGGGTTACGGCCTTGGCGTCAGCATGCACCCGTATGACGGTGTGCGGGAAAAACGTCATTACGGATATTTGACTTTGAATTGGGCAATTAAGTGAAGAACCTGTTAGCGACAGCGCTACCGAGCTTGCGCGTATTTGAACACTCTTTGCGACGTCTGCTATGCCTGTTGCTGTTCACCTTGCTGCCCGGTTGGGCAGCAGCGCAGGCAGCAGCGCAGGCAGCAGGAATAGAAGTGCCGCGCTTGCAGATAGCGATGCAAGGAATAGATCCGCCGCAGTCCTATCGTGTGCTGTGCTATCACGATGTACGCGATAACGTCCGCGAAACCTTTAAGGTCTGGCCCGAAGCAACAGCAGTGGATACGCGTGATCTGATCGCGCAACTGAGCTGGCTGGATCAAAACGGTTATCACCCGGTCAGCCTGCAACAGATCATCGATGCACGTGCGGGCAAGAAGCCGCTGCCTGAGAAAGCCATCCTGCTGACCTTTGATGACGGCTTTGAAAGCATGTACACCAAGGTGTTTCCTATGCTGAAGCAATTTGGCTTCCCTGCGCTGATCGCCATCGTCGGTGACTGGATACAGACGCCGCCGGATCAGCCGGTACAGTTTGGCGATATCAAGGCACCACGCAAGGCATTCGTGAATTGGGATCAGGTGCGCGAGATGCAGGCATCGGGCCTGATCGAGGTCGCCTCGCATTCGCATAGCCTGCACAAAGGCATCCTGGGCAATCCGCAGGGCAATATGATGCCTGCCGCCATTACACGTTTTTACTGGCCACAGAACAAGCAATATGAAAGTGATGAGGCCTATACCAAACGCATACGTGCTGACCTTGAGCGCAGCGCTAGCCTGATCGAAAAAGAAACTGGCAAGCGCCCGCGTGCGATGGTGTGGCCATATGGTGCCAATAGCCAGATCGCGAACCAGATTGCAGCGGAGGTCGGCATGCCGATTTCGCTCAACCTGGAACCAGGTCCGAATACGCCCAAAGATGATCCCAATTACATCCGCCGCACGCTGGTGGTATTTGATACGGAGCTCAATGGCCTGGCTGAAATACTGCGCCAGCCCGCGACATACGACGGCGTTGAACGGCCGCTGGAGCGTGTGATTCATATCGATCTGGATTACGTCTACGATCCTGATCCGGAAGTGCAGGAAGCGAATTTATCGAAATTGCTGGATCGCATCGTGCGTTTGCGTCCGACGACAGTTTATTTGCAGGCTTATGCCGATCCGGACGGTGATGGTGTTGCCGATGCCTTGTATTTCCCGAATCGCCACATGCCTGTGCGCGCTGATTTGTTTACGCGTGTCTCATGGCAGTTGCGTACGCGTGGCGGTGTGCGGGTATTTGCCTGGATGCCGGTGATGGCTTTCAAACTGCCTGATACGAACCCGGCGGCTACGCATCTGGTACAGACCATGCCGGGAGCACCTGCGTCTGCGTCGCAGAATCGCTATTTGCGCCTGTCACCTTTTGATCCTTTGGCGCGCCAAACCATTACCGAGATCTACGAAGATCTGGGCAAATATTCCGCGTTCTATGGCGTGCTATTCCATGATGATGCGACCTTGTCGGATTACGAAGATGCCAGCCCGGCAGCGCTGGCGGTGTATCGCGACCAATGGAAATTGTCGGGCTCCATGGAAGAGATGCGCAATGATCCACAGTTACGCCGTTTGTGGGCGCAAAAGAAAACGGCTTACCTGAACGACTTCACCATGCATCTGGCGGCGACGCTGCGTCAATACCAGCCGGCCCTGATGACGGCGCGGAATATTTATGCAGAGCCTGTGCTGAATCCGGATTCGGAAGACTGGTTTGCGCAGACGTACCCGAGCTTCCTCGCAACTTACGACTACACCGCCATCATGGCGATGCCATATATGGAAGGTGCGAAAGACCCTGCCGCCTGGCTGGCACGCCTGATGGATGCAGTGAAGAAAACACCGGGCGCATTGCGTACCACGGTCTTTGAATTGCAGAGCAAGGATTGGCGTAGCGGTCAGCCTATCCCTTCGGCCACGCTGGCGGCGCAAATACGCCAGTTGCGTCTGGCAGGAGCACGCGGTGTGGGCTACTACCCGGATGACTTCCACGCGAACCAGCCGGAAGAGGCCGTCATCAAACCTGAAATCTCCGTAGAAACGCATCCCGCGCGGAGGTAAGTCATGACTTTTGAAAACGTCCTCTTCGGTTTTACTTTTTACTACCCATTGTTCATGGCTTATGTCTGGATCATTGGTGGTATTACCTATTACCTGCGTTATGAGCGGACCAGCCTGCATGACCAGAACCCGCTGACGGAACTGAAATCGACGCCACCGGTTTCGGTGATCGTGCCTTGCTTCAACGAGGGCGACAATATACGTAGCGTGGTTGATGCCTTGTCGCGCCTGAACTATCCGGATTACGAAATCATCTGCGTTAATGACGGCAGCAAGGACAACACCGGTGCCATCCTCGACGAGTTGATCGCGACCCACCCGAAACTACGTGTCGTGCATCAGGCGCGTAACCAGGGCAAAGCCGTGGCTTTGAATACGGCGGCACTGATCGCCAAAAGCGAATTCCTGATGTGTATCGACGGCGACGCCATCCTGGATCCGGATTCGATACCTTGGTTACTCAAACATTTTGAAACCGGCCCACGGCTTGGTGCAGTGACCGGTAATCCGCGTATCCGTACGCGTTCGACTTTGCTGGGGCGTTTGCAGGTTGGTGAGTTTTCTTCGATCGTGGGCCTCATTAAGCGTACGCAGCGTATTTATGGTCGCCTGTTCACGGTGTCCGGCGTGGTCGTTATGTTCCGTCGCCGCGCCTTGCTGGACGTCGGCTTCTGGAGTCCGGAGATGCTGACCGAGGATATTGATATCAGCTGGAAGCTGCAGGCCAATCATTGGGATGTCCGTTTCGAGCCACACGCATTGTGCTGGATCCTGATGCCGGAAACCGTAAAAGGTTTGTGGAAACAGCGCTTGCGTTGGGCGATGGGCGGCGTGCAGGCAATTTTCAAATACGCATATATCTTCCGTCACTGGCATTTGCGTCGTTTGTGGCTGGTGTACATCGAGTACAACCTATCGGTATTGTGGGCTTACACCATGCTCACGGTGCTGGTGTTGTACATCCTCAGTTTATTTATCTACATCCCGCCGCTATGGCGTGTAGAAATTTTCCCAAGCTGGCACGGCGTACTGATAGGCACGACCTGCTTGTTGCAGGTGTTGGTCGGCATGATCCTGGATCGCCATTACGACAAAAAAGTTTATCGCCACTACTTCTGGATGATTTGGTACCCGGTTTTTTACTGGATGCTGAATATGTGTACCACCGTCTGGTCGGTACCGAAAGTGCTCTTGCGCAAGAGTGGACGCCGTGCCGTCTGGGTCAGCCCGGATCGTGGTGTCGGCTCGGCAGACGGGGTGCACGTGAAAGCATTGCCGCCATCCCGCAATGAGCCTGTGCCACAGCCACATCGAGGTAATCATGACTAGAACTCATTTCATACATATCCGTGAGTACGAACGCGGCTATTTGGGAGGTAGTGCAAGGCGTGTCGCGCCGCCAAGGGTGGTCCCCTTGGCAAGCGACGCAACGCAGCAATACGCCCAAATAGCCCGTTCCCTCCGGGTTCTTGCCAAAAGCGGCGTTGGCCGCGTTGTGCTCCTTGCGCATAGCACCGCTATGCGACGCGTCGCACGCCTTGCCAGCACCGCTTTTGGCAATAACGTATCTCATGGAGATGTGTGAAATGAGTTCTAACCTGCAAGAGCAAACCAATCCGCTCATCCTCAACAAACCGCACTTGGTTGCACCATTGACCAAGGTTGTCAGCGCCCTGGTCACTATCGTGTTCTGGGGTTTCTTCGTGTACCTGTGGTGGCCTTTGCTGACCCTGGTCGCGGGCATGCTGGGCTACCACACGATTAACGAATTGTCCTATGCGGCCGACATGTTCAATGTGCGGCACCTGACGGTTTCTTATGCACTGATCGTGATGGCCTTGTCCGGTTCTTTATTGCTATGGGCTGCGGTCGAATATTTCCGTTTCCGTAACCTGAATCGTCGTCGCTGGCCCAGTGCGGTTGCACTGGCAGATCTTGCCTCCTATTCCAGCCTGCAGGAATCTGACTTGCAACAATTGCAGACCGAGCGTCGTATGGTTGCCCATCATGATGACCATGGCGGCGTGATGCAGTTTGAGGGCGCACATAGCAAGAAGGCTGCTGCGGATGGTAAAGCCGCAGGCTTTTCGTTCGGGCCGGAACAGTTGAACGCTGCGGCCTGATCCTGTCGCTAACCTCCGGGAATAAGTATTCCCTACAATAGAGAGTGCCTGCAGCACGACTCTCCCTCCGGCTTATTACCTTTTCCCTCTATTTGCCCGCATGCCTGCACAGGTATCGCGGGCAACGTGCGTCTGGGTAAGCGTTTAATCGTTTTCAACAATCAATAATAATTTACACTCAACATCTGTTAATGATAATCATTATCGATTAAAATAAACCCGTTTCCGGCGGGCACCTATGATGTACGGCCTTTGTTGAGT
>Ga0308157_10003485_pt1 | contig 22750 bp, 17 predicted proteins | sample PhyBR1_FD_201035 | JGI IMG/M metagenome (GOLD analysis project Ga0308157, IMG submission 201035) | Phyllosphere microbial communities from UC Gill Tract Community Farm, Albany, California, United States - DLSLB.R1 | ecosystem: Host-associated > Plants > Phyllosphere > Unclassified | place: USA...
CAAATTTCTTCAAAATTTGAAGTAAAATTGAAAAATGGAGAGCAAGAGATGCAAAAACTTCTGCACGAGGGAGTGGAAGTCGAAACATCAGTTGATGGATTTACTTCCGTTAACTTTCCTGAAGTTACCGCCGAAAAACAGGAACGCAGACATCCAGTCCATACTGTTGTAATTACGCATTTCGAACTGGCGCGGATGATAGAGCGAGTGAACCGCCGCTTTGTAAGCCTTCTGAAAACGGAGCTTACCAAGTTGGGCGTGGAAGATATCGGGCCTGCTCAGACATTGGTTCTGATGGCTATTGGTGATGTCGAACTCACTGTGGGTGAACTACTGGATCGTGGGCATTATGTCGGATCCAACATTTCCTATTATCTTAAACAACTTACGGACGGCGGATATGTCGATCGTGTCACCTCTCAGAGGGACAAACGATCGGCCCGAATTCGCCTGACAGACAAGGGAGAACGGCTGTGCACAAGCTTGCGAAATGCGAGCAGAACTTACAGCCATGTACTGGCCCGTGATGACGACGATCTTCGAAATCTTGAGATCGCTTACCAGACCTTGCACAGGCTTGAGCTCGTGTGGGGCAATGCTGCTCGTTATGGCATCTGATGCATAACGGCAGGTTTTTGGCCGATAACCGGACACTTTTTGTGACATGCGTATAGCTTTTGTGCACAGACGCGGTTTTGGTCAGTTTGCTGCGTTAGCCGAGCATCTGGCTACCAGCGGGCATGATGTCAGCCTGATTTGCGAGACAGTGGACCGTCGCCTCCCAGCGGTCCGTGTCGTCCGCCACCGAGTAGAATCTGCTCCTCGCACCAAGGGTGTGATGGCCAGATATCTGGAGGTGCCCGATCATCACACCAGGATCGGGCATCGGGTGGCTGAAACATTTGAAACCATGGCACGCCATGGTCAGGCACCTGACATCGTAATCGGTCACATAGGTTGGGGCAGTATGATGTTCGTCAAAGACGTACTGCCCACAACGCCCGCGCTGGGCTATTGCGAGTTCTTCTATCGCGCTCACGGTGCCGATGTAGGTTTTGCACCAGACGACAAGCCGGATGCGGAAATGCGCAAGCGGCTTCGTCTTCGCAACATGGCTCAGCTGGTGACGCTTGATGGCATGGACGGTGGCTTCAGCCCGACACACTGGCAAAAGAGCCTTTATCCAAAAGCCGTTCAAAACCGGATTGCCGTTGTGCATGAAGGCGTCGATACAAAGCTGTTTTATCCTGACAAGCATGCCTCAATCCTGTTGCCGGACGGGCGGACATTGAAGGCAGGTTCTTCGCGCGTCATCACCTTTGTCGCTCGTGATCTCGAACCCTACAGAGGATTCCCGCAAGCGCTTGAAGCTGCGGCAAAGGTCATCCGGCAAAATGATGATGCGATCTTTGTTTTCGTTGGTGGTGATGGCGTAAGCTATGGAACGCCACCGCCCGGCGGCGGTTCATGGCGAAAACATCTGCTGAGCAAGATGGATTTGCCACCTGATCGCGCTGATCGTATCGTGTTTCCCGGCACAATTTCCCATGCGCAATTGCGCAAGCTTTACCAGATATCCACCGCACATATTTATCTGACATATCCGTTTGTTCTGTCATGGTCGGTGGTGGAAGCCATGGCCTGTGGAGCACTCATCATCGGCTCGGACACGCCGCCAGTGCGCGAGGTCATCAGGTCGGGCCAGAACGGTCTGCTTGTTCCTTTCTACGATACTGATGTGCTGGCACAAACCATTCTCAATGTCCTCACAGATCCTGATGCTTGCCTTCAGATGCGCGCAGCAGCGCGCCGAACCGTCGAAAATCGCTTTCGGTTGTCGGAATGTTTACAGCAGCAAAAAACCTTGATCGATGCAGTATTGAACGGCAGATAACTAGTATGTGGCGACAATCGGGCATTCAAGGCCTAATAATATAATATAAAATCCCGTATTTCTGCGTGTTTATCGCATATATCCAATATACATTCAGATTGTTTCAAATTTTGAATTAAAACATCACCAAATATTCGTAATATTATCATATAGCCTTCGTTATATTACTGTTGACAATACATGGTCTGTATTTTCTGATTGCGCCTAGAGGCCGAACCTCCCAAGTTGGCTCTTACACAATGGATGACTATGTTGAGCACACCACTTCCTGCGATCTCGGCGCGGAAAGCCCGCCGTTATGCCATTGCTTCGATGCGTGATCGTGAAGCGCTGGAAACCACTGCTCTTGGCGCTTTGACTATTTTTGTCGAAAACGACGGCAAGCCTCTGCGGATGGCGAACACGTTTCCCCTTGTTGCTGTCGCGGCCTCCGATGAAGGCGCGAAAGAACTGAATTCCGTCCTGCAGCAGCTCTATCGTATGCGCACCATTCCCGAGGTGCCTGTCGTACGCGTTGATGAGGCATCCCCTGAAAACATTCCTTTGCTGGTTTCGCAATTGCTTGAGAGCAGCCTTGATCGCCTGGTCAGCCATGTCAGCAAAGTTCATACCGAACTTGCCATGTTGCGGCGTGAGCGCGAAACCATGTTCGAGAATTACCGGGCCATCGAAGATGCATTCCACGCACGCAACTGGGACTCTTCGACTGAGCTTTTCTCTCATGCGCCTTTGGTTGATCCGAAGGATGAAGGCTTTGCCAAGTTGCTGCGCGAATCGGAAATTGAGCAGTTGTTCCCAGTTTCGAGCTATGCGGTTTCCGGCTTTGCACTACATTTCCGCGACCTGCCCACCAATCGCAACGGTCAGCTGATCGTAACACTCGACTATCTCGAAAATGGCGAAGGCATCGCTGAATGGCTCGTACCTTACGCCACGCTGCATGCGGAATGGAATTTCTTCTCGCTGCCTAAGGCTTGCGACGGTAGCCACCGTACCTTGCGCCTGCGCATTTCGGCGACAGGCGGTGTGCCACCAGAACTCTCGTTGGGCAATGTGATTGCCAATGAACGCTATGCGGCACGTGCCCGCATCCCGCATGGCGATCTTGATATGCGTCCGCTGGCACTTCGTATTTTTACGGGGCTTCCGGGCGTTCGGCCTGCATCATTGCCCAACGCCATCGTGCCGACATCCCTTATCAATGGTCGCAAGGTCGATGATTATCGCATGCCCATTGAGCTGTTGCGCAATGTGGCCAATGTGTCCGTTACCCCGCTCAAACCAGATTTTCCGACTGTACGGTTTCTGGAGCACGAAGATGCCATCGGTTGCCATCCGCTCGAGGAAGGTATTACCGCAGCAGCGATCCGCAGGGTTGTAGCTCCCGGAACAGTGCGAATTTCCGCACGTGCGGTCATTGATCATCCGGAAGGCCAGCCCTGTGTGGCCGGGCTGTTGCTGGTCAACCTTGCTTCCGATGTGAAAGAAGAAATCGACGCGATTTCCAACCTTGATCGCCGTCGCCAGCAGGTTTTGTTCAGCGGTTGGTCGGAAGTGGCACCCAATCGTCCGATTGATATCAACTTCATGCTTGAAGAGCCGATTGATCGAACGATGGATTTGATAGTGCTCAGTAAGGCTGCAGGAGATTCTGTCGATTTCTCCTGGCTGAAAATCTTCAATTTCCGCCTCGTGAAACATGTTGAAGCGCGCCCCGTGCAGACAATAGTCAAAGAGGTTGCGAATGTACGATAGATCCAAGGATTTGATTGTCGTCGCAATGCCGCTCTACGGCCACGCGGCGCTGGCACTTGAGGCGCTGGAAACTCTGCTGGCGTCGGAAACGGTATTCCGTACGCAGATCGTAGTTTCGGTGGACGGTGATCCGCGCCGCGAGGTTTTTGATAGCCTCGCGCTTTATGCAGCAGCGCATCCGAATATCCACGTCATTTTCGGAGAGAATGCCGGGCCCGGTGGCGCACGCAATCGCGCTGTTGAATACATTCTGGAAGAAATGCCCGATGTCAAAGCGGTCTATTTCGTGGATGCCGACAATCGGGTTCATCCGCACACGATCGATGCGCTCTACCGCAAGCTTTTATCGAGCGGCGCTGGTTGGGTTTACACAAATATCGACACGTTCTCGGTCAACTGGCGCGCCCATTATGGTGACAGTTACTCACGGCTGATCCACTGCATTACCGACAATATCTGCGATACCGGATCGATGATTTCGGCGGAGGTTTTTAGAAGCGGCGTACGCTTTGATGATGATCGGCAAAACGGATTTGAGGATTGGGAATTCTGGCTTTCAGCGATTGAAGCGGGTTTTGTCGGCGCGCCATGCCACGATACCGGATTTGAATATCGACTGCGCGCTGAGAGCCGTTTCAAGGAAGCCAATCGCGACCGTTCAGGCTCAATCAACTTCCTGCGCAAACGGCACAAAGCTTTGTTTCGCCGCCCGACACTTGTGGGTTTTGAGCACGAGGAATGCCCGCGCTATGGCGTGATCCGCGCGGGCGAGGGGACTGTCAGTCTTTTCAGCGATCTCAGCCTTGGCACAAAAGATCTCAAATTTGACGACGTCATTCGAGCCTTTTGGGGCAGCGTGTCTGAGCCAGACAATTTTCACTTTCCGCCGTTTTTGGCCTCATCCAACACAGAGACATTGAAGCTTCTGGCGCGGTCAAGGCTGTTGCCAAATATTTTATCACGGTTAGAGAAGCTGGCCGAGCAGGCCAATATCGTTTTTGTGGAACTAACCAATGTCGAGGACGAGCGGCGGATTGATACTGAAATCATGCCGTCGGGTGCGCGGCAGGCACCTGCCGATCTGATTTTTGTTTCAACGCGGCTCATGCGTGAGATTATCGAAAACGATGCTTTGAGCTGGTTTGCCTCGCTTGGTACGCAGCAATTGTGGCCGACATCCGCGCGCATGAAGGTACGGTTCCCGTTTCCACGCGTGCGTCAGCGCCGCGCTTTATCACGGCCTGAGCAGTCGATGCTCAATCTGGTGACGTCGATTGCCACAAGTCCGCTCAAACAAAGTGCGGCGATGCGCTGGACATGGCGCCCACGTCGTCTGCCAGCCCTTTCCGAAATGTATCAGGTACTGCGCGATGAGCTTGGAGGCGGGCCAGTGCTGCCGCTTGCCCATAACAGTGCAAAGAAAAAGACAGCGGCCGTTCTGGTTCCCAATGCCTCTTTCGGGGGCGCTGAGAAAGTCGCTTACGCTGCTGGACGCGAGTTGAAGAACCAGGGTTTTGAGACTCATCTCTTCGTTCTCGGCAATGAACGCATGGATGTGCTGGACGAATTTGATCAGGCATTCGACTACCTTCATTTCTGGAAAGATGGCATTCCGGCATGGGGCGATACCAATCGCTTCTTAGGGCAGGATTTTATCACCGACGAACATCCGCTTGATTGGGGTATTCTGCGCGGCCAGCTTTCAGGCTTTGATCTTGTGGTGAACAACCACGTCATGGCAGCGCACCCGCTTATGGGTAAGTTGCGTTCGGAAGGCACGCGCACTGCGTGTTATCTCCATGTGGTTGACGAGACGGTTTTCCGCCGTCAGGCAGGGCAGCCCTATGCGGCAATAGCCTTTGAACATGCCTATGACGCTTTTCTGACCTGTTCGGACCAGCTCAAAATCTACCTGCACAGCTTTGGTGTTCCGTTCGAGAAGGTGTTTTCGGTGCCCAATGGTGCGAGCTTCTCCATTGATGCGAAGCTGCGCGCGCAAGTCACTTCAGCACGCAAGGAAGAGCGTAAGGGCAAACCCATACGCATGCTTTATATGGGTCGCCTTGATCGCCAGAAGGGCATTGATCGCCTGCATGATGCGATTGTGAAGCTGAAAGAACAGGGCATCCCGTTTGAGGCGCAGGCCATCGGTGGTGAAATTCTCTCTGACGACCCAAGTGCCTCATGGATGACACGTCTCAAAGATACAGGCGTGAAGGTTTCACCTCCGGTTTTCGACGGCAGAGACATCGCAAATCATCTCGCATGGGCTGACGTTCTTTTGATGCCGTCGCGCTGGGAAGGCGCTCCTTTGATGATCGCTGAAGCGCAGCAACTCGGCTGTGTGCCGGTAGCGACTGCGGTTGGCGCGGTCGATGAACTCATCAATCATGGTCGCGACGGTATTCTCATACGCAATGGCAATGATGCGCAGATCGTTGCTGATATGACCCGCATCCTGACCATCCTTGCGCAGGATCGCGAGGCACTGAAGCGAACTGCGGAGGGTGCGCTCGCTTCGGCGGCACATCGCACATGGTCTTCCGCATTTTCCGAATTCACGGACTGGGCCAATGAAATCAACCCGGTTTATCCGCAATCCCGGCCCTCCCAGCCGGAAACATTGAATGGTGCAAGTTCTGTCGCCATCCTCCCAGGTCGCGCAGTCGCCTAATTGCACTTGATCGAAATTCAGAAAGGCCGCCACATGAGCAAGAGCCCGCGTATTCTTGTCACCGGTATTCCAAGCTATCTGACGCGTTTTATCCAGCGCGCCGACAAGGCACAGATTTACTATTCCGAAAAGCAGCCCAATTCGGAGCCAAAGGATAAGTTTATCCAGGAGCTGAAAAATATCAGCAATACCGGCAATTATCTGATCGGCGAGGGCGCAATGACTGCGCTTCTGCCATCGGCGAAGCATGTCCCCTTCTGGCACCTGTATAATTGCGTCAATAACGGCACAGGCATGGACGAGATCAACAAGGAGTTCGATATCTGCGTCTTTACCTGCGCCAATCTCTTGCGCAAGGGCTTGTCAGCAGATGCGGAAGCGCTCGTCTTGTCGAAGTTGAATATGCCGGTTGTGATGCTCGGTATCGGTATCCAGAACCGCCCTGATATCGAAGCGGATGACGGCTTGCCAGAAGGCACAAAAAAGCTTCTGGAAGTGCTGAAAACCCGCGAACATTATTTCCTGACACGCGGTGAAGATGCAGCCGGATATTTGCGCGATCAGGGATTCTCCTATGTTCGGCCCGTGGGTTGCCCTTCGCTCTATTTCCGTCCCGACAATATGCGCAAGGCCATTCATCGTCTGCCGGACGTCAAGGTTGGCGAGGGACGCACTGTTTTCACCGGTTATATGGGTGCAGAGCTTGAAACAATTGGCGATATGAATGCGCTGAGTTCTGATGATGGGCGTTCAGCCTATGTCATTCAAGACGAGCTTCTGCACTTCGACATGCAGATCGAAGAGGACGCAAACGGTCGCGCTTATGATTCCACAACCGGCGAGCTCGTTGGTCCGCTCACTTACAAGGGATCGGGTGATCTCAAGAAGAAGCTCAGCATTCATGCTTTCCTTGATACCAATCAATGGCGTGCGTGGTGTTCAACGATGGACTTCTCGTTTGGCCGTCGTTTCCATGGGAATATAATCTCCATGCAGGCAGCTGTGCCAAGCCTGATGGTCGCGGTTGATGATCGTATGCGTGAGATGCTGAATTTCTCAGGCCTTCCGAAAATCGATGCGCGCGATCTCAATGCAGCCAATGATCGTCGCGCCTTCGTCAGTGATCATATCGCTGCAATGAACATTCCCGATGTGATCGAAAAATATTCCGCACGCGAACGCAATTTCCGAAGCGTGCTCTCAGAGATTGGCGTCGGATAACTCCCATGTCTGACAGCCGCTCTGAAGCAGGCCGCAGATTTTTATTTGTTCGCATGTCTCCCAAAACGGCTCCCACTTTTGGGAGACATGCTTTAACTCCAGCGAAGATGGATCACCATGCGCATAATGATCACCGGCATTCCGTCCTATTTGATGCGGACAGTCGAAAGCGTTTCAGGGGCGAGTGTCAAACACCGCCCATATTTTGAGCCCATTCGCACCAAGAAAGATGTGATCGATCAGGTTAAGAAAATCGCCAATACCGGCAATTATCTCATTGGCGAAGGTGCCGCAAATGCCGTGCGCGGCCATGATGTGACCTATGTGCCGTTCTGGCATCTGGCCAATAGTCTCAATTCGCCTGATACGTATGCGAAGCTTAATGAAAGCTTCGATCTCTGCCTGTTTGCCTCGGCAAACCTGCTGCGTCCCGGCTATGCAGCAACGACTGAATCCTTTGTCTTCGAAAAGCTGAACATGCCGATTGTGGTCATGGGCATTGGCATCCAGAAGAAGGAAAATCTGAAAGCTGAGCTGCCCGAAGGCACGCGACGCTTCCTCGAAATTTTGCGCCGCAAGGAAAGCTTCTTCCTTACGCGGGGTCATTTCACGGCTGAGTTCCTCAAGGACGCGGGCATGAAATATGTTCGCCCGACGGGCTGCCCATCGCTTTACTATGCACCCGATCAGATGAAGCTCTCGCTGAGCCGCCTTGCCGACCCTAGCCTTGCAGATGCGCAGAAAATCTCGTTTGGCGGCTATCTCGGTAGCGTTGCAGATACGATTGTCGACGCGCACGCGCTGCTCGAAAAAGACAGTGTTGCAAGCTATGTCATTCAGGACGAAGTGATCGTTTATAATATGAACATGGCGGGCGAAGATCACTCCGAAGCCTATGATCAGGCTGCCAGCCGCATCACGGCACCCGTTGATTACAAGCATATGGAAAAATGGCAGCGCAAGAATGAGCTGCTGGTGTTTTTCGACACGCATAAATGGCGCAGCTGGATTTCCAGTCAGGATTTCGGCCTGAGCCGTCGGTTCCACGGCACGATCATCGGCATGCAGTCGGGTATTCCGGGCCTGATGATCGCGGTCGATGACCGTATGCGCGAAATGCTGGGCTTTGTCGGCTTTCCGCATATTGATGCGAGTGTCTGGAACAGAGAGCCGCAGAAGAAGGCTTTTCTGCGCGATTTCCTTTCCAAGATTGATGTACCTGCCGCGATCAATCGTTATTCGGAATGTGAAGCCAATTTCAACGGCGCACTCAAGGATATCGGTATCCGATGATGAAAACCGGCAAGAGCATCGGGGGTGGAATGGTGGCAGCGATGGCGCTTTTAGGCGGCATGTTGTTAGTGGTCCAACCTCAGAGTGCTCTTGCCGATACCCGTTTTGGCGTCAACCGGGTCAACATGGCCTGGCTCAAACCGGCAGAACGCGAACAGATCTTCGATCAAATGGTCAAGAATGGCGTGGTAGCAGTTCGGCTGTCACTCACGCGCCCAATTGATCAGAGCATCGATGCCGTGCGTCTTGCGCACGAAAAAGGTCTCGCCATCCTGCTCGAAATTTCGCTTAACAATGCGGACTTTTATCCCGAAGGGACTAAACCCCGTTCTGGTCGCGGGCGTATATGGGACATGTATCGGCTTTCCGACATATCGCCGGAGCGTTTTGAGCACGCTATAGGGGATGCCTTGCAGAAGGTCGATGCGCTGGGCGTGCCGCTGGTTGCTGTTGAACCCGGCAATGAGATTAACTGGGGCGCTTATAATGGCGATCTTGCCATTCTGCCCAAGGAAAAGATGAAGACCGCACGCTCTTTAAGCGAGATGGAAGACCTTCCGCTCGTTGAAAAAGGTGCTGAGAAATACGTCGAACTTTTGCGTACTGTGCGTGGGGAACTGGCAAAAACCAAACACAGTGCCAAGGCAAAGGTCGTGTCGGCAGGCCTGTCGGATATCCCCTTTATCGATGCCGACCGACGCGGAATAGACAGCGTTGATCCGGCCATCTTTACCGACCTTCTCAAGAAATATGGTCTGGACAGTGCTGCCGACGGCTATGGCATTCATATCTATCCTGGCAGCAGCGGCACGCGCGCGGCGCGCGCAAAACATATAGGCAACGCGCTTTCTTTCTGTGGGGGAGCGGATGGCAAGCCATGCTGGATTACCGAATGGGGCTTTGCCAATACGTCCAAGGCTTGTCCGGCTAACGACAATAATCGAGAACAGTTGGTCGAGAAGGCACGCGACCGTTTCCGACAGATGATGGATAGCGGCCAGATTGCTGCGGCTTATTATTTTGATTGGGATGCAAGCACTTACGGTGTGTGGCGTTGCGGATCGCTAACGCCTGCCGGGAAAGCCGCAACCCAAGCTGCAACGGGGACAAAATGAAACTCAAGACTGTAATTATCGGCGGTTCCAATACCGTCATGCTGCCCGGTTATCTGCCGACACTGTTATCGACGATGGCGCGGCGTGGCGTGGAGCTGGATGTTGTCGCTGATCTCGCGGTGGGTGGTACGACGAGTGCTCTCGGCCTTTATCAGCTCAAACAGTTCGAACAGCTCGAAGACTGTGAGCTGCTGCTGATCGAATATGCCATCAATGACGCCTTCGTTTATGGCGATGAGCGGCGCCCGTTCCGCCATTGGGCACGGTTCTATGAAGGAATTATCCGCTACGCTCTCGAGCGTAATCCGAACTTGCGGATTGCGACGCTCGTGTTTGGTGCACGCAACGGTTCGTTCCTGAATTCTGTTCCCTCGATTGACGCTGGCATCAATTATATCTCGCAATGGTACGGCACGATCTCAGCGGATGTCTCGCGAATGCTGATGCAGCAATACGGCCGCGATGTTGTCAGCAATCCGGCTTTCTATCTTGATCAGGGGCATTATGCGCGCCCTGTTTCGACGACGATTGTTGCGAATTTGATTGCCGATGTTCTCGAACCGGCTTTGTCTGTTCCTCATCGACCAAAGGCGCTGCCATTCGCCATCGATCCAGATCACTTTGCTAATGCGCGTGCGCTAAGTGGCGAACAGCTTTGCAAACGGCTGGGGCGCGTACCGATCCAATACAGCAATCGCCGCTTTTCAATTTCGGCGCTTGACCTTGGTTCAGACAGGATGCGTTTTGAGGTTGATAACGGGCAATTGCTTGCGCTTGGCTATGTCTGCGATCCGCGCATTCCCCCGCTGGATGTCGCGATCGGCGAGGATGTCCATCGCGCCGCCATGATGAAGGGGGGCGTACGCGATGGAACCTATAAATTCCTCGTTTCGATGCTGAGTTTCGAGTTTCTTTATGGAGCGAAACTTCTGGAAGCGCGCGGGAATGTGTCACTTGTCATGTCTGGTGCTGAAGACGGAACTGAGTACAAACTCCATGTTTCCAAAGACAGCATCCATCATGAAGCGCTGCCTGAGGAACCGGTTCTGCCTATCACCGGCATTCTCTTTTCAGGCAATCTCAAAACCATGACGCTCGAGAGAAAGGCCCCTGCGATACCAATCATCGCAGAAGCCGCCCAATAACCTAGAGCGCATCCCGAAAAATGTGAAACGGTTTTCGGGATAAGATGCGCGTAAAAACAAATAGATATAGAATTTCTAACGTTTCATCTTCAAAAGGAAATGCTCTAGCTTAGTAATTAAAGAGTCTAGTATTTATGCCGCCTGGTTTGAAAGAGCCAGAGCGCAGTCTCTCCAGTCGCTGACTGCAGTTCCCTGAGTTACATTTTCTACAACAATGTGTTTTCCACCAAATACACCGGATGCGATCCAGTGACGTGCTTCTCGCTGATATACATCGATCGTAATACCCAGCTGTTCTACTTTGGCTTCTGCCAGCATATATTTTGCTCCACGAATGATGAATCTTGGGCGAAGGTCGCAATATAGACCGAATCCGCGACAATCCGATGTCACGATTGTGCTACCGGATTGTGATTGGTATTTTCGGCATTTTGGAGCATTTCCAGTTTAAGATGAATGGTCGGAAATGCTTTATCTATTTGTTTTAACGTACGTCTTTATTCCAAAACCGATTCCCGCTTTTGGGAGACATGCTCTAATTTTCTGTTATGGCACGCATCCTATCCGAAAACTGTTGCTCGCTTTTCGGATGCGCTCCAAACAAACTTTTATGCTGGCATATTTGTTCCCAATTGTGGGAACAGACATTCAACAAAACGCGCAGCAGTCGGCTGCGGTTCATGATTGGCAAGGCCCGGCCGCTCATTGGCTTCGATGAACACATATTCCGGCGTCTCGGGTGATTTCACCATGAAATCGATGCCGACGACTGGAATTTCAATTGCGCGCGCTGCCTTGCACGCAGCATCAACCAATGTCTTGTCCACGGTTGTCGTGACATCGTGGATCGTGCCGCCGGTGTGTAGGTTTGCCGCTTTACGAACGGTAATTTCGCGTCGGTCTGATAGCACGTCGTCTAGTAGCAGACCTTGTTGCTCAAGACAACGCTTGGTTTCAGCATCTATCGGAATACGGCTTTCACCGCCCGTTGCGGCAAGGCGGCGACGCGATTGCGTTTCGATGAGCTTGCGTATGGTCGACTTTCCATCGCCAATCACGCGCGGTGGGCGGCGCACGGCGGCTGCAACCAGCTTGTAATCAATGATGACCAGCCGCAAATCTTCGCCTTCGAAACAGGCTTCGAGCAGAACATTTTCGCAGACCTCTCGCGCTTGCCTGATCGCTGCCCGCAGGTCTTTCATAGTCGAAATACCAACCGAGATTCCGCGCCCCTGTTCCCCGCGTGCAGGCTTCACAACCAGCTTTCCGTGCTTTTTAAGGAATGTCTCGAGCGTTTCGTCCGAGCCATCAGCAGGGATTTGTTCAGGCACGACAAGCCCTGCCTTGGCCACCGTGCGGCGTGTGACTGCCTTGTCATCGCAGATCGACATGGCAACACCAGAAGTCATTTCAGACAGGCTCTCGCGGCAATGGATCGACCGTCCGCCATGAGACAGACGAAAGAAACCACCCTTAGCATCGGTGATGTCCACATGCACGCCGCGCCGTAGTGCTTCATCGACGATAATGCGCGCATAAGGGTTGAGCGCCTCGACGGAGCTTGTTGGGAGTGCGAAGAACTTCTCGTTGATCGCATTCTTGCGCTTGATCGCAAAAAGAGGAACGCGACGAAACTTCAGCTTCTCATAAAGTCTGATCGCATTGTCATTGTCATAGAGAACCGACAGATCGACGTGATTGAGCCCGCGCGCCTGAAAATGTTCGGCGAGCTTGCGCACGAGTTTTTCACCAATACCGGGTTGTCGTGCCTGCGGGTGTACAGCAAGGCACCAGAGCGAGCCGCCCTGATCGGGATCGTTGAACAGTCGCTGGTGGTTGATGCCTGTAACTGTGCCGACAATTTCGCCCGTCGCATCATCCTGCGCCACAAAATAGGTGACGGCGCGATTGTCGCGCTCGCAAGAAAAGAAGTCGGCGCGCAGTTGCACCATACCGCAGGCGGCGTAGACAGCATTGATGCCGTCCGCGTCTATTTCGGATACCGCACGGCGAATACTGATGCCGCGTGTGCGGCGGCCACCGGCGCGATAGTTGGAAAGTTCAAGACGAAATGTGTGCGACGGATCAAGGAAGATTTCCTGCGGTGCTTGTGAGAGCAGCACATGCGGATCGCTGACATAGAACAGGATATCACGGCTGGCCGGGGCTTCCGCGCGCAAAGCTTCGATGATTGCTTCGTTGCTTTCAAAGGTTTGCGCGAAAAGCAGCCGCCCCCAACCACAATCGAGAACCACGTTGCGGTTGGCGGAGCTACCGTCTTCCTGATTACCCCCATGCAAATGGTCTTGGTAAAAGCCAGCGCTTTCGGGTGTACGCAGCCTCGTCAGCCTGTGAGAGAAAGCGTTTCTTCCCCTTGCTTTCTGCCGGGTCATTTCAACCTCACCTGTCTTTTTCATTTTAGGCCTCTCCACTTCAGGCTTCCTGTGTCTGAAGCCACATTTCCAGAAGTCCGGCCTGCCAGAGTTCTGAACCGCGCAGAGGCGTGATGTGATCGGAAGGATTTGCAAACAACCGGTCGAGATAATTGCGCTGAAATAGTCCTCGTTCGCGCGCCTTTTGCGATGACAGCGCATCGCGCAGCATGTCGAGATAGGGCCCGGCGATATATTTGAGCTGCGGAACCGGGAAGTAGCCCTTCTTGCGGTCGATCACGGCGCTTGGCACGACCTTGCGCGCCACATCCTTCAAGATACCTTTACCGCCATCGCGCAGCTTTTCTTCAGGTGGCATGCGAGCTGCCAATTCCACCAGTTCATGATCAAGGAACGGTACGCGAGCTTCCAGCCCCCATGCCATGGTCATGTTATCGACGCGCTTGACAGGGTCATCGACCAGCATGATGTTGCTGTCGAGACGCAGCGCGCGGTCGACTGGCGTATCGGCGCCGTCACGCAGCAAATGTTCTTCGAGCAACTCACGGCTATAGTCGCGCTCTGGCATCCATTCGGGTGCAAGCTGAGTTCCCAGCACTTCGTGCGTGCGATCGCAGAATGCTTTTGCATAGTCGCTGACTACATCGTTGGAATCGACCAGAGGTGGATACCAGTGATAACCGGCAAAGACCTCGTCGGCACCCTGACCGGATTGCACAACCTTGATATGCTTGGAAACTTCCTTCGACAGCAGATAAAAGCCGACATTATCATAGGAAACCATTGGCTCAGACATGGCAGCAATGGTGCCGGGCAGCGCATCCATCAGATCGGAAGATGGTACGAAAATCTTGTGATGGTCGGTGCCGAAATGCTTGGCGATCAGGTCAGAATAGACGAATTCATCGCCTTTTTCGCCGTTGGCCTCTTCAAAGCCGACTGAAAAGCTCATAAGGCCGGTCTGCCCGGCTTCTGCCAAAAGACCAACGATGAGACTTGAATCCACACCGCCCGATAGCAGAACGCCAACCGGTACGTCAGAGATCATGCGGCGCTTGACGGCAACGCGCAGCATGTCGAGAAGCTGTTCCTGCCAGTCTTCGCGGCTCATGGTGCTGTCGCCAGCCAGTCGACTATGCGGCGGTTGCCAGTAGATGCGGTCACTGAATTCGCCATTGGCCTGATAGACGCGAATAGTCGCTGCAGGCAGCTTGCGTACGCCATTATAAATGGTGCGCGGTGGTGGTACCACGGCATGAAAGCTCATATAATTATGCAGTGCGGCGCGGTCGATTGAGGTATCGACACCGCCAGCTTTTACCAGTGCAGGCAATGACGAGGCAAAGCGTAGAGCGCCGCTTACTTCGGTCAGATAGAGCGGTTTGATACCAAAACGGTCGCGGGCAAAGATCACTCTGCCGGTATCGCGCTCATGGATGGCAAAGGCGAACATGCCGTAAAAGCGGGACACGCATTCCTCACCCCAGGCGTGCCAGGCCTTGATGATGACTTCCGTGTCGCCATCAGAAAAGAACCAATAACCTTGGGCTTCGAGTTCCGCGCGCAATTCGCGGAAATTATAAATGCAGCCGTTAAAGACAACGCTGATGCCAAGATCGGCATCAATCATGGGCTGCTGGGATTTTTCAGATAGATCCAGGATTCTCAGTCGCCGGTGTCCGAAGCCGACATTACCCCGCACCACGATGCCAGACGCATCTGGGCCTCTGGGGGCAAGAATATCCGCCATTTTCGAGATTGCCGTAACCGACGGCGTACCGCCATCGAACCTGACTTCTCCGCAAATACCACACATAAAAAGGGTCGAAACCTCCATTGTCATTCACAACAAGCAAGGCCGTCGCGTGAGTTTTGGCGGCGGCCTGCATATTTGCTAATGCATGCGCACCGGGATGGTTCCGAAATTTCTGATTTTTATGCGGTTGTAGCTTTTTTCAGCTCATTTTCTTTGCAAAGCATATATTTTTCGGCAGAAACCATGTGTTCCAACGCGATTTTGCGCGCATCTTCGGCTCGGCCCTCCATCAACGCGGTCAAAAGCCGATGCTGAAAGAGCACACCTTCTTCACGGGATGCAGGCGTCGGATCGGCATAGATCGAGCGAGCAACCGGCATGTTGCGCAGCAGATTGTGCGTGAGGCCACTCATAAAACCGAGAAGCCGGTTCGGGCAGAGCCGTGCGAGCTGTGTGTGAAAGTCCAGCTCAGCCACGCGTTGGTGAAACTGATCATCCAGATTGGTCGGTGGGCGATCATAAAACCGCATCGTGTTGTCTAACTTCTCCAGATCGTCTTGGCTCAGTTTACCCGCAAGGGAGGCTGCGACTTCCGGCTCAAGCAGCTTGCGAATGGCATAAATTTCCTGAAGACCCGGCTGGTCGAAAAAGAAGTAATTGCCCAGCATCTCCATCGCATGTTGCGCAGATGGTTCGGCTACGAAGACACCGCCACCGGGTCCGGTACGCGTGAACAGCAAGCCTTGGGTTTCGAGTGCCTTCATCGCTTCGCGCACAGTGCCTTTGGCTGCCTTGAACTGGTCAATAAGATCTTTTTCTTGTGGCAGCCGGTCGCCGGGTTGCAAATGATCCGTCTGAATAACTTGCCTGATGCGGTCAGCAATGATCTCCGGCCGTCGCTTCGCTTTGGTCAGCGATGCCCGTTCTGGTTTGCTGCGACTGTTCCGGGCCATGCCTGGTTACTCTCTTTTCATACGCGGTGCGCTGTCTATCAGCTGACGTGTATAGGCATGTTGCGGGTTGGCAAAAAGAGCCTCCGCCGTGGCTTCTTCGACAATTTCCCCATAATACATGACGGCGACACGGTCACTGATCGCTTCCACCACTGCAAGATCATGGCTGATGAACAGATAAGAGAGGCCGAACTGGCGTTTGAGCTCATCTAACAGCAAAAGCACTTGTGCCTGAACAGAAACATCAAGCGCGCTCACCGGCTCATCCAGCACGATAATTTCGGCATTTGCTGCAAGTGTGCGTGCAATGGCGATGCGTTGGGCCTGACCGCCTGAAAACTCATGCGGATAACGCAACAAGGTATCCTTTGGCATCTGCACCGCATCGAGCAGTTCTTCCATTCGTTTCTGACGCTGGTTGCGATCAAGTTCGCCGAGCAATTTCAGTGGTGTTTCCAGTATTTGCCGGATGGTCTTGCGCGGGTTGAGCGAGGCCACAGGGTCCTGAAAAACATATTGGATCATTTTGCCAAAAGCGCGCGGGCCAGAGCGGCGAAGGGCGCTTGCATCCTGACCGGCAATTTCCATCGTGCCATCACTTGGCTCTGTCAGACCGACCAGCATCCGCGCCAAAGTGCTCTTGCCTGAGCCGCTTTCGCCGACGATGGCCAGTGTTTCACCGCGTGCGAGGTTGAGTGACACGGATTTGACCGCTTCAACAGTATGGCGCTGTTTGCCGAAAAGTGTGCGCCCGCCGCCGAAGGTTTTGCTCAAGTTACGGACGCTGATTGCAGCTTCGCTCATGTTGCGGCCTCCGTCTCATTGCGATTGAACAGTTTTGACACGCGCTCATAGAAGCTCTTGCCCTGTCCAAGCTCCGGCACACAGGTAATCAGTCTCTTGGTATAGCTGTGTTGTGGGTTAGCGAGCACGGCTTTAGCCGTTCCGGTCTCGACGATCACTCCGTCTTTCATGACGGCAACGCGATCACAGATTTCAGAGACCACGCCAAAGTCATGGGTGATGAACAGCAGCGCCATGCCACGCTCGCGCTGCAGATCGCGCAGCAACTCCAGAATGCGTGCCTGCACCGTCACATCAAGCGCTGTAGTTGGTTCGTCGGCGATGATGATGTCGGGATCATTTGCAAGCGCCATAGCAATGCCGACGCGCTGGCGCTGGCCGCCGGAAAGCTGATGCGGATAGTGATCTGCGCGTTCTTTTGCGTCCGGAATGCCAACCTTTTCCAACAATGCGACGGCTTCGGCCCGGCGTTCCGATGCACTGACAGTATTATGCGCGGCAATGGCTTCCTCGACCTGTTTGCCGATCGAGTACATCGGGTGCAACGTCGTCAACGGGTCCTGAAATACATAAGCTACTTTGCTGCCGCGCGTTGCGGTCAGTTCGGTTTCAGTCATATTGAGCACGTCGTTACCGTCAAGATAGATGGCGCCGCTGCGGATCAACCCGGGCGGAGATGCGACCAGACCCATGATGGACAGTGCAGTCACACTTTTGCCAGAGCCGCTCTCGCCAATCAGCCCAAGGCATTCGCCACGATTAAGATGAAGAGAGACATTACTTACTGCTGGGGTATAGCTGCCATTATTGACGAACCCGGTCTCAAGTTTCTCAACGGCCAAAGCTGCATCCAGCATCTTGGTTTTAGGGGTGGTTCTGTTTCTGGCGATTGCTGTTACAGAACCGGGGCGGGCCAGAGCGCCGGAGCGCAAACGGGGGTCAAGCACATCGCGGATACCATCGCCCAGTACATTGAGGCTGATGACGATGAGAAAGATCATCAGGCCGGGCACGATGGAAACATGGGGTGCTGTGAACATCTGAGCACGGCCTTCGCCCAGCATCGAGCCGAGATCGGCCTGCGGCGGCTGCGCGCCAAGGCCCAGAAAACTCAGACCCGCTGTTTCAAGGATCATCCAGCCAGCAGTCGTTGACATGGTGATGACGATCACCGGTAGAACATTCGGCAACACTTCGCTGAGTAGGATTGAAATATGTCCTTTGCCAGAAAGTCGTGCGGCATCGACAAATTCGCGATTGGCAAGGCCGAGCGCTGTGCCGCGCACATTACGCGCAAAAAACGGAATATTGACCACGGCAATTGCATAAAGTGCATTCATCAGCCCCGGTCCTAGCGCCGCGACGATTGCCAGTGCCAGCAGAATATAGGGGAAGGCCATCAGCATATCGATGCCGCGCATCATGAGATTATCCGTGCGCCCGCCCACATAGCCCGCGACGAGACCAATGGCCGAGCCGATGACGGCGGCAATCAGAGTGGCTGCGAAGCCGACAGCGACCGATACACGTGCGCCCCAGAGAAGGCGGCTCAGAATATCGCGCCCAAGCTGGTCGGTTCCAAGCAAATGGCCAGCAGAGAAGACCGGTTGCAGCCTGCTTGCAGGTGCCGTTGCATCAGGGTTTGGCAATGGCAGGATAGGCACGATGAGAATCAGCACGCAAATCAAAGCGAGCAGAAAAAAGCCGAAAGCTGCAAGACGATTGCTCATCAGTAGGCGCCATGAAGAAAGGCGTGTAGGCGTTGCGGGCGTGTAAGTTTCCGAAAGGGCGCTCATGTGCGTATCCTCGGATCAAGCATGGTTTGAAGAACATCGGCGAGTAGATTGAACAATACATAGCTGGCTGCCACGATAAGCACGCCGCCCTGCACAAGCAGGATATCGCGGGTAGAAATGGCCTTCACCAGCATCGCGCCGATGCCGGGCCACTGAAACACGGTTTCAATATAGACCGCCCCACCCAGAACGAAGCCTGCCTGTATGCCAATCACCGGAATGACGCTGACAAGGGCTGCGCGGAAGGCGTGGCCGTAAATCACGCGACGCTCGTTCAGCCCTTTGGCACGCGCAGTGCGGATATAATCCTGACGCAGCACTTCAAGCATTGCGCCGCGCGTCAGTCTGGCAATTACACCGGCCGCAACCACCGCCAAGGTCGAAGCAGGCAGGATCAGATGCCAGATCAGGTCTTTAAGATCACCGCCGCCATAGACCGCATACATGCCTGATGCTGGAAGAATACGCCAATGAACGGCGAAAAGATAAATCAGTAGAAGACCAAGCCAGAATGATGGGATCGAAATGCCAGCCAATACGATGAATGTAATTGTACGATCTGCCCAGCCGAACTGACGAACGGCCGAAATGATACCTGCGAAAAGGCCAAAGATCGAGCAAAGCACGAGGGCAACGCCTGCCAGAATGAGTGTGGCCTGAAAGCGTTCCAGCACCTCATCGAGAACAGGGCGGTTGAGCACGAAGGAACGGCCGAAATCTCCGTGCAATAGATTGCCGATCCAGATGAAATATTGTTGCACCAGTGGCTTGTCGAGGCCGAGATCGCGGTTGATGCGTTCGACATTTTCCGGCGTCGCATAAGAACCGAGCAGGGCCGTAGCGGTGTCCCCAGGGATAGAGGCCATCACCAGAAAGACGATAATGGATAGCCCGAAAAGCACCGGAATAACTGCGACGAGCCTCTTGAAGATATAGGCTGGCATTGGCCCTCCTCCGCTTCGTTTAGAGCGCGTTTCGATCTGACGGAATCAAATCAGCGCTCTAACCTTTTTTGTTTTTGCGCACATCTTGTTCCAAAAACCGGTTCCCAGTTTTCGGAATATGCGCCAGCGGCTTTTACTGCTGGCGCAATGCTTTATTGTTTGGACACTTCTTTGAGGTTCAGCAGGAATGACGGCTGGAGTTTGAAGCCTTGCACGGCTGCTGTTGTGACCGCATTCTGCTTCCAGTTGGCAACGAAGAGCCAAGGCGCATCCTCGTGGACGATCGACTGGATTTCACCATACAGCTTGCCTCGTTCCGCCTGATCGGTTGATGTGCGGGCCCTGGTCAGCAAATCATCAACCTTCGGATTGGAGTAATAGCCGGAATTGAAACCGCCTTTATCCGGCAGCGCTTCGGTGCGCAGCGTCAGAAACGGAACAGTGTCGGGATCATTGGTCATCCAGGCCATTTCGGCCATATCGGCTTTGCCATCGAGGCCCGAGTTCACACGACCAAGGAAGGTGTTCCACTCATAGGTTTCAATTTTCACCTTGAAACCAACCGCCTGAAGATCAGCCTGAATGGCAGCACCCATATTGATCGGGTCCAGCATCCCCGAGCCGCCTTCTGTCACATAAAATGTGAGTTCCGGGTTGGTGGCGCCGGCCTCCTGCAGAAGTGCTTTGGCTTTTTCAGGATCGTAAGCGTAAGGCTCTGTTTTGTCCTCAACCCAATTGAATGCGGGGGGCACAGGGCCGGCTGCGACAGTGGCTGAACCTTGCAAGACATTATCGACCAAGCCCTGCTTGTTGACTGCATAATTTGCGGCCTGACGGACTTTCTTGTCCGCGAATGGTCCGCTCTTGGTATTGAGAATACTGAACCAGACGTGTGGTCCGGCCTGTTCCGCAACGGCGAAGTTCGCATCCTGTTTAAAAGTTGCGAGGTTGTCGGGCGGCACTTCGACCATAATGTCGATGCCGCCTGCCATCATTTCAGCAACCCGCGTGTTGGCATCGGTGATTGGACGGAAAACGACAGCGTTTAATATAGGCGCTGTATCCCAATAGTCTGGATTGCGCTCGACTACGACACGCTGTCCTGACTGCCATTCGGCGAATTTGAATGGGCCGGTGCCTGATGGATGGCGGCCAAATTCAGCGCCATATTGTTCGACAGCTGCTGGCGAAACGATAAGGCCAGTCGGATAGGCAAGGTTTGAAAGAAAGGGCGCAAATGGCTCTTTCAGCTTGAATTCAACCGTGCGCGCATCAATGGCATTGACGCTTTCGATGGATTCAAAATTGAAGGAAAGCGGGAACGGACCAGTATTGTAGAAAGGATGATCCTTGTTCAACATGCGCTCGAAGTTGAACTTGACTGCTTCGGCGTTGAAATCGGAACCGTCATGGAACTTTACGCCCTCTCTCAGCTTGAACGTATAAGTCTTGCCGTCGTCAGAAATCGTCCAACTTTCAGCAAGCGAGGGCTCAATTTCGAGCGTGCCGTCCTTGTAGCGAACCAGACCATCATAAATGTTGACGAGGATGCGGAAATCGTTCGTCGCCGTGACCGTATGCGGATCAAGCGATTGCGGTTCGGCGATCTGCCCGACAATCAGTACATCGGGCGGTGTCTGCGCGGCAGCTTGAAAAGTCGCTGTGCCCAGAACCAGAGTGGCCGCTGTTAAAACGGCGCGAAATAACCTCTTCATCAGCGGTTCCTTTCGTTGAGGCCAAATCTGTCAGACTTTAATTTATAGGGAGAAAATGACGTATATCAATAAATTATCATAATTAATTTGAGCGCACAGAAAAGGCGGGGTTAACCCCGCCTTGGTTTTCCATCTGTTTAGGGTCGGTTCAGGATACGAGTAAAAAGATCGCCTGGGGAGTGAATAGCCGTCATCGCTCTGCCGGAGCGAGACTGCAAAACGCACTCACTCAATAGGAGCCGTCCGTGAACGCAGTAAACATCCAGTCCGAAACGCCGACCGCTATCCGTACTGATCTTGGTGCAATCTTTGTCTCCTTGGAGCTCAGTCGCTCGACTTGGCTGATCACATCTTTGTCGCCCGGAAACCGAGAGAAGATGTCAAAGTACCCGGTGAGCGGCGGAGATCTTGCCGGATCACGGGATCGCTTTGCGCAACTCCAGGAGAAAGCCATATCCCGGACAGGGCAACCATGTCCTGTTGTGACGATTCAAGAAGCCGGACTTGATGGTTTCTGAATCCACCGTGTGCTGAAGGCCAACGGGATCGAATGCTATGTTGTCGATCCGGCTTCGATTGCAACCTCACGTCGGCGACGACGCGCGAAGACGGAAAAATTAGACGGCGCGGCATTGGTACGAGCACTGCTGGCCTTCAAGCGAGGTGAGCCGCGTGTTTGTGCAATGGTCAAGGCTCAGATAAAGCGTGAGGTTGACCGGCTTGAGCTGTTGCTTGAGCAGCTTGCAGCAGTGGAAAACGAGCGCGGTACATTGCTGGCTGCGCAAAAAAATGTCGCCACCGAAACCCCGGCACCGACAGCAATGCTACTCGACATCAAGGGCATTGGCCCGGAGTTCGCTGCTATCCTTTAGCTGTTGATTTCCACCCAGAAGTGAGCCGGAGGGGGTACGGATAAAACTTGGACTGGTTTTACGTCACAATGCCAAGACTGTTTCGGTATTCGATTGGGCTTTGAGCGCCAAGTGATATCTTGATCCGCTTCTCGTTGTACCATCGAATGTAGCCATCAACTTCTTTGATAAACTGCTCGAGCGCGGTGTTCTTCCAGTCACGAGGGTAAAAGAGTTCCGTTTTCAGTCTGCCGAAGAAGCCTTCGCATGCAGCGTTATCTGGGGAGCACGCCTTGCGGGACATTGAGCGCACTAGCTTCGCATCACTGATCCTCGATAGCCAACCCGGCCAGCGATAGTGTGCTCCCCGATCAGAATGTACTATTGGCCACTCATCTCTACCTGTGACAGTTTCTATGGCGGCATCAAGCATCGTATTGA
>Ga0308157_10003486_pt1 | contig 22749 bp, 11 predicted proteins | sample PhyBR1_FD_201035 | JGI IMG/M metagenome (GOLD analysis project Ga0308157, IMG submission 201035) | Phyllosphere microbial communities from UC Gill Tract Community Farm, Albany, California, United States - DLSLB.R1 | ecosystem: Host-associated > Plants > Phyllosphere > Unclassified | place: USA...
AGCGTAAAAGCGTTGACACCACCCGTGCCAACAGCAGTGATATGAGCAGCATTTCCCAATGACAATCAACACGAACCAGGGCCGCCTGCGCGGATGCCTTTTTGGCCTGTTGGTGGGCGACGCCCTCGGCGTTCCGTACGAATTCCACGGGCCGGAGTCCATCCCTTCGCCCAACGACATCGAGATGGTGCCGCCCGCTGGCTTCGATCGAGCCCATGGCGGCGTCCCTGCGGGAACATGGAGCGATGACGGCGCGCAAGCGCTCGCTCTGTTGGATGCGCTATTGCAGGATGGGGATCTCGATCTCGACGCATTCGCAATCAATCTGCTTGACTGGGCCCGGCACGGGAAATTCACCCCGGACGGCAACGTCTTTGACATCGGATTGCAAACCCAGCGGGCATTTCAAGCGTTGGATTCGGGCACCGCACCTGCCGTCGCCGGTCCCGCGGATGAACGTGACAATGGCAATGGGTCGCTGATGCGATGCTTGTCAGTGGTGATGGTGGCGTCCTCGCGGGAGAGTGCGATTCGCCTGTCCATGAAGCAGAGCTTGATCACGCACGGACACCTACGCGCGCAATTGTGCTGCGCGCTGTGTTGCCTGACGGCCATGGGCATTCTGGAAGGGCAGTCGGCGCCCGATGCCGTTCGCGCGGCGGAAGATGAATTGCTGGGACGTTATGCCGGCCTGGCGGAAGAAGCTGAGTTGAAGATCGTACTGGACGGCCGTTTCGATCCACCTCAAGGCTCCGGCTATGTGGTCGACAGCTTCTGGTCGGCCATTCATTGCCTGTTATCGACCGGCAGCTACGAAGGCTGCGTAAAACGCGCAGTTGCTCTGGGCAACGACACGGATACCACTGCAGCCATCGCCGGCGGGTTGGCGGGCCTTCTCTACGGAGTCGCCGCCATCCCTGACCGCTGGCTCGCGGCGCTACGCGGGAGGGACTTTGTCGAATCCCTGTTGGCAGAAATTTGAAGTGCGGAGACTCCTCTCGGTCAGAAACGGACTGCAAAAGTCATGCCGATCCCGCCAACCGTACCTGTATCAATTCCAGCAGCGCCCGAACCCGCGCAGTCACGGAATGGCGATGGCTGTATGCCCCTAGCAATTGCAGGGGGGCGGGACACAGGTCCAGTGGTACCTCGAGCAATCGACCCGTAGCAAGATCTTCCTGGCAGGGATAGGCCGCCACAATCGCGAAGCCGATACCTTGGCGTGCGCCTGCCACGGCCAACTCTCCGCTGTTGACGCGATAGCGGCTGCGTACCGGCACCTTGACGATTTCGCCGGCGGCGTCCTGAAACTGCCAGGGCTGGCCCTTCAGCGCACTGAGGGTAGTGATACAGGGTAGAGACTTCAGCTCGCGAACGTGGCGTGGCATGCCGGTCCTGGCCAGCAAGGAGGGGGCGGCAACCACGATGCTGGGCAGTGTGGCGAGTTCGCGGGTGATGAAGGCACTGTCCTCTTGATGGCCCCGGTGAAAGACGATGGAAAGGTCAACGTCCTCTCGAAGCACATCCAGTCCGGTCATCCGGGTATCGCATTCCAGTTCGATGCCTGGATGGAGGCTACAGAATTCGGCGAGGATGGGGGCCAGCAGCCTTGGCGCTTCGCCGGGCATGCACATTTTCAAAGGGCCCCGCAGTTCGCGCTGTACCGCACCAAGCTCTTCCTGGGTGGAGAGCAGAGTGTCGAGCAAGGGCTTGGCGCGTTCGTAGAGCAGCCGACCGGCTTCCGTCATACGCAGATGGCGGGTGCTTCGTTCCAGCAAGCGTGTGCCGAGTTTACGTTCCAGGTTGGCAACGTGGCGGCTGACGTTGGATGAAGGGATAGCCAAAAGACGCGATGCGCCAGCAAAGCTCTGCTCATCAACAACTGCTGTATAGACGCGGACGGTATTCAGATCGAGCGCATCGCGCATTGATTATCCCGATTAAGGTATGAAAGCGTCCCATTTTTGCATGCTAGTTCTCTGTTTTGGCGAAATCTAAGATGCCATTTTGTTCGATGCGAGGCGGTGAGCCTGCCATCGAGCACCGTATGGACAGGAGAGCATCAGCGTGGAAATTGGAATACTTGGCGGCGGCATCGCGGGCCTGAGCGTGGCATTGGCTTTACGCAAGCGGGGTTACAGCCCTCGGGTCTATGAGCGCCGGACGGAGCCGGCAACCATGGGGGCCGGCGTGACGCTTTGGCCGAATGCCAGCTTTGTCCTGGAAGAACTGGGGCTATTGCAAGACATCGACGCCATTGGCGGTCGACCGCTGACAATGCGTCGCCAGGATGCTGCGGGCAATGCACTGGGCGGCCTCGATATTGCCTTGCTGGACCGGACGATGGGATACCCGACCTACACGGTGCTACGCCGGCACTTGCAGGAGGTGTTACTAGATCATGTAGCCCGGGCCGGGATACCGGTGGAGTTCGGACACCGGGCGGCGGGTATTGAGCTGGATGCCAATGGCAGGGCGGTGGCCCATTTCGAGAATGGTGCGAGCATCCGCCCGGATCTGCTCATTGGCGCCGACGGCCGCATGGATTCCGTGGCTCGCAAGTTTGTCGCGGGTGACAACACCCCTGTCTATCAGGGCTTCGTGAACTGGATTGGCGTAGCGCAGGGGCAGCATGCGCTGGTGGACGACATTTCGATTCGGGATTTCTGGGGGGCTGGCGAGCGCTTTGGTTGCGTCGCGATTCGCCCCCAACTGGTGTATTGGGCTGCAGCCCAGGTTCGGCCCCTGTCGGAAGCCATACCGACTGCAGATATACGCAAGGAGGTCGAAGATCTGTTCGCGGGATGGCCCGAACCGGTCGCGCATATTATCCGTGCCACGCCCGCAAATGCCATCCGGCTGATTGCGGTGCATGACCTGGAGCCGCTGCATACATGGAGTCGGGCGAATGTACTTCTGGTTGGGGATGCCGCACACGCGCCGTTGCCGACGTCGGGGCAAGGGGCCTGCCAGGCGTTGGAGGATGCGTGGCATTTGGTCCGGTGCCTGGATGGCGCAGGCGGCAAGCTGGATAAGGCCTTTCGGGCGTTCACGAAGATCCGCAGCCCCAAAACTGCAAAGCTGGCGGAGCAAGGTCGGGTCTTCGCTCGCGGACTATTCGCCACCGATCCTGAAATCTGCCGCATGCGCAACGAGCGGGCCAAGGCGTCCGATCCCGTGCGTGACGTGCAGGTCTTGACCGCCGGATGGGGGCAGGGTCTGCCAATGCCAGGCTGCAGCGACAGCACGCCAGCGCAAGGCGGAGGCTTCGGCAGCCTGTACCGTATTGAATGACGTGCGCTGGGGGCGATCCTCCGACGGATCGGAGCGAAAACCGATCGCCCCTAGCGAAGGCGTTCAGGCGCTCAGGAAGCGAATGACTTCGGCCCAATCGTTAGTCGACAGGGCGACATCCTCGAAGTCGCCAGCTTCCTCGTCGTAGCGCGAAACGCAGTAGCGCTGGCTCCTGCCGGATGCGCGGTCGGCATAGTTGGCGTAGTCGACATACACTTTCAAAGTGCCCTCCTCGTTCTCGAATGAAGGAGCTGCGTCGATGTAGCTAGACGCGTCGAAATACCCTTCGGGTAGGGTGGGCAGGGTTGTTATGTCGAAGTCGGGAAACTCGCGACGCAGTCGTTCAAGGTTCATAAGGGAAGCATGTTGAGGCTGGAAGCCTGACATTTTACGTTGCTCAGCGTCGTCAGTCGCACGATGTCCCCCTAAATGCTTCTGACTAAATAGGGTCGGTGCTTTTTCGGAGCAGACCGGACGTCCGCTCTGCGCCTCGACGAGATTACCGCTTCGGGGCGGAAGCGGGCTTGCGCTTCACAAACACAAGTTCGGGGTCGTTGTCATCCAGATTTTCAATCCGACCGCTTTCGACAAAGCCAAGGCGCTTGAGCAATTGGCGCATCGCGATGTTCGACGTATTTGTCGACGTGAACAATTTTCCTGCGCATTGCGACTCCAGCGCGGCCATGATTGCTGTAGCCACCCCACGGCGACGTGCCGAGACCTTGACGACGATCAGCGGGACGAAGTTGTTTTCGAAAAAGGACTTGTTTAGTACCCCGTAACCGATCAGCGCCGCAGCACCCATCGCTTCTACTGCGACCCAGCATTGGCCAGCGGCCACCGCATCGGCGATAAACACCCTCCTACCCAGTTCGTGCTTGGCAATCGGATCCAGCTCAATGATCGAATCGATGTCTTCACGAGAGGCGGGTCGGACGTTCATTTGGGAGAACATAGTGGCCACATATCAGAATGGAAGAGCGGTGAGTCTATCGTGTGAGGCATGCTAGCTCCGCTTCGGGATTAGAAGCGGTCAGCCGCGTCAGGGACCACTCCCGGCCACTTTGAATCATTCACCAGTGTCCACTTCGGGTGTGAGCGGCGGTTTGTTGAGTGACATCGAGGGCCGACTAGAACTTATCAAACACGACTACCATCCGATGCCCTAGGACTTTTCCCAGTTCTAGAGCCAATGCGTCGTCTACGCCAGGTCCATCGAACCCAAACGCGAGGTTTCCCAATCCCCATGCCAAGGGTAAAAATCGCCATTGATTGATACTGTCCGATTGTCGACAGCTTGGGCATTCGAGCGCGCCACGTTCTCCCGAATACCAGGCGGAAATCATTTCTTGCCACGGGAGAGAGGCGGCATCATGCTCTGCGGAGCAGCACGGGCAGCGCAGCGCCTCGACCTTCTGCGGTCCAGCGTTGTAGACACGCCGCCCCACGATTGCGCCTATCCCGTTTGTGCTCTGGTCGTTGACCCATTTGGCCCACCGGGCGATACCCGGGGCAGGCGTGTGGCTGACCGGGGAAAAGGCGACCTCGGCCCCAGGGGAACGAACAGCGATGCACATTGCTTCCATCCAACTCATGCCGCTGTTGGCGAATGCGGGCGCGTCTTCCAGGGTGACGTCGAGATCGACAATGTAAATGGGTGAGTCGCTCATTGGATAATGAAATTCGTCACGTGGTTCCGTGGACATAACGTACCAGTATATTCATTAGGTAGACAGGGTAAGAATCACTTTCGGTGTCGGCCACTGTGTGCATGAGTTCCTGTCTGTCAATCTCGTCTTGTACGCAAAGGGTCGAAGTCAGTCGGCCAGAAGCGCTGGCCGACCAACCGCCCCCGCTTCACTTGAGCCATCCACCTGAATTGGTTGATTTAGCTCCCCATTCCGAAACCGCGTAGTCGCCCCATTGCCGAGGCGGCGGATCTGTTGGCTACGAAAGGCGATAGCGGCAATTCTGGCGACTTACCCGCTTGGCTTTCTTCTGCGGAACGGCGCCAACAACTACACCGAGCCGGTGTCGCAACACGCATGACACATCTGCATTTCCTGATCAACGATCCCCTGGCGTGATAACCCACTTTCGGCCAACGAGATCGGCCACGCGCCTCTCCCGTACGCCAGGCTGCGCGGCCGCACTTCACGACTAGACCCGCTCCGATACGCGCCGTCTTTCTACAAACCTGCCCGTCTGCGCTCTTCATCGGTAAGACGATTGATTTGCTCGCCGGACAGACTACCGTCTCCAAGGATCTGCACCATGCCGTCCGGCCGATAGCCGGATCCACGGGCATCGGCGCCCGGACCTGCCCCTGCACCTTCAGCCGCTGCTTCGGCGCCGAACCCCAGGATTTGCACACTGAAGATCGATGGCTGGCCCTGGCGCGTCTCATTGCGAGTGCGTGCGGCGGCGTCTTGCGCCGAGTTTGCCACCGACGACGCCGCAGCGCTGGCCGAGGTCAGCGCCCCCGTATTGACCGCCGCCACCACCGGAACACCTGCCGCATCGCCCTGTACTTGGACATTCGCCGCATTGGCGACATGCAAGGCCGCGACATTCAGGTTGCCTGAAACCCGGATGCCCGCCTCGCCCGCGTCGATCGTGCCCAGGGGCGCGGTCAGGTCCACATCGCCGGGTGGCACTTCGGGAATGGGATTGTCGGTAGCGATGCCCGCCCCCGTGCTGGGCGCCAGGGGCGAAAGGGTCACGTTGCCCACGCTGTCGTACAGCCGTCGCGGAGGCGTGTACAGGACGGTGGTCTTGGCCCCCCGACCCGCGTTGATGTCGCCGGTAGCCGACCAGGCCTGGATGTTTCCGCCGAAGGTGGTCATGATCCGGCTCTGCCCCAGCAAGATGCTGCCCTGCGAGTAAAGCTGGATGTCGCCCTCGCCTTGCGTCAGCACCCCGGCGGTCGCAGGTGGCGCACCGCCTTCCACGCCGTAGGTCTGTTGGCCGCCGGGCGTCATGACCTGGATGGTCCCGCCCGCATAGGTGTGGATGCCGGCTCCGCCATACATAGTCACGGCACCTTGGTACACGGATGGCGCGCCCGATGCGCCGACGGCAGGGAAAAGCGTGGCGATGGCCTCGCGCCCGCGCAGGTAGCTGCCATGGCGTGGGCTGTCCGCATCGTTGTATTCGCGTCCCCCTTCGCGCAATTCCACGAAGTACAGCTGGCGCGCATAGATGGCCTGCTGCTCAGGCGCCAGCGCCTTGAAGTAGGCCATCGCCTCCTGCACCCCTCCCTGGTAGCCGTAGCGGGTCTCCAGCCAATTGACAAGATGTGCTTGGCTCGCCTGCTCGTAGTCCTTGGCGTAGACCCGCCTCGGCTGAGCGGGGTCGGCATCGCTTCTTGCCTGCAGCGCGGCCAGGAAGGACGGTGCCTCATCTTCGGTGCCGCCGAAACCATGCTCGTCCCGCAGCCACTGCGCCAGCGTCATCCGCCCTTCGTAGGTCTGGACGGCGCCTTGGGGCCGATCGGCCAACGCGGTGCCCGCCGGCAGGCGATTGGCGGGGGTCAGGTAGCGGGCCAGCAACGCCGCATAGTCGGGCCCCGCGGCTCCAGCGCCCGCCACCATGCTGATCGATGCGCCCCGCGACAGTGGCGCGCCGGCATCGGCGGAACCCAGGCTGGTGTAGTTCACTTCTTCATAGGCGTTATTCACGCCCTGACCCGAGCCGTACAGATTGCGACCAGCTGCCAGGCTCATGTGACCCGGGCCTGCCACGTGGAAGCTGCTCAGGCGGATATCGCGGCCCGCTTCGATGATCGTCACCTCGTCGGGACGGGCATGGATCGCGAGGTTGCCGGTGGAGAGGCCTTCCGTGCCGATGCCCTCCAAAACGCCCGATACGCCGGCGGGCCTGCCCAGTGACGTGCCGGCATTAACGATGTCACGTCCGGCCACCACCCGCAGCGGACCGCTGCCCTGGTACATGACCTGTCCCGGAAAGGTCAGGATTTCGCCGGTGCGCAGACCGACGATGTCGCCTTCCAGCGCGTAGAAGCGCACGGGTTCGCGCGCCCCGGCCACGGCGGCGCTATAGCGATCCGGACCGAAGGCGAACAGTGGGAACTGCGTGGTGCCCGACGACACTTCGACGCTGTAGTTGCTGTAGGCAGGCCTGCTGTTCTGCCCGATATAACCCGCAAACGCCGGCCTGGACGGGCTGGCCATGCTGTCGGGGTCCGCTCCGGAGCGCGTGATGGCGTAGCCCGCTGCGTAGATGGAATCACCGGCGATCAGATTCAGCACGCCCGACGCCGAGGGTGCGGTCACCAGGCCAAGGATGGATGAAGCGCTGTTGGCGCCGGCGGCGGCGCTGCCGTAGTACAGGCTGCCGTGAGGCGCCGTGGCGCGCAGGATGGACGGATACGTGAAACGCCCGTCGGCCCACGGAAGATTCAACGATGGCTGGTTCGTCGTAGAGATGATGGGCGTCAGATTGCCGCCCGCGCTCAGCAGGTCCACCGCGGTATGCGGGGTCCACAGCGAGAACTGGCTCAAGCCGCCGCCGCCTTGGCGTACGCCGTCCCGGTCCTGGTAAGGAGTGGAATTCATCATGACCAGCCGGCCGGGGTCGCCCACGCCCTGCAGCACCAGGTCGCCCCGGGTATTCATGTGCACGGTGGAATCGCCCGCCACCACCGTCAGGCCCCCTCGCGACTGGGCCGTGGTGGCCGTGTAGGCTTGGTACGCGCGTGATTCGCTGACGTTGTGCTGGGCGCTGTCGCTGCCGTAGACCTGTCCGACGTTGCCGATTGCGCCGGCCCGCGCCTGCAGCCCGCCGCGCAGGTTGATCAGCGCACCGTTCAGATCGGCATCGAATGACGCGCGATGGTTGGCCGCTGCCGACGGGTTGAGCGCGCCGCCCACCTGCAACGACAGATCGCCGCCACCCGTCTGCACCAATACTCCGCCAGGCGCCATCCTGCCCGTGCTGCCGATGGCCAGCACCAGCCCCTGGCTGCGCTCGACATAGCCGTCCGGGTTGCCATAGCCATACACCAGACCCGCGTTGCCGCCGGCGCGCACGTCCACATTGCCGCCGCCCAGCGTGCCGACGCCGGTGAACCCGGTCATGTACGGGTCGGCCTCGTTCTGGGCGGGCTGCATCGCGTAGGTGCCGAAATTTATCCACCAGGCCGTAGGTGACATGTCATAGCCGTCGGTTCGCGCGCCTGTACCCTGGCGCCAGAGCCAATTTCCCACGAGCGCGGCCGAGCGCTGTGCGCGCAAGGCATTGAACTCGTTGGATTTTCGGGCTTGCACATTCCCCATCAAATCGCCTCCCGCAGACAGTAGCAAGTTGCCCCCATTCTCGGGGTACCAGGCAGCATAGGCGCCGCCTTGCGGGATCTGCCGGGTCAGGTGCTCGTAGTCGGCACCGCCCGCGCCCAGCACCGTGGACTCGCGGTTAAAGGTGCCTCGCGCTTGCTGATAGGGGTCGGTGCCGTCCGTGGACAGCGATGCCGATTGCACCCCGGCGGTATAAACGCCATAGAGCGAATCCATGCGGAAATCACCACCGGAGATCAGGTCCAAGTCTCCCGCGCCGGTGCGCAGGACGCTGAAGAGCTGCGTGTGGGGAGTGACGACCACGCGTGCCGGCTCGGGTTCAAGCGTCACCGCGACACACCAGCCCAACTGGATGCAAAGCTCGACCATGTGGTCTTCGACATCCGTCCCTGGCTCGGCAATGCCCTGGACATCGGCACTGCCCCACACGTACTTGACCCGTGGCTCGGGCTCGTGCAGGACGCACCAGCCGAGCTGAACGCAGAGCTCGACCATAGAGTCTTCGACCCGCGTGCCCGGCTCGCCGATACCCTGCACATCCAAGCTCCCCCACACGTAATACGGTTTCTCTTCGCCTCCCACCGTCTCGCGCGAGCCGATGAAATGCGAGTCCGCCAGGCGAAGCACGGCGTTCGCCGCGTCCGGACGCGTCAGCCGCGTATCCGCGGCGTCCAGGTCCGCGCCTGCCACCAACCGCATGGACCATGACTGCGTCCCCGCGGGCAACAAGGGCGCAAGCGCCCAGTTGCGACCCTGCTGGCCATCCGCGTTGGCCGGACGCAGGTCCACCGCACCCATGCCCGCGGGTAGCTTGACGTCCACCCCCGCGGGAATTCGCGCGCCCAGCGCCAGCGTAAGCTCGCCACGCTGCGTCAAACCCGGGCCGGGCAGGGGCACGCCCGCCGGCCACAAGCCGCCCTCCACCGGGACGTTCAAGGCCAGCCGCATGCCCGCGCCCAATCGGGATCCCGTAGGCAGCGTGACCGGCTCGCCAAGCAGAGTGCCCGCTGCGAACAGCAATGCGCCGTCCGCGCCGCGGACGTCGGCATGCAGCGGCGTTCCCGCCGCCAGCGCCAACGGTCCGCTCAGCGTCATCGGCGCAGGCATTTCTACGCCCCCGGGTAGCGTAAAGGCCCCATAAGGCACCGCGAAGTTCAGCTTCTGTCCGGCTTGGTACGCGGTGCCCTCGGCCAGAACGACGCCGGTACGGGAGATCACCACATCGTTGCCGAATGGCTGAATCCCCGGCGTCAACAGCCAGCCCTTGCCGTCCGTACGCGCCTCACCCGAGGCCCAGTCCGGTGGCGCAAAGCCGTCGGTAATGCTACCGAGCACGTCAAGGCTGCCCCGCGCGCGCAGCACCAGGTTGCCTGATTCGCCCGAGCCATAGCGCGTGGTTTTCTGCGTATGCGGATTGGCGCTGGCGTAGCGATAGCCGGACAAGTCCACATCCCCCACCACCGCCAGGTCGCCCGGAACCACGATCTCGACGCCCGGACGCAGGTGAAAGGCGTCGCGGTAGCGTTCGTTGTTCAGCCCCCCCAGCTTGCCCCGCATCAACCCGGCATTGGCGAGTGCGTTATCGATGAAGTCCTTGCTTTGTGCGTGCTTGGCTTCTAGGTAGGCCTGGTCGATAGTGTGATAGGCGTTCCCATCGGCATTGACTCCGTCGCCCGGCGTGGCGTCCGCGTAGCGTGCCGTGCCCAGCACGATGATGTCGCGTGCCCCCTGGATATCCAGCGCACCCCGTGCTTCGATGGCGATATCGCCCACGCGGGGATCCGCCTGATCCTTGCGCGGCGCGTTCAATGTCAGCGTTCCCCGTGTGCGACCATCGCCGCGCAAGGAGGCGTCGGCCGTGCCGTGCCGCAGGTCGATCCGCGCGCCCGCGGCCAGCGTCAAGACACCTTCGCGCGCCGCCAGTTCCACGACCGCGCGGTTGGGGCTGTCGATAATCGCGCCGTAGCTGTCCACGCGCAACACGCTGCCATGCGCATCCAGCAAGGCGCCCGCGCCCAGCGTCAGATTCTTGGCCGCGGCAAGGCGGATACTGCCCACACGCTCGCCGCTGGCATCGATCCGGCCGTTCACGGTAAGGCTGCCGCCGTCGACAGAAACCTCAATCACGTTCGCCTGCAACTCGTCCCCGATCACCAGGTCGCCGCGCTTGAGCTGGAAGTTGCGGGCACCGAAGACCTGATCGCGGGTCAGGCGCGCGTTGAGCGCGGCGAAGTCTCCCATTTCCTGTGCCCGGACCGTCACCCGGCCAAGCGCATGCGGCACCCAGGTGCCGCCGGCGTCGTAATGGCCCTCGGTCCCGCCCAGAATCCTCCCCATCAGGTCCACGCGCCCTGCCATGTCGCCCAGGGCGATGGCGGTCAAGGAACCCGCGTTGTTGCCTCGCGCGGAAAGGTCGATGATGGCGTCCGCATGCTGCGTAACGTTGCCGAGGCGGCTTTCCAGGATCACGTCGCCGCCGCCCGTCGCCTGGGTCACGTCGTGAAGCGCCAATATACGACCGGCCAGGTCCAGCCGCGCTCCCGCATCCAGCCGAACGTCCCGCTCGGCCCGCACCGCCAGCTTGCCGGATGGCAGGCGAATCAACCCGTCAACATGCACGCGCCCGGCTTCCAACGAAAGCTCCGCGCCCAGCGGCTGCGTTTCATTGGACAACGTGACTGCGCCCGGCAGCCCCGCATAGGACAACTCGCCGGCGCGCACCGTGCTCACCGACCCTGCCTCGCCTGTCCACACCGGCGTGCTGACCGCAAGTCGTCCTCCCTGATAGGTAGCACCCTGCCCTTCGACATATCCCGTGCGGCGCTGGTACACCGACAGGGTGCCCTTGCCGTTGGCGGTTACTTCCCGGCGGGCCAGGACGTTGACGTCGGCAAAACCCAGCACGAGCCGCTCCGACGTGGCCAGGTTGTCGGGCCGGCTGTTAGGACCATAGCCCAGCACCAGGCGTTCGACCTCGATGTCCAGCGTCCCCGCGCCCGAGCCTGCTCCGTCCGACAGGGGCGCGGCCGGCGCCAGCGTATTGCCAAGCCAAACCAGTTCACGGGTTTGGATGCGGGCGCGTTCGCCGGCCGCTCCCGCGCCGTACAGCGCGGGCGATTCCAGCGCCAGGCGCGCCAGCGTCGACTGGCCGTTGGCATCAAGCGTGCTAAGCGTCACATCCCCGTAAAAACCGATGGCGTCGCGCGCCGTCAGCGACAGTTCCTCCAACGCCGGCACGCCCTGCGCCGCGTCACCGCGCAAGAGACGATCGAGCACCGGCTGATTCAGCGTCAGGCCGCTGGGCAGCGCGCCGCTAGCCTGCGCCGCCTCCAGAGCTACCGTATTGCCGACATTGATGGTGCCCACCGCAAGCGCCAGCTTGCGCGCGCCGAAGCGCGTGCCTTCTCCCAACGCAAAGACGTTGTCCGTCGCGGCTGTCAGCGTACCTTCGGAATACAGGGTGGCCGCGCCCCCGCAGGAAGCCGGCGCGCAACTGCCCACCAGGATCTTGCTGGGTCCGTCCAGCACCAGGGGGTCGGCGCTGCCCACCGGGGGCAGCACGTCCATCCAGCCATTGGACACGGCTAGCAGGCTGTTCCTCCCTGGCGCGTAGATGAAGCCGCTTCGTGAATCGTAGGGCGCGAGGCCCGCGCCCAAGGTGTTGATCGCGGCACCCGATTCGATGTCGATCACACCGGCTTTGCTTGAAGAGAGCATTAGCACTTCAGCCGCCCTCAGCGTCGCGCCACCGCGCACGCGGATGTCCGTCAGGCCGCTGGGATTGAAGGAGACCGTATTGCCCCCCTGGCCATAACGCACCGACGGCATCATGCCGAAAGATAGCCGTGGCGCGCGCAACGCGTTCAGGTCGGCATCGTTCAACGAGGTGCCGGCATGACCTGCCGTGGCGCCCTTGCCGTCGGCCACCACTTCCAGCGCAAAGCCTTGCGAAAAAATACCCACCGTGCCACCCAGACCTCCCTGGGCCGGCGTGAAATCGGCCATGCCCTCGAACGAGAAGGTTTCCTCGGGCGATTTGTCCAACGCCAGGGTCAACGCCAGCGTGCGCGCGTCGGCTTCGATCATGGCCCGTGGCACGCCCTTCAACGCCGCATCGGCCAGCGCGAACTGGGCATAGGACATCTCGTTGTACTGGGACAGCTTGCGCACCACGCTGGCTGGCGTCAAGCGCAGCGGACGCGCAAGCGCGTCGGCAATGCCCGTGCCGGCCACCGACACCGTGCCCGCCGCGAACCAGGAGCCATTGCGCATCGCCTGAGGCGCCACGCCACCGAGGCGGGTCGACATCGCGTCGAGCTCGACGCGGAAGGCGCCGGGCATCAGCGCATAGGTCGAAGGCAGCAGGGTGTAAGTGCCTGCGGCCAATCCCGGCATGCCTTGCGCCAACGTAATCTGCTGGCCCACCAGCGGGTCGGAGGCCCCCGCCTCGGCGCCTACCGGCGCCGCCGCCATCTGCGCACCTGGCACGATGGCATAGACCGGATGCTCCGCCAGGCCGGGGAGCGTGAACCCGCTCGGGTCCTGGCGCAACAGCGGGTGGTAACGCACATCGGTCGAGCCCCCCCTGCCTGCGACGAAACCCGCGCCCAGCAGCTCTCCGCCACCCGACAGGTCAATCAGGGCGTCGTGCTCGACGGCCAGCCCATTCGAATAAAAGGCCAGTCCCGCTTCCAGTTGGCGCCCGTCAGCGCCGCCGGCACCGGTCAGCACCACGTCCTGGCCGGCATATTGATAGCGCAGGCCATCGGTGGTGCCGCCATACGGCATGACCAAGCCCGCGCCGCTGACGGAGGTCACGCTGCCGGCAAGCAATCGCACTCGGCTGCCGACGTTGCCCAAAGTGCCGATCTGCAACAAGCCGAGAGGCGCGCGCAGCACGCCGCCCTGCTCAATCGTGCCGCCCTCCAGCATCAAGCTGCCGAAAGCCGAAGGCGGCATAGCCGGCAGTGCCTGCGTGCTGCGACCGATAGACAGCGTCGCATCCTGCGTGGTCCTGAGCAGTGCGCGCGCCCCGGTGGTGGGATAGAGCTGCGCGGCCACCAGGCGCAGATCGGCGCCGCTGACCAAACGCGTGGACGTCGAACTGCCCGCCGATACGCCGGGCAGTGACGATTGCGCGACGAAGCGGATATCGCCATCGCTATGCAGTTCCGCCACGCCGAAGCCGCGACGCGTAACGGTCAACAACGAGGAATCCTGCTGACGGATCTGCCCATCGGCCCCCAGCGAAAGCCGGTCCCGGATGTCGATCAGGCCGGCCTGTACCGTGAACGCCGCAGCGCTTCGTCCGCCCGTTCCCTCGATGGCCGAGGTGCCGCTGTTCAGCGTAGGGCGGATATTGAATTCGCCCTCGGGCGCGTAGGCCGCGCCGGCCAGCCGCACATAGGGCGCCGACAAGGCAACGCGGGTATGGGATGCAGCAGTGTCGGCAAGCACAAGACCGCCCGCATACAGCGCCAGGCTCTGTCCCATCGTCAGCGACACATCACCATCGAAAGAGATGAAGCTGCCGGCCAGCAGGCTCAGATTGTCGAACCCGCCCGCCTGAATCCGGTTCACATCCAGGCGAGCCAGGCCCATGTGGGGCGCATGCGCGTCCGCGTCGGCCGGAGCACCTTGCGAGAGGACCAACTCGCGCGGCACACGCACGGTATCGCTGGCGCTCGCCTGCACATAGCGCGGTGTCTCAAGCGCCACCTTGAGGTGGCCACCTGCCGCACCGGCTCCACCGGCGACTGCCCGCAAGGTGCCATCCAGCACCATGCCGTTATTGCTTGCCAGTGCGATCGTTCCGCCGCGGCTTGCCAGATTCACCGCGCCCTGGCCGGGCACGTCCACCATCGCCTGCGTACCATCGGCCAGCAGTTGCGCGCCTTGCCCGACCACCACGAACAGGTCGGGTGCCGCCGAGGTACGGCGCATATCGTCCAGCTCGGCGCCGATCACGATGCTGCCGCCCGCATCCACCCTCGCGTAACGCCGGCCACGCACGTCTATAGCTGACCAGGCTTGGCCCGAAACATCCAGCCGGGCGCCGCTTTCGATCCGGATGGCCCGCACGTTCGGCGTGCCGGAGAACAGCGGTTCCGCTTGCGATTCAGGCAGAAGCTGCGACAGCAAGATCTTGCCGCCCGGAGCAAGCAGTGTTCCCTGGACCGTCATGCCGCCCGCACTGGACAGCACAACACCATGGCCGGGGTCGACGCGAATGCGCGCCCCCTCTCCCATGTTCAATGTCACCGCATCACGCTGCGCCTCGGTCGTACGCGTGCTGCCCGCATGCAGCGCCAGGCTAGCGCCCTGACGCAGGGACAATACCGCCTTGTGGATATCATCGGTGTAGGCTGGCGGCAGCCACGGAGCCAACTCGCCGGGCATCTTGGGAAGCAAGCCATGCGCATCGCGCAGAACCGGCATCGATACGTCTACTTGTGCGCCCTGCGCCACGTCGAGTCCCTGATGGCCTACCAGCGTGTAGTGTCCAAACCCAAGGTCGAAGTCGCCCGTTCGCCAGAGCAGCGTATCCGCTGCGGGCATCCCTTGATCGCCCGCAAGCACAGTCCCGCCAATCAATATGCGGCCCGACTCCACCACCAGCTTGCCGCCGCCTTCCGCGCCATAGCCACGCACCGTACCCGCCATGCGCAGCGTTCCCGCGCCATCGCCGGACCAGGCGTTGGCCGCCAGCGTCGCGTCACCGCCTCGTCCGCCCTGGACGACATCGTTCACCATCCAGTGCGCACCGCCCGTGACGTCGACCAGGCTGCCGGCGCCGAACGTGACGTCGCGGCTGGCCCGGACCGATACCAGCCCGCCATCAATGTAGGGCAAACTTTGAGCCGGCCAGACGCCGTCCTGCCAGCTTGTGCGCAAGCCGCTCGCATCCAGCGCCACGCCGTCCTTGACGCGCATCCAGGCATCCTCACCCGCGCCGGGATCGAAGACCACGTCCTCGATCCGCCCATTGACGCTCATCTGCGTGTAGACATTGCCCAAGCGTATCGCGCCGCTCTTGGCGACCAGATTCGCGCCCACGTCCACACGCGGGCCCAACAGCACGATCTCGCCGCCGTTCGCCACCCGCAGCGCGTCGTTCACGACGATATCGTCCGCGGCGATGCGCAATGCGCTCAACCCGCTACGCGCGATTTCACCGCTATCCAGCAGCAGCCTGCCGCGGCGGTCTTCCGGCAAATCCCCGTCGATGCCCAGCGCGGCCGCGATGCGTTCAGCGCCGTTGCCAAGCACTACCTCGCCGACAGTGCTGTCCGTCGTGCCCATCGTGTAGATCAAGCGCCCGCCGGCGCGCTCGTAGTAGGCCGTATACGTGCCTACCACCAGTTGACCGCCTCGTGCCACGGCGCGTTGCGGCTGGTTGAATCCATCGACCCCGGCTTCAGCGGCCTGCGTCTGGCGCGGCCCCTGATAGACATCGCTGACGATCTCTCCCTCCAGCACGGCATTGGCCGTTCCCACGACCAGCGTGCCGGCATCGCGTCCCACGGTGTAGCCCGACTCGCGGCGTCGGGCCGGCGCGATCAGAGGATTGTAGAAACGCCGCGTCTGCCCCCAGCGCTCGCTGGTGGCCTCATAGCCTTGGTAGAGTCCGGTGTACAGCAAGTCGCCCGGCGCGCGCGACACCTCGTACAACCGCCCGTCGCTCCCGCGCAGCCAGCTCTGGCGCAGATATCCGTCCTGAACGTCCAGCGTGCCGCCCGACAGGTTGATCTGCGACCCGGCCTGGGTGACAACATCCCCACCGGTAAAGCGCACCATGCCGCCCTGCGCCAGCCATTGGTCCGCGCCGCGGCTCTGAGTGCCCAGATATCCGCCCACTTCCAGCAACCCGCCCCGCGTGTACCAGCGGTCAGACACGTAGCCGTTCGTGCCGGCCGGCACCCGCACCAGGTCGCGCACGTCGACCCAGACGTCGGTGCTATTCAACTTTCCGCTCTCGCGGTTGACCGGCGCATCGCGTTGCTCGTTGCCCTGGATGTTGATCTTGACACTGTTCGACTCCATCGCCACCGCCACGCCGACGGCGCCGGCCACGTCGATGACCGCGCCCTGGCGCACCAGGCTGCGTTCGGCCGCGTCGACCGCGACTTGTCCGCCCGTAGCCAAGGTCAACGAGCCCTTCTCGAAATCGACCGAGCCGCCGCTGGCGATGCGTACCAGCCCCTGGTCACGGCGGAAGTCGTCGGCCCGGACCAGGGCGGCCTCGTTGTTGTCAACGACCGGCCCCAGCAAACCGTCGCGCAGCGTATCCAGCGCCGTGCCGCCATCGGCATCGATCAGGATGGCCGACACCGCTCCCTGGGCCAACGTGATGCGGCCATCGCTGCCGGAGGCGGTCAGATGGATCGTGCCACGGCTATTGACCGACGTGGTCGAGGCCAGTACGCCCGCTTGCTCGACCACATTGGCCACCAATGTAATGTCGCCCTGCGGCGACTGGATCAGCCCGGTGTTGCGCACCGTGCCAGCGCCCGCAGCCGTCACCTCGTTGCCGCGCGTGGTCGACTGCGCATTACCCTCGGTACCCTGGCCTTTCCTGATGATGAAGTCGCTGCCGGCGGCCAGCACGCTCTGGCCACGCGGCGTATGCAACGTGCCGGCATTCTCGACCTCCGTGCCTGCCAGCAGCACATAGCCCCCGCCCGACGTGGACGATGACGGCGTGGCCGTCGCGATGCTTGCCCCCTGCCGGACGATGACCTTGCCGGCCGCGTCCGTGAAAGTCGGCGTGTTGTTGGCGCCATACAGGCCCGCCTGGAACTGCTCGTCACTGATCCTGGCGGCGGCCGCCACCAGATTCCGCGTATTGACCTGGCTGGAGCCGCTAAACACCACACCGTTCTGGTTGACGACCATTACCGTGCCATCTGCCTTGATGGCGCCCTGTATCTGGCTGGGGCGCGCAGCGGTACCCACCACGCGGTTGAGCACCGCATCGGTGGCCGATTGCTGAAACTCCAGCGAAGTATTCCGGCCGACGTTGAACGTATCCCAGTTCAGAATCGCCTTGGCTTGGGTCTGCTTGACGATGACCCGCTGCGCGCCATTGGCCTGCGTCGTTGCGACGGGCCGCTCGGCCCCTTGCCAGACCAGCGCATTGCCTGCCGCATCCTTATCCCACAACCCGCCTTGCGCGTAGCCGTCTGGAACCGGCGGATCGTTCTGGGCCGCCCGCGCTGCCGCCTGCGCGGCCTGCTGGGCCGCGATGGCCGCCGCCGCGGTACCCAGATTCGCGACGGAGCGGTTCAGTTGCTGCCTGGCCTGCTGCTGCTGTCGAGCAGCCGAATTGGCTTCAGCCAGCATCCCGTTGCGCAGCTTGCCGGTCTGGGCGGCGTTGGCACGCGCCGCACCCTTCGCCGCCATCCATCCGCTGCTGAAGGGCCGCGCCTGAGCGTACGCATCGGGCGCGGCCAAGCCACCCGTGAAGACAAGAACAGCAAGGGCCGCCGCCACAGGGGTCAGGCGCGGCAATCCTCCGGCCGTTCGGCGTGCGCCGGAAAAGTGGCGAAGTGAGGACGAATTGTTCGCGTGAACGGTGGTGGTCGTTGGCATTGTCGATCGAATCCTGGTCTAGGCATTACGACGCTTCGCGTACCAAGATCGATACAGAAGGCGCCCCTAAGAGTCCTAGTCGAATACCCGCCCGCCAAACGGACACCCGGGCCCGTGAATTTTTTGTGACAGCCACCGCCGGAGAATTGCCAGGCGTCAGGTAATGAAAACCACGTTCCCTACCCGCCTCACCTTAGCCCGGTACATCAGTTCAATATGAGTGATCGCATCGTCCAGCTCCGCGATGGAAAATCGCGCGCTCAAGCGATGCCGTGCAAGGTCGGCATTCATCAGCACCACCCTCCCCGCACGGTAGCGGTTGATTTCGTCCACCACGTCGTCCAACGCCAGGTCCTGGAACACCACCACGCCCTGGCGCCATGCGTAGGCGGCCGGGCTTGGCCGGCCGACGGGATGCACCGCCCGGTCATCGTAGACAACCTGCTGGCCCGCCCGCAGGTCCATCCCGCCGCCCGGGTGCCGCAATCGCGCCGTTCCTGCGGAGCAGCTAAGCGTGGTGGGCCCGCCATCCCGCAGACGTACCTCGATTTCACCGTTGGCCACCTCGATCTGGCCATTGCCGGCGACCATCTCGCAGGCACCTGCGCGGACCGACAGGGCCGCTTCGCCGGCGATCAGTTCGATGCGCCGCTGGCCGGCCAGCGATTGCAACGCGACGCTAGTGCGCGTATTGAGCGACAGCAAAGTAGTCGCGTCTAGCGCGACTTCGCGCTGCTCTCCCACCCCGGTGCGATAGTCAGCCCTCAGCTCAGACCATGACGGCCACAGCCCCAGCGGAGGCCGCACAAAGGCCGCGACCCCCAACACGCCGGCCGCCGAGGCCGTAGCACCGAAGAACGCCCTGCGCCCCATGCGGGACGCAGGCGGATAGGATGGCGCCGGATGGCTGACATCGAAAGCGCGCGTGATCTCGCCCAGCTTGCGCCATTCCATGCACGCCGCCACCCAGGCGCGCTCGTGCTCGACACCTTGGGCGCGCCACCGCCGGATCACTTCCATGTCGGCCGTGGTCGGACGCCCGGTCGCGAAGTCGCGCACCAGACCGACCGCCTCGCGTCTCACATCGTCGGGGATCGGCCCGGAAAATTGGGGGTTGGCGTCGTCGGTAGTCATTGCTCTTGAAGGCCGTGGTTAAAAAAGGCCCTCTTCCTTATGGACGTTTGGCGGCCATCAAAGCGGACATTCAAACGATCGATTGCGCAGCGGACCCGCATTCTATCGATCCACGCCGGACGCTTTCAGCGCCTGCGCACAGAAGTCGTGGGCCGCCTGCAAGTCCCGTCCGACCTGGCGCTCGGAAATACCCCAGCGCTTGGCCAGATCGCTGCGGGACAGGCCGTGGACACGTATTGCAATCAGGATATCGCGCTGGCGCGGCGACATCACTTTCAGTATTTCGAACACGCCTTCCAGTTCCTGCCGCATGGCGGCACTCCGGGCCGGCCCCGGGCACGGATCTTCCACGTCGATGAAATCCTCGATCTCCGACGCGCTTAGCAGACGTGCATTGCGGCGCATCCCGTCGATGGCCACATGCATCGCAGTATTCACGAGGTAGCTGCGGGGATGCTCGATGCCGGCCAGCCCTCCCTTGTCGGCCAGACGGACATAGGCATCATGCAAGGCGTCGCCCGCCAGATCGTTGGATGTGCCAACGCGGCGTGCCACGCGGCTCTTAAGCGAGTCATAGCTTTCGACAAACATTCGCCGCAATTCGAGCAGGCCTTTTGCGCTCATGGCGCGCACCCGCCATCGCGGCGCATCCCTTCGGGCGTCAGCAGCAGGGTGACAGGCTGGCCAAAGCCCGGTGGCGGCGCAGCCAGCCGCTGCCCCTGCAGTGCGCTATGGACGCGGGGCTCGAGCTCGGGCCGGCCGGTCGCGACTACGAGCAGGACATCGGCCAAGGCAGGTTCGCCGCCGATCCGCATCCGCAGCAACAGGCGGTACTTGCCGATATCAAGCCCGGGATGCCCGCACAACAGACGGCGCAATTGCGTCTGCAGCACGCCGTAATAGCGTTCACGGGACACCTGCGTCGCGGTGGATGAGACCACGGCAAAGCGGCCTGTTTGCCCAGGTGGCGCCAATACCAGCGAGACGGCCCTGGCCGTGGCGTAGCTGACCTGCATCCCGGAGCCGGCAATCATCCGCCGCAGTGCCTCGTCGGGCGTGTAGCTACCGCGCAACGCCGACGAATAGCGCCCGGCGATTCGACTGGAGTCGTATATGACGGAACGCGCAGTAAGGCTGCTGTATTGCTGAAGCGCGTCGTGCAAGGGCATTCGATCCAGATTGAAGTTGAACTGAGCGGACGGCGACGCAGCCGCCACGGCCCCGCAAAAACCCAGAACAGCGATGCGCCCCGCCGTCCGTAGCACTCGACAGACGATTGGCATCAAGGAACAAGAACTGGCCCGACGCATAAGGTCAACGCGGTATCAAGCAGCGACAGCTGCAACCGGCTGCCATCTTAAGTAGTGAATACAACAGCGGCATGACACGTATTGGCGCTGCAGTTGACCGACAGGCGCCTCGCTAGCCTCGCAGCATCCGATCCCGGCGCTCTGCAAGCCGCGGCACCCAGGAGAGCTTCCCCCACCGCGGCCAGGCCAAGAAGAGTCTTCTGCGCAAGGTTGGCCCATCTCGCCTGCACGAGGAATGCCCATTTCCGGCCAGGCACGGTCGCAGGAGATCGGGGTCCGTATGGTGTGTAAAACGCATTCAAGAGCTATTCGTGCCAGAGGGGTAGTACCGGAATTTAGGTGCGCGGAGGGCATTGCTATTCGCCAAGATCGCAATGCCGGCTTGCGTTGTGGGCATCTGACACCCCTCGTGTCGCGCGAATAACGCCCGTCGCTTGCCGGATGCTATCTTGCCCTCTAAACGCAGACGCCATTCAGACACAGTCAGCGTGCGAGCACATCCCACTTCGGGTCAAATGCGACGGCACTACCATCCAAACAAATTAGGGTTCACTGAACATGCTTACAGATATCCTGGTTGCCTCTACTGAAGACATCCCCGCGATTCTCTCTGGCGAGTCGGCCAACTGGCCAATCTTGAAGTTCAAAGCTTTGGACAACATGGTGCTGGCCGGACTATGGTCCGCGCTCGGCGGAACGACCGCGACAGAATTTGAAGGCGAAAAGCACCTTCGTGCGCACACGCAAGAGCGATGGGTCTTCGAGTTCCCAGAGGACTTTGTGCGCAGGCTTTCAGCCGCGCAGTCAGAAGCCATTCCAGGCATATCGGCTGTCTGGGCCAAACATGACGAAATGGTGCACATGGGCGCCGATGGGCCGGCCATCGAGCCGCTTGTTGAAGCTTTGACTAAGTTTGCTCGGGAAGCGACGAGCCAAGGGAAGCGTCTCTTCCTTTCGATGAGCCTCTAATCGAATGACTGCTTTCGGGAGAGTCGAAGGACTGCTTCGGGTCGAAAGCAGGCATCAAGGAAGCGTTTGCAGGTAAAGGCTCAGCGCCCTCACATCTCAATTGTCATGCGTATGTGAACATACGGCTCGACCGGGGTTCGCTCAATTTCGCTGCCAGGGCTGCCGCAGACCGCAGGGGCAGTCGCGCAGAGTAAAGCAGGCCGAGTTCCAAATTCGGCCGCTTCCTCCGATTCGCCTTGCACGCGCCGCTCTGCGGCAGACGGCGGATCACAAACGATGTTGCAAGGACCGAAATAGCCAAGTCGCGATGGCGGTGATCTTGGCATCCCCATGCGGCATTCCCAGCACTTGTAGTCCGAGCGGCAGGCTATCCACGGCCATGGCAGGTACGTTGATCGCAGGCGCGCCGAGCAGCGATGAGGCGCACGCAAACGAGACGTCGCCGGTCGGATACTTGCTGTCCCGGATGTCTGCCGCCAAGGGCGCCGCCCCGCAGGCGTTCAGGCTTAACAACGCGTCGCATTGTGTGGCCAGAGCCGCCAGGCACTGGCGAGCGTGCTCCCGCAACAGCAAGCATTCGCGGTACTCCGCCAAGCTCATGCCGCGGCCGCTTTCGAGTTGTCGCAACAGGCTGGGACCCAGCGTATCGGGATGGTTTTCAACAAGGTTGGCCAATGACCAGCGTTGCTCCCAGGCGATGAGCTTGAGCGATAGCGGCGCCGCTTGCGAGATAGCGCGCTCCAGCGCCTCGACCAGCGCCGAGTCGCCGCGCCGAATGATGGTCACGCCTTGCGCGGACAGCGTCTGCAGGCAGGCCTCGAACGCTTGGCGGGCTTCCGGGTCCGCACGCTCCCAACCCTCGGTTTCCAACGCGACCAAGCATCCGGGCTTCTGGGCGGCGGGAGGATGCAGCGGCCCGTATAGGCCGGGGTGGCCAGGATCCCCACCCGAGCGCTGCGCAATTTCCGCAGCCGCTGTCCACATATCCTCGACGGAGTTGGCATGGACACCGAGGTGGGCCTGGCTCAGCCCGAGTCGCTCGCCCCGATTGAGCGCTCCGAACGTCGGCTTCAATGCCCAATTGCCATTGAAGCTGGCTGGTCGCAGGACGGAACCCACGAGTTGCGAGCCGATGG
>Ga0308157_10003487_pt1 | contig 22748 bp, 10 predicted proteins | sample PhyBR1_FD_201035 | JGI IMG/M metagenome (GOLD analysis project Ga0308157, IMG submission 201035) | Phyllosphere microbial communities from UC Gill Tract Community Farm, Albany, California, United States - DLSLB.R1 | ecosystem: Host-associated > Plants > Phyllosphere > Unclassified | place: USA...
AAACCGCCGCCTTCGCACTGCCAATCCTGTCGAACATCGACGTCAAGCAGACCGCGCCGCAAGCGCTGGTGCTGGCGCCGACGCGCGAACTGGCGATCCAGGTCGCCGAAGCATTCCAGAGCTACGCTGCCCACATCAAGGGCTTCCACGTGCTGCCGATCTACGGCGGCCAGAGCTACGGCCCGCAACTGTCGTCGCTGCGCCGCGGCGTGCACGTCGTCGTCGGCACGCCAGGCCGCGTCATCGATCACATCCAGAAGGGCTCGCTCGACCTGTCGAAGCTGACCACCCTCGTGCTGGACGAGGCCGATGAAATGCTGCGCATGGGCTTTATCGACGACGTCGAGCAGATCCTGCAAAAGACCCCGGCCACGCGCCAGACCACGCTGTTCTCGGCGACCATGCCGCCAGCGATCAAGCGCATCGCCAAGACCTACCTGCGCGAGCCGCAAGAGATCACGGTTGCCGCCAAGACCGGCACCGCCGACAATATCCGCCAGCGCTACTGGCTGGTGGCCGGCATGCACAAGCTCGACGCGCTCACGCGTATCCTCGAAGCCGAAGCGTTCGACGGCATGATCATCTTCGCGCGCACCAAGCTGGGCACCGAAGAACTGGCGACCAAGCTGCAGGCGCGCGGTTTCTCGGCTGCTGCCATCAACGGCGACATCGCCCAGCAGCAGCGCGAGCGCACGATCGATAACCTCAAGAAGGGCAAGATCGACATCCTGGTCGCGACCGACGTGGCCGCGCGCGGCCTGGACGTCGAGCGCATCAGCCACGTCATCAACTACGACGTGCCGTCCGATCCTGAGAGCTACACCCACCGCATCGGCCGTACCGGCCGTGCTGGCCGCAGCGGCGAAGCGATCCTGTTCATCACTCCGCGCGAGCGCAGCCTGCTCAAGCTGATCGAGCGCACGACCCGCCAGCCGGTGTCGCCACTCGAACTGCCGACCGTCAAGGCCGTCAACGAAGTGCGCATGACGCGCTTCAAGGACCAGATCCGCGCCACGCTGGCCGAAGGCAACCTCGAAGTCTTCCGCGCCCTGATCGAAGACGTCGAGCGCGACGACAACGTGCCGGCGATCGACATCGCTGCGGCCCTGGCCAAGATGGCACGTGGCGACGAGCCGCTGCTGCTGACCAAGCCTGACCGTGACGTGCGTCCTGAGAGCATGCCATCGCAGCGCGAATTTGGCGGCAGCCACGAGCGCGCACCACGCGAGCCGCGTGGCGACTGGGAAGAGCGCCCAGCGCGTCCTGCGCGCGAGCCGGGCTTCAAGAAAGAGCGCGTCATGCGCGACCCGGAGCCAGGCATGGCGACGTTCCGCATCGAAGTGGGCTTTGCCCACGGCGCCAAGCCGGGCAATATCGTCGGCGCGATCGCCAACGAAGCGAACATCCCGTCGAAGCAGATCGGCCGCATCGAGATCTATGACGATTACTCGACGCTCGACCTGCCATCGGACATGCCGGCAGAACTGTTCACGCAGCTCAAGTCGATCTGGGTCGCCGGCCGCCAGCTGTCGATCACGCGTGATGGCGAAACGCCAGCCGTGCCAGCCGCCGGCGCCAAGAAGCCGTTCACGAAAAGCGGCGCCGACCGCCGCGTGACCGACAAGCCGATGCCGGGCAAGAAGCCGCATCGCAAGGGCGAGGGTAGCAAGGACTGATCCTCTAGTTACTCCCTTTAGAACGTCGTTCCCGCGCTTGTGGGAACGACGTTTTGCATTTGTGGTACCGGTACGACCATCCCACCCTCAATCCTGACCTTGGCTGAGCTTCAGCACAATGGTGACGGCAAGATTCTCAGTAACATCCCCACCTGTCCATTATGAAATAGCTGCACGACGCGACGTCGCAAGCCTTGCGTTTTATTCATAGCGCAATGTAATTCAATAATTACAGTCAAGAAGTTCGCCGCAAGTTTAGATGTGGTCAACGCGAGGGCGCAGTCGACAAGTTCGGCGCCATGGCTCTCGCTGCACGACCCCACGGTACAAAGCAGCTGGGGCCGCATTCTCGGCGCTCTTGGCCAGCAGTACAAGAAGAGCGCGAACTACGCTGCCGCCGCGACAGCGAGCTACCTGCTGGACAGCGCGGTAAGGGGTGTTCCCAATTAAAATAAATGAATACGAATAAAAATGAAAAAATATATTTTCGCACTAGTACTCATCGTTCTTTCATTGGGATCTTCGTCGTCGTGCCATAAAGGAAATACTATGAAAAAACCTGCGCCCCCGACCACGCCAGGCATGTCTTATAACCTTACCGATGAGGAATTTTCCGAATTTCGGAAAAAATCTGAAGCTGGGGATGCTGAGACCTCTCGAAAGCTATTTTTGTTCTACAACTTTGCAGTTCGTGATCGTCGCAAGGCTGCAGAATGGCTCGAAAGGGCAGCTGAGCAAGGTTCACCAGATGCACAATATGGCTTAGCTCATGAGTTTTCATTCCAAGGGAGCACTCGGTATGATTTAGAAAAGGCAAAATATTGGGCTTTGAAGGCTGCCTACAATGGACAGACACAGGCGCGTTCCCTATTGCAGGAAATTAAAGACCGTGAAGAGCATGGCAATTCTAAATAACCGAGCGAGGCATCAACCTGCCTACGACGCCAGCATTGACAGCAGCGTGAATGAGCTTTGTTGCTTAAATCAGCAAAGTTCGTGATTCTTCAAACCCGAAATGGAATTACAGCATGGTTACCACCACGGCCGTGGGCTTGGCGTTCTTGCGAGTGGGGATAATCGCCTGCGCCCTAAGTTGCGCAATCGCTTCGTGACAGCCTTTGGTGTCGTAGACACCATCGCCGCTGACGCTGGCGACAATCTCATCGGCGGGATCTGGTCGAGCAGGCACGGCAGCATCGGCGCATCACCGGTAGCGTTGTCGTTTACTTCGATAGCCCGGATTTCCAGTGTGGCCGCATCAATGCCAAGGTAAACCTTGCGTCACTGGCGACGGTAATCGGCCCATTGGCTTCGCTTTAGAAGAAATTTGGTTGTCATCGAGGCGCATATATGAAATATATAAAAAATACCAAGAGGCCAGGAACGGTGCAATTTCTGGTTGGTGAGGACATCAGTTCTAATAAATTCAGATCACTAATGGAAGAACTTGCGTCAAAATTAAAATCAAAGATTGAATGGTTCTCCATGCCAGAAGCCGAAATCGGGAAAATCAAACTAAGTACTGGTGAAATCTGTGCAAAACTGGATTTTGTATACGGGGTGGCGCTCGATTGCCATGGTTTTGTAGATCATGAGATTTCGAAAATTGAGGCGGTCTTATCGAAAAAATAGGAGCGCCAATTGCAACATCTCATAGGGAATGCCTTAACGATGAGCCCGGGCTTTAGAACAGGTCGGTACCCCAAGCGAAACGTTCAAGATGTACGATGGAAAGACCTGCGGCAGAGCACAGTACAAGGCATTGGGTCGGCCAGAAGTAAGCAAAATCGACCACGATTGCGAAGGCAATAAGTGCAGAGTGGCAAAGGAGAAACGATGAAACATACTGAATGTGTGTGGCCTAGTGGTAACGATAAGCCGGTGTGCATGCTCAGATATGGGTATCACGATTTTGCCCGTAAAACTGGAATTTCTTTTGAAAACGGGGTTGACGATCTGGACGAGTATTTCGGGAGCTTCATGATTGATTCAGTAATTGGGCCCTTGAAGTTTCTAGAATATTTGAATGCCCCTAGTTCAGGCATTGTTGTCTATGTCGACTCTTTGATCAAAACATCCCATGCAGTAAACTCTATAAAGGAGAAGTTTCACTTGCTTGATTCAGACATTATTTGGATGCGAGAAACTGAAGATTAATACACGTTCGAATGAGTGATTGTTTCGGCTGCAATCGCACTTCAGATCGCTACCTGTTGCAGGGGTAAGTTGTGGACCCATCCGCTGCTGCGCGGTTGAGGATTACCCTGCAGTACGCCCGGAAGACGGCAACCTCGTGGGTTGAGCAGAAGAAAAAACCGTTCAAATAGGTACGGGATACGTTTAACCAAATGAGCATCGTCACGATCAGATCAGGCGTTACCAACTTTACCTACGATCCCCGAGAAGGCGCATTGCAAAATGCAGCCAGGTGCTTGCCGGTGCTACCGTCCCGGCAAGGCCCGGACAATGTACGGCCAGGAAACTTGCAGCCGTCATCTAGGGAAACTTGTTTACTGCTGTTGTTTGACTACAAATTTCCGCATCTGAAGCAGGCTCTCTGCACTGATCTCAATATGAGATCTCCACGATTGACACCCCGATAACCCCATGTTATTTTGCTACAGATACGCTGGCAGGATTGTTGTCTGTTCCAGCACGCCTCTGCATCAACGGCGCGCACCACCAGTGCGCCGCGCATTCACATAACAGCGCCCGCTCCCGTGTCGGGCCAGATTGGGGACACACATGGATATGCAATCGACCGTGCTCAAACCACGCCTGTCGTTCTGGCAGCTGTGGAACATGAGCTTCGGTTTCTTCGGCATCCAGTTCGGCTTCGCACTGCAGAACGCGAATACCAGCCGCATCTTCGCCACCCTCGGCGCCGACCCCGAAAACTTTTCCCTCTACTGGCTCGCTGCGCCCGTCACGGGCCTGCTCATTCAGCCGATCGTCGGCTACCTGAGCGACAACACCTGGCACCCCAAATGGGGCCGCCGCCGGCCGTTCTTCTTCATCGGCGCCGTGCTGGCTGCCATCGCGCTGTTCCTGATGCCCAACTCCACCGCGCTGTGGATGGCCGTGGCCGTGCTGTGGATGATGGATGCCGCGATCAACGTGTCGATGGAGCCGTTCCGTGCCTTTGTCGGCGACAAGCTCGATCCGTCGCAACAGACCGCCGGCTATGCGATGCAGACCTTCTTCATCGGTTGCGGCGCGGTCATCGCGTCACTGCTGCCGACCTTCTTTGAAAGCATGGGCGTATCGAACGCCGTCATCGGTGGTGTGATCCCCGACACCGTGCGCTATTCGTTCTACGCCGGTGGCCTCGTGTTCTTCCTGGCCGTGACCTGGACCGTGGTGTTCGCCGACGAACTGCCACCGCCCGACATGGAAGCGTTCAACAAGGAACGCGCCGCTTCGCGCAGTGTGGGCGTGGCCATCGCCGAGATCTTCGGTGGCTTTGGCAAGATGCCGCGCACGATGGTGCAACTGGCATTCGTGCAGTTCTTCACCTGGATCGCGCTGTTCGCGATGTGGATCTATACCGGCACCGCGATTGCCGACAGCGTCTATGGCACCACGGACGCGCAGTCAACTGCGTACCAGGACGCCGGCAGCTGGGTCGGCATCATGTTCGCCGTGTACAGCGGCGTGTCGGCGCTGGCCGCCTTCATCCTGCCCGTATTCGCCCGCATGACCAGCCGCAAGATCGTCCATGCGACCTGCCTGACCATCGGCGGCCTGAGCCTGGCCAGCGTGTTCCTCATCACCGACAAGAACATGCTGGTGCTGCCGATGATCGGCATCGGCATTGCCTGGGCATCGATCCTGACGATGCCGTACGCGATCCTGGCCGGCTCGCTGCCCGCCAAGCGCATGGGCTACTTCATGGGCCTGTTCAACTTCTTCGTCGTGATTCCGCAGATCGTCAGCGGCCTGCTGCTGGGCTTTGTGACCAAGCACCTGTTCGATGGCCACGCGGTGCTGACGCTCGTGCTGGGCGGCGTCTGCATGCTCGTCGCGGCGCTGCTGACCCTCCTGGTGACGGACAAGGCGGCGCCGGTACGCGCTGCCGTGTGATGGCTGGACGCCAGGCGCGCACGGTACGCGTGTGCGCGCCGTGAATCCGGCGTCTGTCGTATCGTAACGTTTTATCAACATTGTCCGGCGCTGTCCGGCAGTGTTGTGAACGCTTACATTGACAGGAGTAAAGCATGACCATCCAGACCGTCGCGACCACCCCGTTCGCCGGCCAGCGGCCCGGCACCTCGGGCCTGCGCAAGAAAGTGACCGAGTTCCAGCAACCCGGCTACCTCGAAAACTTCGTCGAGTCGATCTTCCTGACGCTGGGCGAAGGCGCCTGCCGTCACCTGGTCGTCGGCGGCGATGGCCGCTATTTCAACCGCGACGCGATCCAGATCATCCTGCGCATGGCAGCCGCGCACGGCGTCGAGCGCGTGCTCGTGGGGCAGGGCGGCATCCTGTCCACGCCGGCCGTCAGCTGCGTGATCCGCAAGTATGGCGCGCAGGGCGGCATCGTGCTCTCGGCCAGCCACAATCCGGGCGGCCCGGACGGCGATTTCGGCATCAAGTACAACATCGACAATGGCGGTCCGGCGCCGGAGAAAATCACCGACGCCATCTTCGCGCACACGCAGACGGTCACGCAGTACCGGATCAGCGACGCACTGGCCGTCGACCTAGATGTACTGGGCACGACACAACTCGAAAACATGGTGATCGAGGTGATCGACCCGGTGGCCGACTACGCCGAGCTGATGAAAGGCCTGTTCGATTTCGACGCAATCCGCGGCCTGTTCGCGAGCGGCTTCCGGATGCGCTTTGACGCGATGCACGCGGTGGCCGGCCCGTATGCCAGCACGATCCTCGAGGGCATCCTCGGGGCACCGGCCGGCACCGTCGTCAATGGCGTGCCAAGCGAAGACTTCGGCGGCGGGCATCCGGACCCGAATCCCGTCAACGCTGCCGAGCTGATCGCCGCGATGGCCGCACCCGATGCGCCAGACTTCGGCGCCGCCTCGGACGGCGATGGCGACCGCAACATGATCGTCGGGCGCGGCATCGCCGTCACGCCATCGGACAGCCTGGCCATCATCGCCGCCAATGCCACTGTGGCGCCGGGTTACGCGGGCGGCATCAAGGGCATCGCCCGTTCGATGCCCACGTCGATGGCGGCCGACCGCGTGGCCGAAGCGCTGGGCATCGCCTGCTTCGAAACGCCCACCGGCTGGAAGTACTTCGGCAACCTGATGGATGCCGGTCTCGTCACGCTGTGCGGCGAAGAGAGCTACGGCACCGGCTCGTTCCACATCCGCGAAAAAGATGGTGTGTGGGCCGTGCTGTTCTGGCTCAACCTGCTGGCCGTGCGCGGCCAGACGGTCGAACAGCTGCTGGCGGCGCACTGGGCGCGCTTCGGCCGCAATTACTATTCGCGCCACGATTACGAAGCCGTGGATGCCGGCGCTGCCGGCGCCATGATGGACGCGCTGCGTGCGCGCCTGCCCGAACTGGCAGGGCAGACGCTGGCGGGCCACCAGATTGCGCTGGCCGACGACTTTGCCTATACCGACCCGGTCGACGGCTCGATCTCCACCAGGCAGGGCATCCGCATCATCATGGCGGACGGCTCGCGCATCGTATTCCGCCTGTCCGGCACCGGCACCGAAGGCGCCACCGTGCGGGTCTACCTCGAACGCTACGAAGCCGATCCGGCGCACCACAACCTCGACACGCAGGCCGCGCTGCAAGGCCTGATCGATCTGGCCGAGAGCCTGTCCGATCTGCGCCAGCGCACCGGCCGCAGCGAACCCACGGTCGTCACCTGACCCCTTCACCACACAGGAACCCCGCATGAAACTACCCGTCCTTGCTTCCGCCATGCTGCTCGCCTTCGGTGCGATGGCCTCTGCCAGCGCCCAGTTGCCCGGCCCGGCGCCCGCCGCCAAGCCGTTCGTCTGGGAGAACGCGACCGTCTACTTTTTGCTGACGGACCGCTTCAACAACGGCAACCCGGCCAACGACAAGGCCTATGGCCGCAAGGACGACGCAGCGCCGCTGCGCGGTTTCATGGGCGGTGACATCGCCGGCATCACGGCCAAGATCAAGGAAGGGTATTTCACCGACCTGGGCGTGAACGCGATCTGGCTGACGCCCGTGATCGAACAGATCCACGGCGCGACCGATGAAGGCACCGGCAAGAGCTACGCCTTCCACGGCTACTGGGCGAAAGACTTCACGGCGCTCGACGCTGCATTTGGCACCGAGGATGAGCTGCGCACGCTGGTCGACACGGCGCACGCCAAGGGCATCCGCATCGTGTTCGACGTGGTGATGAACCACACGGGTCCCGTCACGCCGCAGGATAAAGTCTGGCCGGCGTCGTGGGTGCGCACCGGCCCCACCTGCACCTACAAGGATGCGCGCACGACGGTCGATTGCACGCTGGTGGCGAACCTGCCGGACTTTTTGACAGGCAGCGACAAGCCGGTCGACCTGCCGCCGCACCTGGTGGCCAAGTGGAAGAAGGAAGGGCGCTACGAGCGCGAAGTGAAGGAGCTTGACGCGTTCTTCAAGCGCACCGGCTACCCGCGCGCGCCGCGCTACTACCTGATGAAGTGGCATGCCGACTGGGTGCGCAAGTTCGGTATCGACGGCTTCCGCGCCGACACCGTCAAGCACACCGAGCCTGGCCTGTGGAAGGAGCTGAAGAAAGAAGCAAGCCTGGCGCTGGCGGACTGGAAGCGCGCCAACCCGGCCAAGAGCCTCGACCAGAAGCCGTTCTGGATGGTGTCCGAGGTCTACAACTACGAGATCAAGCATGCGCGCAAGTTCGATCTGGGCGGCGGCGAATTCGTCGACTACCTGGACCAGGGCTTCGACAGCATGATCAGTTTCAGCCTGCGCAGCGACGCCAAACGCCCGTACGAACAGGTGTTCTCGGAATACTCGACCATCCTGCACGGCGACATGAAAGGCTTCTCGGTGCTGAACTACATCAGTTCGCACGACGACAGCAGCCCGTTCGATCCACTGCGCCAGCAGCCGTTCGAGTCGGCCAACAAGCTGCTGCTGGCGCCCGGCGCGGCGCAGATTTACTATGGCGATGAAACGGCGCGCATCCTGAAGTTCGACGGCGCCGAGGGCGACGCCAACCTGCGCACCTTCATGAACTGGGACGAGCTGGCGGCGAACGCCGAGCGTGGCCTGCACCGCGTGGCCGATATCCGCGCGCACTGGGCGCGCCTGGGGCGCTTCCGCGCTGCGCACCCGGCCGTCGGCGCCGGCAAGCACCAGATGATCGGCTCGAGCCCGTACACGTTCAAGCGCACGTGGGAACAGAATGGCGTGAGCGACCGCGTGGTCGTCGCGCTGGGCCTGTCGACGCAGCAGCCGGTGGCCATTTCAGTGGGGGGCGTCTTCAATGACGGCGCCACGGTGCGGGACTGGTACACGGGGAATACCGCCGTGGTCAAGGACGGCAAGGTGCGGTTCGCAACGGCCGCACAGGTGGCGCTGATCGCGCAGGACTGACCGGGTTCCGGGTAGACTGGACGTTCCGTCCACTTTCGGCTGCCAGTCTGCCCGCCTTCATGTCCTACTTTACGCACATTGCCCGCGCCATCGCGGGCCTCGGTTTCGCCCTCGCGCTGGCCCCGGCGCAGGCGCAATCGGCCGCCGAACCAGTCTACGGCGCCGAACTCGAAGAATTCGCCTATCCCGCGCCAACGCAGCAATACCGCTTCACGTCGCAGCGTGTCGATCTGCAGATGACCTATATGGACGTCAAGCCGGCCAGCCCGAATGGCCGCACCGTCGTGCTCATGCACGGCAAGAACTTCTGCGGCGCGACCTGGGCCGGCACTACCAAGGCACTGAGCGAGGCCGGCTACCGCGTCGTGGTGCCCGACCAGATCGGCTTTTGCAAGTCCACCAAGCCGCAGCATTACCAGTACACGTTCCAGCAACTGGCCGACAACACGCGCAAGCTCCTGGCCTCGATCGGCGTGAAAAAGGCGATCATCATCGGCCACTCGACCGGCGGCATGCTGGCCACGCGCTACGCGCTGATGTATCCCGAACTGACGGACCAGCTGGTGATGATCAACCCGATTGGCCTGGAAGACTGGAAGAACCTGGGCGTGCCATCGCTGGGCGTCGACAAATGGTACGAGCGCGAGCTGAAACTGTCGGCCGAGCGCGTGCGCGAATACGAGCGCACGACCTACTACAACGGCCAGTGGAAGCCGGAATACGAAGTGTGGGTCCAGATGCTGGCCGGGATGTACCGTGGCAAGGGCAAGGAACTCGTGGCCTGGAATTCGGCGCTTATCTACGACATGATCTATACGCAGCCCGTGGTGCACGAATTCCCGCTGATCAAAACGCCGACCTTCCTGCTCATGGGCTTGAAGGACACGACCGCGATCGGCAAGGATGCGGCGCCCGCTGACGTGCGCCCAACACTGGGCAACTACAAGGTGCTGGCCGAGGCCACGCGCAAAGCAATCCCGGGGGCGGTGCTGGTGACCTTCCCCGAGATGGGGCACGCGCCGCAGATGCAGGACCCGGTACAGTTCCACAAGGCGCTGCTCAAGGGCCTCGTGCGCTGATCAGAGGCCATTCTTTTGTCATTCGGTTAATGCTATCCTTGCGCGATGACGGAAGACCCTGATCCAAAAAGCAAACCCCCGCGCGCCGCCTTTGCCGACGGCCCGCGCCTGCTGGCCGACATCGGCGCCACCCATGCACGCCTGGGCCTGGAGACCGCGCCCGGTGTGCTCGGGCAGGTCGCCGTGCTGCTGTGCGACGACTTCGACGGCATCATCCCGCTGCTGCACGCCTACCTCGAACAGCATCCGGGCGGGCGCATCCACCATGCCGCCTTTGCGCTGGCCAATCCGATCAGCGGTGACTTCATCCGCATGACCAACCGCGACTGGCAGTTCTCGACCGATGCAGTGCGCCGCGCGCTGGGCCTGTCGACGCTGTTGATCGTCAACGACTTCACCGCGCTGGCGATGGCATTGCCGGGCTTTCAGCCGAAGGACCTGCTGCAGATCGGCGGCGGCGCGCCGCAGACCCATGCTGTGTCGGGCGTGCTGGGACCGGGCACGGGGCTTGGTGTCTCGGGCGTGATCCCGACCATCGACGGTTTCGTCACGCTCGGCAGCGAGGGCGGGCACGTCAACTTCGCGCCGAGCGACGAGCGCGAATTCGCGATCCTGCAGTACGCGTGGCGCGAATGGAAGCACGTGTCGAACGAGCGCCTGATTTCCGGCCCCGGCATCGAACTGATCTACCGCGCGCTGGCCGGGCGCAATGGCGTGGATGCCCCGGCGCGCAGCACCGCCGACATCGTCAGCGCGGCCCTCGATGCACACGACGCGCTGTGTCTCGAAGTGCTGGAGACCTTTGCCGGCATGCTGGGCAGCGCGGCCGCGAACCTGGCCGTGACGCTGGGCGCGTTTGGCGGCATGTTCATCGGCGGCGGCATCGTGCCGCGCATGGGCGCCTGGTTCGCGCAGTCGCCGTTCCGTGCGCGCTTCGAAGCCAAGGGGCGCTTCCGCGACTACATCGCGCAGATTCCGACCTACATCATCATGACGCCCAACCCGGCGCTGTACGGCGTCTCGGCGATCCTGTCCGAGCACCTGCGCGGGCGCAGCGGCGCCAACACGCTCACCGACCGCGTGCAGCAACTGCTGCACGAGCTCTCGCCGGCCGAGCAGCGCGTGGCCGCGCTCGTGATCGAGCATCCGCGCAAGATGCTGTCCGAGCCGATCGCCGAGATCGCGCGCCTGGCCGACGTGAGCCAGCCGACCGTGATCCGCTTCTGCCGTTCGCTGGGCTTCCAGGGCCTGGCTGAATTCAAGCTCAAGTTCGCCGGCAGCCTGACCGGCACGATCCCCGTGCGCCACAGCCAGGTGCGCATGACCGACAGCACGCATGACCTGTCGGCCAAGGTGATCGACAACACGGTCTCCGCGATCCTGAAGTTTCGCGATGCGCTCGACGTCCACGCGATCGACCGCGCCATCGAGCTGCTGCGGCGCGCGCGCCGGGTCGAGTTCTACGCACTGGGCAATGCGCGCGCGGTGGCGCTCGATGGCCAGCACAAGTTCTTCCGCTTCCGCATCCCGGCCGCGTCGTATGGCGACTCGCACCTGCTGAACCTCGCGGCCGGTTTGCTGGGGCCGGGCGACGTCGTGATCGCCATTTCCACCGGCGGCCAGCTACCCGAGCTGCTCGAGGCGGTCGACACGGCGCGCGCGCGGGGCGCCGACATCATTGCGATCACGGCCAGCCGCTCGCCGCTGGCAAAGAAGGCCTCCGTGTGCCTCGCGGTGGATCACAGCGAAGACAGCACGAGCTTCCTGTCGATGATTTCGCGCATCCTGCAACTGCTCCTCATCGACATCATGTCGGTCGGGATTTCCCTTGGCACGCAAGGGGAGGGCGGCCTCGACCACCAGGGCGACATCGATGCACGCCGGCTGCTGATCTCGCACCTGGATATCTGAGGAACCAGGCGCCACGGGGTCGCGGACACGCGTAAACACAGCCTCCATTGCGGGTCATGCCTGGCTCGTCCACGCGCTTTTGTACCGATGTATCGCTAAAAGTTGTCAAAAAAACGTCAACGCTACGCGACGCACGGGACGGAACGTGTAGTTTCCGCACGGCACTGCGTGCTACCATTTCATGTGGCTCCCCCAATTCCCGGCGCCGTGTCGACAGGGCCGTCCTGCCTTGTCGTCTTCGTTCCGGACCATGGAAGAGGTTTTATCATCGTCAGCCAAATGTTAATTGAACAGGCCCGCCTTGCCGCGCTGGCCGAACTGCAGATTCTCGACACCCCTGCCGAGACCCGCTTCGACCGCTTTACCCGCCTGGCCGCCATGACGTTCGACGTGCCGATTGCGCTGGTGTCGCTGATCGATGCGGAGCGGCAGTGGTTCAAGTCGCACCATGGCCTGGACATGTCGGAAACCCCGCGCTCGCTGTCGTTCTGCAGCCACGCGGTGCAGGCGCGCGCGCTGCTCGTCATCGAAGACGCGGCGCAGGATCCCCGCTTTGCCGAGAACCCGCTGGTCACCGGCGAACCGCACATCCGCTTCTACGCCGGACAGCCGGTCTACAGCGATGGCGAAGCCGTGGGCACGCTGTGCATCATCGACCGCGCCCCGCGCCGCCTGAACCAGGAGCAGCGCCAGGTGCTGGCCGACCTGGCCGGGCTGGTCGAAGTCGAAATCAATCACCTGAAGGCGGTCACCGCGCGCATGCTCGCCGAGCAGGCGCTCAAGTCGCTCAATACCGATCTGGAAGCGCGCATCGTCGCCCGCACCGCCGAACTGGAAGACAAGGTCGAGCAACTGTCGCGCGAAGTGACGCAGCGCGAAGCGGCCGAAGCGCTGCTGCGCGAGAGCGAAGCGTGGAACCGCACGATCATCGATTCGTCGTTCAGCGGTTTCATTGGCGCTGACAGCAACGGCGTGGTGGTGGCATGGAACACGTCGGCAGAGCGCATCTTCGGCTGGTCGGGCGAGTACGCGCGCGGCCGCCAGTTGTCCGATCTGGTGATGCCGGCGCAGCAGCGCGAAGCGCATGACGCGAACATCCGCCGCCTGCTCGATACCGGCGCCGGCCCGTACCTGAACCAGAATGTCGAACTGCCGGCACTGACCCAGAGCGGGCGCCAGATCACGATCCAGATGACAGTGGCGGCTCACGAGTGGAACGGCGCGCGCTATATCGGCGCCTTCGTCAACGACATCTCGGACCGCATCCGCACGCAGCAGCAGCTGGAAGAAAAACAGGAACTGCTTGACGCGGTGCTCGAATCGATCGATGTCGGCGTGGTCGCCTGCGACGCCGTCGGCAACCTGACGCTGTTCAACCGCACCGCGCGCGCCTTGCATGGTCACGACCTGAAGGCGATCGCGCCATCGGAATGGCCGCAGTTCTACTCGCTGTACCACGGCGATGGCCAGACCCCGATGGCGATGGACGACGTGCCGCTGGTGCGCGCACTCAAGGGCGAAGTCGTGCGCGACGGGGCGATGGTCATCGCGCCTGCCGGCCGGGAACCGTACACGCTGCTGGCCAGCGGCCGGCCGCTGCGCAGCGCCCAGGGCAAGACCCTCGGCGCCGTGGTGGCGATGAAGGACATCACCGAACTGAAGACATCGCGCGACCGCCTGGCGGACAGCGAAGAGCGCCTGCGCACGATTACCGACAACCTGCCGGTCCTGATCGCGCACCTCGACCAGGATCACCGCTACATGTTCGCCAATGCGGTGCACCAGTCGTGGCTTGGCAAGGCATCCGAGCAGGTCGTCGGCCAGACCATGGTCGAAGCCTTCGGTGAAGACTTTTACCTGCAGCAGAAGGAAGCGCTGGACGACGCCTGGCTGGGCAAGGCGTCGCAGTGCGAGCATGACATCGTGCGCAAGAAGCACATCCGCATCGTCCACTCGACCTTCCTGCCGCATCTGCGCGACGGCGAGGTGGTGGGCGTATATATCCTGACGACCGACGCCACCGCCGCGCGCATGCACGAACGCAACCTGCATGCGCTGGCCCACACCGATGCGCTGACCGGCATCCCGAACCGGCGCCAGTTCGAGCTGGCGCTGCAGGCAGCCGTCGAACGTGCGCCGCAACGCGAGCGCGCCTTTGCGCTGTTCTATCTCGATATCGATTTCTTCAAGCGCATCAACGATACCTACGGCCACGCGGTGGGCGACATGGTGCTGGTCGAATTTGCGCGGCGCGTGCGCAAGGTGGTGCGCAGCTCCGACATGGTGGCGCGCCTGGCCGGCGACGAATTCACGGTGCTGCTCGACGAAGTCAATTCGCCGCGCGACGTGGAGCTGGTGGCCAAGAAGATCATGCAGGTCATGGAAGCACCGTTCATGGTCGGCTCCCAGCCGATTTCCGTCAGCGCGACCATTGGCATTGCGCTGGCCGACGCGCCGGGCGTGACGGCGCTGACGATCAGCGAGCTGGCCGACAGCGCCTTGTATGAGGCCAAGGACAAGGGGCGCAATACGTTTGCGATTGCGCGGCTGGCGATGGTGGCGGCGCCGGTGCCTGTGCTGGAGCATGCCGGATGATCTCGCTGCCAACCATCACCGCGTGGACGGCGTAGCCGTCCACCCTACTCGACGAATACCACCGCCGTGCGGGCGGGTATCGTGAAGGTGCCGCTGGCGCTGTCGAAGCGCGCTTTCAGCGCGCGCTTGTCGGCCGCGCCCGGTGCGCTGTGCACCGGATGCAGCTTCAGGCGCTTGCCGCGCAGCGTGGCGTCCTTGATCGTGTGCGCCCGCTTGTCGACGTTCACCAGGTAACCCAGGCCGGCAAAGCCGGCCCCCGGATAGCCTTTGCCATCAAGCCAGGCGGCCAGCACGGTCGGCTCCTGCTGCGGCCCCGTATTGAAGAAGCGCAGGCGCGTGTTGATGTCATCGGCCGTACGCAGGCGCAGCAGCGTGCTGCTGGCGCGGATGCGCAGCAGGTCGCGGAACGCGTCGCGCGCGAACGCGATGTCGGCAGGCGCCGGCTTCATCGCGGCATTGGCCAGCAACGGCTTGAACAGCGGCCAGTCTTTGGCGTTGTCCGGTGCCGGCGGCAGGCCGGTGCCGAAGAAGTTGTCCTGGTACGTCCAGTCGATGCGGTTGAACCAGTCGCCCGAATTGAAGCTGTTGCGGTCCAGCGATTTCGAGCGCATCGTGTCGATGCCGGCGTGGTAATACGCCACGCCCTGGCTGAACGCATTGATCGCCATCCCCAGCACCTGGACCCGCGCACGCTCGGCGCTGCTCGTTGCCACCGGCAGCTTGAGCACGTTGATGTCGTACAGTGTCTGGTTGTCGTGGTTCTCGACGTAGTTGACCGCTTCACCCGGCTCGCTGGCGTAGCCTGCCGGCTGGTTGCCGCCGTAGACCATCGCCTGCAACTGGCGCACCTGGCCATCGAACCCTTGCATCGGATACGTGCGCACCGAGCCGGCCAGGCCGACGCGGATCAGGTCCGCGGCGCGCAGCAGGTCCGCCTTCTTCGCGTCGCCGCCAAGGGCGTTGGCGTCATACACCAGGCCATTGATATAGCCCTGCTGCTTGACCACGGGTTCGCCCGAGTCGCCGGGCGAGCCGCCGCGCACGGCGTCGCGCGCGCGGTCGCTGAAGGTGCCGATGCCCGTGCCGTTCAGTGACAGCTGCGACGCCTGCACGAAGCGCGCGCCATCGGCCACTTCGCCGAAGTTCCAGCCTTCGCCGATCAGCTGCACGTGGCGGCCCGCCGCCGCGTCCACGGCCTGCTGCAGGCGCACCATCGCCTCGCGCGGCTGGTGGCCCATCAGGTCGAAGCGGAACGAATCGATCTTGTACTGGCGCGTCCACAGGACCGACGAATCGATCATCAGCTTGGCCATCATCGTGTTCTCGGTCGCCGTGTTGAAGCAGCAGGTCGAGGCCTCGATGCCGCCCACGGCGTTCAGGCGATGGTAGTAACCCGGCACCACGCGGTCGAGGATCGATTTTTCTTCCTGGCCGGCGATGAAGGTGTGGTTGTAGACCACGTCGGTGCCCACGCGCAGGCCGGCCTTGTGCAGGTCCATCACCATCTGGCGGAACTCGACGATGCGGCGCGCGCCGTCCTGCGGGTCGCTTGCGTAACTGCCTTCGACGGCGTTGAAGTGCTGCGGGTCGTAACCCCAGTTGAAGCAGTCGGTGTGCGCGGTCTTGACCACCAGCGCCTGCTGGCTTTCGCTATCCGGCGCGCCGGCAGGGGCGGGCTGCGCGCACGCCACTTCGGGGATGCTGCCGATGTCGTACACGGGCAGCAGGTGGATGTCGGTCAGGCCTGCCTGTGCCAGCGCGCGCAGGTGCCGCATGCCGTTCGAATTGGTCTCGCCGAACGCGCCGTACTTGCCGCGTTTGGCCGGCGGCACCGTCTGGTCGATCAGCGAAAAGTCGCGCACGTGCAGCTCGTAGATGACCATGTCGGTCTGCGCCTTGACCGTGGCCGGTGGCTGCGTGGCGTCCCAGCCGGCGGGCTTCAGGTTCGGCGCATCCAGGTCGGCGATGTAGCTGCGTTTGGAGTCGGCGTTCAGGCTGACCGAATACGGGTCGGTCACCAGGTTGCGTACCAGTCCGGCGCCATTGGCAACGACGTCGACCGCGTACTTGTAATAGGTGCCGGACAAATCGCGCGGGACACTGGTAGCCCAGGCGCCGGTGCGTGCGTCCAGCGTCATCGGCAGCACGGCGTTCGCGCGGCCCGTTGCGCTGTCATAGGTGCACACCGCCACATCGCGCGCGCTCGGCGCCCACAGCTTGAAGGCGGTCTTGTCGGCGGTGGGCGTCGCGCCAAGGTCGGGAATGCGTTCGGCCGTCGCATACAGGTCGTCGAGCGCGCCGGCCGCTTGCACGCGCGTTGCGTCGCGCACGGTGCCATCCGCGTTCTCGTGGACCAGCACCAGCTGTTCGCGGTGCAGGGCAGGCAGGCGCGCCAGGTCGGCTTCCTGCACGCTCAGGGTCGGGCCGCTGGCGACCCATTTGAAGCGTGTGGCGACGGCTTGCGGCACCGCGACGCGCGAGACGGCCAGCGCGATCGAACCGGCGCTGCCGGTGACCTTGCTGCCGGCCGTGGCCTGGATGCCGCCGGCAGGGGAGTGGTACAGCCGATACACGCCGTCGGCAGCCGCGCCGGGCCAGCGCACGAGGCGGCGGTCAAGCCAGACGGCGCGCGCATCGAGCTTGGTGGCCGAGGCGCTGAGCACCTCCTGGAAGGCCGGGCTGTCGCAGGTGGCGAGAGGCACAGCGGCGTACGCGCTGGAGGACAGCGATGCTGCCAGAAGGACAAGGTGACGTTTCATGGACTGCTTACCCCGCGACGCTGCTGCGATAGTGGTCGACCATGCGGTAGCGCGTCGCATACCACCCGAACGCCGCTGCCGACAACAGCGCGAATGCGGCAAAGAAGTACATCTGGAACGCCATCACCCCGACGCCCGAGCCTTCGATATACGCGATCACCGATTCATTCTTCACGCTGGCATTGACGATCAGCACCCACAGGTTGCCGACCGTGACGGCCAGGTACCACAGCGCCATGATCACGCCCTTCATCGAGGCTGGCGCCTGGCTGTACGCGAATTCGAGACCCGTGGCCGAGACCAGCACTTCACCAAGCGTGAGCAGCGCGTACGGCGCGATCTGCCACGCGATCGAGACAGCGTCGCCGGCGTCGAGCGCCACCTGCAGATTGCCCACGACGATCCAGGCCGCGGCCGACAGCGCGATGCCGGCGGTCATCCGACGCAGCGGCGTCGGCTCGATGCCCATCTTGCGCATCAACGGGAACAGGGCGAGGTTATTGATCGGGATGAGCAGCATCACGAGCAGGGGATTCAGGGCCTGCATCTGGGCCGGGATCACGTCGAAGGTCCAGCCCAGCAGGTTCACTTGGGTGGTCATGGTGTTGGCCTGCACGATCCAGGTCGAGGCCTTCTGGTCGAACAGCGACCAGAACGGGGTGACGAGCGCGAACACGATCAGGATGCGCAGCACGGCGCGTACGCCATCGACGGCGTCGTCCGGATGCAGGCCGCGTGCGCGGTCCAGCTGCATCGAGGTGCCCATGCCGCCAAAGGCCATTAACAGCACCAGGGCGGTACAGGCAGCAATCACGAAGCCCCATTGCGCGGCCATGGCCAGCGACGCCAATGCGCCGGCGGCACCCAGCAAGGCCAGGTTCAGGCCCGGACGGCCCTGGCCGGGCTGCCTGGCCAGCAGCGCGCTTTTTGCCACACGCATGAACGAGTGCGGATTGGCGGGCGCCGGCGGCACGTGGACGTACTTCTTTTTACCGCTCCAGAACACCATGGTGGCGATGAACATCAGGATGCCGGGCACGCCGAAGGCCCAGGCCGGACCGTAGTCGCGCAGCAGCAGCGGCATCAGGAGCGAGGCGAAGAACGAGCCGAAATTGATGATCCAGTAGAAGGCGTCGAAGACGACTTTCGCCTTGTCCTTGTTGGTGTGGTCGAACTGGTCACCGACGAAGCTGGCCACCAGCGGCTTGATGCCGCCCGAGCCGAGCGCGATCAGGAACAGGCCGAAGTAGAAGCCGTTGACGTTGTCTTCAAAGATGGCCAGGCAGGCGTGACCCAGGCAATACACGAGACTGAGCCAGAACACCGTGTTGTACTTGCCGAAGTAGCGGTCGGCCAGCCAGCCGCCCAGCAGCGGGAAGAAATAGACGCCGATGACGAAGGTGTGGAACACGTGCTTGGCTTCGCCGGTGCGCATGTCTTCCGGCAAAAACATCAAGAGGGTCGTGATCAGGAAGGGCGTCAGGATGTTGCGCATCCCGTAGAAACTGAAGCGTTCGCACCCCTCATTGGCAATGATGTAGGGGATTTGCCGGGGCATGCGCCCGGTGCCTGGTTTTGCGAGAGATGTCATCGAACCGCTTCCTTGAATTGGCAAACAGACGCGATGCTATGACGGGGACGCCTCTCTTTGCAACATAAAAATTGTCGTGAAACAAACTAGAAACAAAGTGGCAACATGCATACGTAGTTTAGGTACGGACGAAGAATTGGCACAATCGCCTATAACGTTTCAAGTCATTGAAATCAAATGACTAAATGGGTTTTATCGCTGGCTGGCTGGAATTGTCAAGACCGTTCGCCTGATGTATATTGCCTAGAATTCCACATCACGCATCCGCCCGGACCAGCCAATGACCCAGATCTCGACGACCGACAACCCGAACTGGTGGCGCGAAGCCATCATCTATCAGGTGTACCCGCGCAGCTTCCTCGACACAGATGGCGATGGCGTCGGCGACCTGAACGGCGTGACCGCAAAGCTCGACTATATCGCGAGCCTGGGCGTGGACATCGTCTGGCTGTCGCCGTTCTTCAAGTCGCCGATGGCCGATTTCGGCTACGACATCGAAGACTATTGCGACGTCGATCCGCTGTTCGGCGACCTGGCCGACTTCGACCGCATGGTCGCCAAGGCGCACAGCCTGGGCCTGAAGATCATGATCGACCAGGTCATGTCGCACACGGCCGACACCCACAAATGGTTCGTCGAAAGCCGCGCCAGCCGCGACAATCCGAAGTCGGACTGGTATGTGTGGGCCGACCCGCTCCCGGACGGCAACCCGCCGAACAACTGGCTGTCGGTGTTCGGCGGCTCGTCGTGGCAGTGGGATACCCGCCGCAAGCAGTACTACCTGCACAACTTCCTGGTGAGCCAGCCGCAGCTGAACTTCCACAATCCGCTGGTGCAGCAGGCCCACCTCGATGCGCAGCGTTTCTGGCTCGAGCGCGGCGTCGACGGCGTGCGCATGGATGCGTGCGTGTTCCACTTCCACGACCGCCAGCTGCGCAGCAATCCGCCGGCGCTGGTGCGCGACACGTCGACCGTGACGGACGTGAACCCGTATGGCATGCAGGCGCACCTGTACGACAAGACGCAGCCCGAGAACATCGCGTTTCTCGAGCGCGTGCGCGCACAGCTGAATGAATTCGGCGCCGTATCGATCGGCGAAATCAGCTCGGACGACGCACTGGCCCAGATGAGCGAGTACACCGAAGGCGGCAACAAGCTGCACATGGCGTACAGCTTCAACCTGCTCACGCCGGTCTTCAGCGCCGCGCACGTGCGCCGCCAAGTCGAGGAATTCAATGAGCGCGTCAAGGATGGCTGGGCCTCCTGGTCAGTCGGCAACCACGATGCGATCCGCGTCGCCACGCGCTGGGGCGGCGTCAACCCGGCCCCGGGTTTCACCAAGCTGGTACTGGCGATGCAGCTCTCGCTCAAGGGCACGCCATGCCTGTACCAGGGCGATGAACTCGGCCTTACCGAGGCCGATGTCCCGTACGAACTGCTGCAGGACCCGTACGGCAAGACCTTCTGGCCTGAGTTCAAGGGCCGTGACGGCTGCCGCACGCCGATGCCGTGGGTGGCCGACGCACCGCACGCGGGCTTCACCGACGGCCAGCCGTGGCTGCCGGTGGACGCCGCGCACGTCAAGGCTGCCGTCGACGTGCAGGACAGCGACCATGACTCGATGCTGAACTTCCAGCGCCGCTTCATCGCCCTGCGCCGCAGCCTGCCGCAACTGACCCGCGGCGAGATCGCGTTTTTCGATGCACCCGAGCCGGTCCTGGCCCTGCGCCGCGACCTGGCGGGGCACGACAGCGTGCTGGCTGCGTTCAACCTGTCGGGCGAGGAAGTCAGCTTCGACTGGCCGGCAACGGACGGCGTGGCGCAGATGCCGGTCGACGGCTTGCAGGGCAGTGCGCAGCAGGGCCGCGTCACGCTGGCGCCATATGGCGCCTGGTTCGGCACGCTGGCGGCGAACCGCTGATGGCCGGCGCGCAGCCCGAAAAATTCGCGCGCACGGCGTTTGCCGATGGCCCGCGCCTGCTCGCGGACATCGGCGCAACGCATGCGCGCTTCGCGCTGCAATGCGCGCCCGGCGTGTTTCGCGACGTGGCGGTGCTGCGCTGCGACGACTTCGCCGGCATCGTGCCGCTGCTGCGCCATTACCTGCTCGACCACCAGGACGTCACGCTGCACCACGGCGCCTTTGCGGTGGCCAATCCGATCAGCGGCGACTACGTGCGCATGACCAACCGCGCGTGGGAGTTTTCCACCGATGCGGTGCGGCGCGAGCTGGGCCTGGCCACGCTGTTGATCGTCAATGACTTCACGGCGCTGGCCACGGCCTTGCCCAATTTTGCGCGCGACGACCTGATGCAGGTCGGCCCGGGCAAGGCGGTGCCGGGCGCCGTCATCGGCGTGCTGGGGCCGGGCACGGGCCTGGGCGTCTCGGGCGGCATTCCGACCGCCGACGGTTTCGTCACGCTGGGCAGCGAAGGCGGGCACGTGAACTTCGCGCCGTTCGACGAGCGCGAATTCGCGATCCTGCAATACGCGTGGCGCGAGTGGCCGCACGTGTCGAACGAGCGCCTGATTTCCGGGCCCGGGATGGAAGTGATCTACCGCGCGCTGGCCGACCGCAATGGCGTCGACGCCGCGCCGCGCACGGCCGCGACGATCGTGGCCGGCGCGCTCGAACAGAACGATGCGCTGTGCCTGGAAACGCTCGAATGCTTCTGCGGCATGCTGGGCGGCGCGGCGGCCAATCTGGCCGTGACGCTCGGCGCGTTTGGCGGCGTGTACATCGGCGGGGGCATCGTGCCGCGCCTGGGCGAGTGGTTTGCCAGCTCGCCGTTTCGCGCGCGCTTCGAAGCCAAGGGCCGCTTTTCGGACTACCTGGCCGATATTCCGACCTGGGTGATCACGACGCCGAATCCCGCCTTCCATGGCGTGGCCACCATCCTGGCCGAACACCTGCGCGGGCGCAGCGGGGCCAACACGCTGATGGAGCGCATCACGCAGCTGCGCCACGAGCTGTCACCCGCCGAAGGGCGCGTGGCCAGTCTCGTGATCGACCAGCCGCGCATGGTGCTCAATGAACCGATCGCCGAGATCGCGCGCCTGGCCGACGTGAGCCAGCCGACCGTGATCCGGTTTTGCCGCTCGCTGGGCTTCCAGGGCCTGGCCGACTTCAAGCTCAAGTTCGCCAGCAGCCTGACCGGCTCGATCCCCGTGCGCCACAGCCAGGTGCGCTTGAGCGACAGCACGCACGATCTGTCGGCCAAGGTCATCGACAATACGGTGTCGGCGATCCTGCGTTTTCGCGACCAGCTCGATGTGCGCTCGCTCGACCGCGCGATCGAGATGGTCAGCCGCGCCAAGCGCGTCGAGTTCTACGCGATGGGCAATTCGCGCGCGGTGGCGCTCGATGGCCAGCACAAGTTCTTTCGCTTCCGCATTCCTACTGCGCTGTATGGCGACGCGCACCTGTTCACGCTGGCCGCTGAATTGCTGGGGCCGGGCGACGTGGTGATTGCAGTGTCGAATTCAGGCGGCTTGCCCGAACTGCTGGAGGCAGTGGACATCGCGCGCGCGGCCGGCGCCGACGTCATTGCGATCAGCAACAGCCAGTCGCCGCTGGCGCGCA
>Ga0308157_10003488_pt1 | contig 22748 bp, 21 predicted proteins | sample PhyBR1_FD_201035 | JGI IMG/M metagenome (GOLD analysis project Ga0308157, IMG submission 201035) | Phyllosphere microbial communities from UC Gill Tract Community Farm, Albany, California, United States - DLSLB.R1 | ecosystem: Host-associated > Plants > Phyllosphere > Unclassified | place: USA...
GCCGTTGACGTGCACAACTTCGGGCAAGGTGTCGGCCTCGCGGTAGAAACTCCAGCGGTCGTGAATTACGTCTTCCAGCATGAAGCGCAGGCAGTTGTGGCGCGCCAGTTCGTCCAGCGAGCCTGGCTTGCCGTGCTGCTTGATGTACTCCGGTGACGCCACCAGCACGCGGCGGTTTTCCGGCGCCAGCGGCAAGGCGATCAGGCTGGAATCCTCCTGCGCGCCATAGCGGATGGCGATGTCGACCGGCTGCCGGTACATATCCGACACGCGGTCGCTGATACTTAGTTGCAGCGACACGCGCGGATATTGCGCCTGGAAAGCATCCAGCCAGCCGACCACCATATTGCGCCCCAGGTCCGACGGCATGGAGATTTTCAGCGTGCCGCCCAGCGTTTCCTGGCCCTGGATCAGCGCGTCATGCCCTTCCTTCAGCAGCCGCAGCGCTTCGCGCGCATGGCGCAGATAGTGCTCGCCCTCCTCCGTCAGCCGCAGCGAACGGGTGGTGCGGGCGAACAGCCGCAGCTTCAGTTCCCCCTCCAGCCGCTTGACGGCGGCGCTGGCCAGCGCCGGCGAAATCTCCAGTTCGCGCGCGGCGGCAGACAGGCTGCCACGGTCGGCGGTGCGGACAAAGACGGTCAAATCATCGAGCCTGAGCAATTTTCTTCAAATCCTTGAAAGTGTTTCGGCGTAGCGCCTCTTTTTCATCGCTACGAAATAAATGATGATACGCCCATCACAACATTTTTCGGAGAATTTTCCATGAAAGCCATTGCCTACCGCCGCTCCCTGCCGATCGAAGACGCCGAGTCGCTGATCGATATCGAGCTGCCGACGCCACAAGCCAGCGGCCGCGACCTGCTGGTGGAAGTGCGCGCCATCTCGGTCAACCCGGTCGATACCAAAATCCGCCGCAACGTTGCGCCGGCCGAAGGCCAGGCCAAGGTGATCGGCTGGGATGCAGCCGGCGTGGTGAAAGCAGTAGGCCCGGACGTCAGCCTGTTCAAGGTCGGCGATGAAGTCTGGTATGCAGGCGACCTGACCCGCGCCGGCACCAACAGCGAGCTGCACCTGGTGGACGAGCGCATCGTCGGCCACAAGCCGAAGAATCTGGATTTCGCCCAGGCCGCCGCCCTGCCGCTGACCACCATCACTGCCTGGGAGCTGCTGTTCGATCGCCTGCAAGTAAGCCGCGACGCCGGCGCCAACCATGGCAAGTCGCTGCTGGTGATCGGCGCGGCTGGCGGTGTCGGCTCGATCCTGGTGCAGCTGGCGCGTCAGCTGACCGGCCTGACCATCATCGGCACGGCATCGCGTCCGGAAACAGGCGAGTGGATCAAGCAGCTGGGCGCGCACCACGTCATCGACCACAGCAAGCCGCTGAATGAGGAAATCACCCGCCTCGGCCTGCCGCCGGTCACGTATGTCGCCGCGCTGAACCAGACCGACCATCACTGGGCCGCGATCAGCGAGCTGGTGGCGCCGCAAGGCAAGGTCGCGCTGATCGACGATCCGGCCGCCATCGACGTCCGCACGCTGAAGCGCAAGAGCGTCTCGCTGCACTGGGAATTCATGTACACCCGCTCGATGTTCCAGACCGACGACATCCAGCAACAGCACCAGTTGCTGAACGACGTGGCCAAGCTGGTGGAAACCGGCGCGGTGAAGACCACGCTGGCCGAGCGCTTCGGCAAGATCAGCGCCGACAACCTGAAGCGCGCCCACGCCCTGATCGAGAGCAACCGCGCCAAGGGTAAAATCGTGCTGGAAGGCTTCTAAGCCCTGGCCGTCTGGGCCGCAGCGGAATCCGCTTCGGCCCGCAAGCGCGCCAGTACCGCGTCGTCATGGCGCGTCAATGCGTCCTGCATGCGGCTGGCCGAGGCGCAGGAAGCGTCCAGGATTGCCAGGAAAGCGGCCTGGCGCCGCTTCAAGCCCGCTGATTCATAGCCCAGCTGGCCGAACATGCGGTCGATATCCTCGCAGTACGAACGCAGGTCCATCATGGTGACCTTGGTGAACTCGATGTCGGTGCGCATGCTGCGGTCCAGGTCCAGCATTTCCAGCTTTTCCTGCGCCTTGGGCGAGGCCTCGCGGATGGCCGGCCCCCAGCGGTCGAACTTGCCGGCGATGCGCGTGATGCGGGCGATCTTTTCATCCAGCATGCGACAGTAGTACCACGCCAGCCAGCACACCGGCAGCCGCGCGACAAAGCGTGGCAGGCCGGCGTGCGCCAGGCTGCGTTCGAGTTTTTGGACAGCATCGACCAGGCGGCGCGCGCTGGCTCCGGTGGGAAGGTGGGACATGATGGCAGCTCCTCTAATGGTCCAGGGAGCTACAGTAGCCTCCGCATCAAACTCAGGGTTTGATGCGGCTTAAACTTGGCGCAGATTTACGCCGCAGTTTTACGTAACATGGCTTTAATGCCACGCAGGCCCTGACGGATGCGCGCTTCGTTCTCGATCAGGGCGAAGCGCACGTATTCGTCCCCGTACTCCCCGAAACCGATGCCGGGGGATACGCAAACCTTGGCCTCGGCCAGCAGCAGCTTGGCGAATTCCAGCGAGCCCAGATGGCGATAAGCTTCCGGGATGCGCGCCCAGATGTACATCGAAGCTTTCGGCTTGTCCACCGGCCAGCCGGCTTCGACCAGGCCCTTGTGCAGCACGTCGCGGCGGCTTTGGTATTGCGCGCAGATGTCGCTGACGCACGACTGATCGCCCTCCAGCGCGGCAATCGCCGCCACCTGCACCGGCGTGAAACTGCCGTAGTCGTGGTAACTCTTGATGCGCGCCAGTGCGGCCACCAGTTCCTTGTTGCCGACCATGAAGCCGACGCGCCAGCCAGCCATGTTGTAGCTCTTCGACAGCGTGAAGAATTCCACCGCCACGTCGCGCGCGCCCGGCACCTGCATGATCGACGGCGCCTTCCAGCCGTCAAACACGATGTCGGCGTAGGCCAGATCGTGCACCACCAGGATGTTGTGCTGCCTGGCCAGCGCCACCACACGCTCGAAAAATTCCAGCTCGACGCACTGCGCGGTGGGATTCGACGGGAAGCCAAGTATCATCATCTTCGGCTTCGGATAGCTTTCGCGCACCGCGCGTTCCAGTTCATCGAAAAAGTCGACGCCAGGCGTCATGCGCACCGAGCGGATATTCGCGCCAGCGATCACCGCGCCCCAGATATGGATCGGATAGCTGGGATTGGGCACCAGCACGGTGTCGCCCTGGTCCAGCGTGGCCAGCATCAAATGCGCCAGGCCTTCCTTGGAACCGATGGTGACGATGGCTTCCGAGTCCGGATCGAAGTCGACCTCATAGCGCGTCTTGTACCAGCGCGAGATGGCGCGGCGCAGGCGCGGGATGCCTTTGGAGGCCGAGTAGCCATGCGTGTCCGGGCGTTGCACGGTGTCGACCAGCTTGGACACGATGTGCGGCGGCGTGGCGCCGTCTGGATTGCCCATCGACATATCGATGATGTCTTCGCCGCGACGGCGTGCCGCCAGCTTCAGCTCGGCGGTGACATTGAAAACGTAGGGAGGCAGGCGATCGATGCGCGCAAAGCTGCGCGGATTTTGGGTGTCAGTCATGGATGTCTCACGTAAGCGCCCGGAACCGTCCGAGCGACGTCGATGCTGATGCATCGGGATCGATACTAGACGATCCCATCCATGTATGGCAAGTGCTTCAGGCGGTGGCTTGCTTTTCCTGCTCGCTGAACCACTCGAAGATGATCAGGCCGATGATGGAAGCAATCGGCATGAAGCACGCCGACACAATCACCCACAACACCGGCGAACGGCCGAGCCGCCTGGCGGCAATGCCGACAAACACCAGGTGCAGCACATAGCACACCAGGATACCGATGCCGGTGGCGATCATCAGCAGGATCGACTTTGTGGTGTGCTGCACCAGCGGCGGCAAGTACGACGCCACGCAAGCGATCCACAACACCAGCGTGACGGCGGCAGCAGCGATAGGTTGTTGGGCACGGGCGATTTGCATGGCGTCTCCTTGAAGAAGCAATCATGCTGCCACGATCCGGTTGCAAAAGCAACAAGCAGCTATTTGTAGGCCGGTACCTGGATGACGATGGGCGTAGGCGGCACCGCTGCCGCTTTCGGTACAGCGTTGTTCAGCACAAAGGTCATCACTGTCACCGCCAGCACCCCGCCACCGAACATGATGCCGACCATCCAGCGTATGATGGTAGCGGATATTTTCTCCAGGTCCTCCTTGGTGGCCATATGCTCCAGCCGGGCCTCGATGCGCGCCAGACGGCCGAGCACATCGACAAACATTTCGTCATGCCTGTCGAGGCGTGTTTCAATTTTGTCGAGGCGGGCGTCAAGATCCATAATGGCTACATCGTAGGCCGTCGCGTGCCGCTCAGGCAAGCTGAGCTGGTTTGATCTAGCGCAAAGATGTGAGCGCTGACGCCATGACGATGGCGGTGATGGCCAGCCATTGTGTCAGTGTCAAATGTTCGCCGAGCACCAACATGCCGGCCAGCGCGCTCAGCGCCGGGGCGGCGCTGCTGAACATGCTGAAGGTGCGCGACGACAGCGTGCGCATCGACAGCATCTCCAGCGTGTACGGCACAGCGCTGGACATCACAGCGATGACCGTGCCGACCAGCAGGAACGATGGCGTCAGCAAGTCCATGCCTGTATGCGCCGCGCCGATCGGCACAATGAACACCGACGCCGCCAGCATGCCCCACGCCACCGACTGCCCGCCGGACATCGCCGACACGCGCTTGCCGTAGACGATGTACAAGGCCCAGCACACCGCCGCGCCCGCCGCATAGGCGACGCCTACCGGATCAAGCTGGTCGACGTGGCCATGGATCGGCAGCAGGAAATACAGCCCAGCCACCGCCAAGCACACGGCGACGATATCGCGTGGCCGGTGCGAGGACAGCACCGCAACCGTCAGCGGCCCCGCCACTTCAATCGCCACCGCAATCCCCATCGGAATCCGCGCAAAGGCGCGGTAGATCATCAGGTTCATGATGCCGATCACCGAACCATAAATCGCGACATTGACGGCCTGCTTCCACGTCAGCCGCGTGCGCCATGGACGAAACATCGCCAGCATGATCAGCGCCGAGATGCCGACGCGATACGCCGTCACGCCCTCCACGCCCACCTTGGGAAACAGGTTCTTGGCAAACGCCGCGCCGACGTTCAGCGACAGCGGCTGCACAGCAGCGCCAGCCCGGCCAACCATGGATTACCCGCGGCGGATGTTTTGTCTTCCGTCATTTATTTGGCCGACAGTTCCAGCTTGACGGCCACCGGCTTGCCGATTGCGCTATCCACCGCCACCGGCACCGCCGGCGTGGCCGTCGCGCCGGCCTCCTTCAGCACCGTAATCACCGCCGAGGTGCGACGTGCGCCCAGCTGCAACAAGGCGTCCTTCGGCAACGGCTGGTTTTGTTCCAGGCGCGCTTGCAGCTTGCCATAGAACGCCGTCGCATCCGCCACCTGCGGTTCACCCTGCACCATATTGCCCAGGCGTTGCAGCACCGGCAGCTTCTTCTGCGTCGCATCAACGGCCACCGCGTTCGCACCAGCCACTTCGGCCGCTTTCTTTTCCTTGTCCAGCTCAGGTGCACCGAAGCGCTCCGCGTACAGATCGCGTATCGCACCGCGCACCTTGCGCTGGCCGATATCCAGTGGGCCAGGCTGCTCATTGGCGGCCAGCTTGACGCCTGCGCGCCCCAGCGTCTCGCGACGCAACGCTTGTGCACGCAGTGCGGCGCCATCTGCCGCTTCGCTATACAAGCCCGGCACGGACAGTTTCAGCTCCGGCTTCTTCGCCAGGATCTGCGCCACCTGCTTCAGCTTCTCGCGTTCTGGCGGCAATACCACATCGCTGCCGGCATCAAACTCCACCGCCTCCAGCTTCTCGCCGCTGACGCCAAACAGATTACCCAGCGCGCGGAATGGCGACGTCACCACCTTGGTCAGCACATTGCCCAGCGCCTTCCACACCACCGCGCCATAGCTGAAACTCGGATCATTCAGGTTGCCCGACACCGGAATGCCCAGATCGATCTTGCCATTGCTGTCCTTGAGGATGGCCAGCGCCAGCTCCAGCGGCAGCTTGAGCGCATCCGGGCTGTCGATGCGTTCACCCAGCGTCAGCTTGTCGAGCACGACCTGGTTGTTGCCATCCAGTTGGCCATTGCGCACCTTGTACTGCAAGTCCAGCGAGATCTTGCCCTCGGCGATCTTGTAGCCGGCGAACTTCATGCTGTACGGCGAGGCGGCAACCATGTCAACATTTTTGAACAACACATTCAGATCAGTGTTATCTGCCGGCACGAAAGGATTCAGCTGGCCGCGCACGCGCGCCAGGCCATAGTCATCGACACGGCCATCCAGTTCGATCTGGCTGCGCGCATCGCGCCTGGACGACAGGCCGGTGATCACACCGTTCAGCTCATAAATCTTGGCGCCAAACTGCGGGCGCAGGCTCAGGTCCGTGAAATCCAGCTTGGCGTCTTGCAGGCGCACGCGGCGCACACGGATCGGGAACGGCTCGGCCGACGCATCGGCTGGCTGCGCGGCCGGTGTGGCTGTGGCTGTGGCTGTGGCTGCCGGCGCAGGCTGTTCCACCAGCAGCCGCTGCGCATTGAAGCTGCGGTCGTTCTCGATAATCAGGATGGCATTCGGCTCGATCACGCGCAGCTCGGACACATCCAGCAGATTCGGCTTCACGCTGAGCGCCAGCTTGTCGGCGCGCACGCTGGTCCAGTGGGCGAAGCGGTCATTATCCAGCTCATTCAGCGACAGCTCGGCCACCTCGAACGAGCCGTTGTAGCGCACCACCGGATCGGCCTTGCTATCGCCCGTGCCGGTACGCAGCCAGCCTTGCGCATTGATCGCGCCATCGGCGATCTTCAGCTTGACGTATTTGCTCAGCAGCGGCTGCACCGGCGCCAGCGCCAGCTTGGTCAGATTCAGTTCGGTATCGACCGCGCCGGTGGCTGGGACGACCTTGCCCTTGGCCAGCAGTTGGCCGCCCTCTTTCAGGCCAACGCCACCCTCGAACGCCAGCGGCTTCTTCAAGTCCGTGCTGGCGTCGCGCAGCTTCAGGTTGAAGTTTTGCAGATTGACCTTGATGCCGGTGCCGGCATCCGCATACAGCGCGCCGAACTTGTTGACCTCGACCGATTTCACATCCGCCGTCCACGCCGGCCCGCTGGCCTCGCGCGACGTTGCGGCGCTGCCAGATTTCGGCAGCATGTCCAGGAACAGGAACTGTCCCTTGGCGTCGCGCGACAGGTCCAGCTGTCCGCCATTCGCGTACAAGCGGCCGGCGCTGATCTTGTGCGCATCCAGGTCCAGCGCGGCATCCTCGAAGCCAATGCGCGACAGCTTGAACGGCGCTCGCGTGCCGCTGCTTAGCGACACGTTGTCCATCGAGAATGCGGCATCGTCGATGTTCAGCCCGGAGCCTTCCATCGCCAACGCCAGCTTCAGCTTGGCGCCATCGGCGCTGACCTTCATTGCCGGGCTAACGGTCTGGTCGAAGTAACTGAGCGCCACGCCGTCGAGGCCGATCTGCTTGAACTTCAGCTTCCAGCTACCGCCCTTGGCGGCCGTAGGCGCCGGTTTGGCAGCAGCCGGACGCGCAGGCAGCATCAGATTGGCGACATCCAGCTCGCCACGCGCATCGCGACGCACCGTCAGCGCGCCGCCGTTCAGGCGCAAGGCGCCAACCTGCACCGACTGCTTCAGCAAATCGACGCCGATATCATTCACCGACAACTGCTTCAATTTTACGAACGGCGCATCGGCATCCCGCTTCAGCGACAGATCGACCAAGCTCAGGCCGGCGCCGATCAAACTCGCGTCTAGCTGACCATCGTGATAACCGAATTTGTACGGCAGCTGAGCCGACAGCTTGCCGTCCGCCACCGCGATGCGCGAGAACGATTTCAGGTAAGCCGCCACACCCGGCAGCGCCACGTTCTCCAGCGTCAGCACGCCGTTGCCGCTGATTGGATTGACCGCCGCCACACCCTTCCAACGCAGCTTGCCGCCCTGGCCGGCATCCGCGCTCAGCGTGTAATCGCCGTTTTCGTCCGGCAGCGTGCTCAGGTTATTCAGCGAAAAAGTGATCGGCGTGAAGGTATCGTCATAGCCGGCGTGCTTGTCGTGCATCGCCACCTGGCCGTCTTCCAGCGCAAAGTGCTCGATCACCAGGCGCGGCAGACCGGACTCCGGCTCGTCTTTCTTCTTGTGCTTCTCGATGGTCGCCAGCAGTTCGGCGATGTTGAACTTGCCATCCTTGGCAATCGCCAGTTGCAGCGCCGGCTCGCTGATGCGGATCTCGGCAAAACTCCAGGCGCGACGGAACAGCGAGCGCCATTGCATCTCCACCGCCAGTCCACCGACCGCGAACAGCGGCGCGCCATCGGCTTCGGTCAGCCTGACGTCCCTGGCCTCCAGCCTTAAAGTGAAGGGATTGAAACGGAGTTCACCGATACTGGCCTTGCGCTCCAGCTCAGTCTCCGCATACTTGGGCAGCTGGCTCTTGATGATGCCCGGCAGCAGCCCGAACCCGGCCACCGCATACACACCAACCGCGCTCGCCGCGCCAATTGCCCATCGCTTCCATCGTATCGTCATGCCTGCTAACCTTTGCTTTTTTTATGCTACAGGCAACAGTATAATCGAAGCATGAATGCGCAACTTGAACCCTTCCACGCCATCGCCATCAGCAAGCAGGCACACGCCCTGAAAGCCGAGGGCCGTTCAATCATCCACATGGAATTTGGCCAGCCGTCCACTGGCGCGCCGCAGGCCGCCATCGCCAAGGCGCACGCGGTGCTGGATGCCGAAGCCATGGGCTATTGGGAAAGCGCGCCGCTGAAGGAAAGGCTGGCGCAGTTCTATCAGGAGCGTTACGGCGTGCAGGTTGACGCCAGCCAGTTCATCCTGACTTGCGGCGCCTCGCCGGCGCTGGTGCTGGCGCTGAGTTCGATGTTCTCGCCGGGCGACCGCATCGCCATGGCGTGCCCCGGCTATGTCGCCTATCGCAACACGCTGAAGGCGCTGCACATGCAGCCGGTGGAGATTGCTTGTGGTGCGGAGGTCGGCTTCCAGCTGACCGCCGCCGCGCTGGCCGCCGTTGAGCCGGCGCCGCAAGGTGTCATCATCGCCTCTCCCGCCAATCCAACCGGCACGCTGATCCAGCAGGATGAATTGAAGGCGATTGTCGCTGTCTGCCGTGAACGCGGCATCCGCATCATCTCGGACGAGATTTACCACGGCCTCAGCTATGTCGAACCGGCGCAGACCATCCTCGCCTACGAACCGCAGGCACTGGTGGTCAGCAGCTTCTCGAAATATTTCAGCATGGCGGGCTGGCGCCTCGGCTGGCTGCTGGCGCCGCCCGAGCACGTCGAGCGCGCGCAAGCCTATTGCGGCAATCTGTTCCTGACCGCACCGTCGCTGAGCCAGCACGCCGGCCTGGCCGCGTTTGACGCGCTGGACGAACTGGACGGCCATCTCAAAGTCTACCGCGAAAACCGCCGCCTGCTGCTGGAAGCCCTGCCCGGTCTAGGCCTGACCACGGTGGCGCCGCCGGATGGCGCGTTCTACATCTATGCCAGCATCGCCCACCTGACCGACGACAGCCTGGCCTTCTGCAAGCGCCTGCTACAGGACACCGGCATCGCCACCGCGCCCGGCATTGATTTCGATCCGGTCGACGGCAAGCACTTCATCCGTTTCAGCTTTGCCGTGTCCACGGCAGAGATCGAAGAAGCCATCCGCCGCCTGCTGCCCTGGTTTGCGGCCCAGCCCAGAAAGGTCTGACCATGCGCCTGTCCTCCCTGCCCCGCTGCGCCGCACTGATTGCCGCTGTGATGCTTGGAGGATGCGCCTCCCCGCCGAAAGACAACGAGGCACTGGACAAGGAAATCCAGCGCCTGATGCAGGCCGCCAATGTGCCGGGCCTGGCGCTGGCGCTGATCGAAGACGGCCAGGTCAGTTACACGCATGCCTACGGCTACGCCAACGTCGAAAAGCAGCAGCCGCTGCGCACCGACTCCATCATGTACAGCGCCTCGCTGACCAAGGCAGTGTTTGCCTACACGGTGATGCAGCTGGTGGACGAAGGCGTGCTGACGCTGGATGCGCCGCTGCCGACGCTGCTGAAAAAACCGCTGCCCGAGTATGCCGCCTATGCGGACCTGAAGGATGATCCACGCTGGCGGCAGCTGACGCCGCGCATGTTGCTGTCGCATACCAGCGGCTTGCTCAACTGGCGCTACATCAACGAGAACAACAAACTGGATTTCAAATATCCGCCCGGCACGCGCTATGTGTATTCCGGCGAAGGCCTGAACCTGCTGCAACTGGTGCTGGAAGAACGCACCGGCGTGCCCCTGCAAACACTGATGCAGCAGCGCGTGTTCGACCGCTTCAAGATGCATGACACCAGCATGGTCTGGCGCAAGGAATGGGAAGGCCGCGAAGTCACCCACTATGCCAAGGACGGCAGCACCATCGTCCACAAGCGGCGCGGCAACGCGCGCGCGGCCGGTTCGATGGATACCACCATCACCGACTACGCCAGCTTCCTCGCCGGCGTGCTGCGCGCCGAAGGGCTGTCGGCCAAGTCATACAAAGAAATGCTGTCGCCGCAATTCCCTATCGTCTCGGTCCAGCAATTCCCCTCGCACTGGCCTGGCGATACGGATTTGTGGCGCAGCATCGGCCTGTCCATCGGCCTCGGCTGGCCGCTGTACAACTCGCCGCTGGGACCGGCCTTCTTCAAGGAGGGCAACGACGATGGCACACAAAACTTCGCGCTCGGCTTCCTGAAGACGCGCAACGGCATCGTATTGCTGAGCAATACGTCCACGGCACAGGGCATGTACCTGCCCGCCGTGGAGTACGTCTACGGCAACACCTGCCTGCCGTGGTTCTGGATGAATTACATCCCCTACGACAAGCCGGAGCTGATGGGCCTGCAGGCGCGCGAGCGGCCGGTGATGAGTGCCGGCTGCGGGCGCTGAGCTATTGTTCGGTCATGCCCCGCAAGTTCTCAATATCGGCTACTGCGTGGCGCCAGGTAATTTCGGGATCATAGACCGGGGATGATTGCAGACCAAGCTGTATCTCCTTGAGCACTTTGTTGCCCAAGGATATTTTGTAGCGCAGCGCCGTGTATTCCACGTCGTAGGTCTGTTTCAAACCCTGCTTGCGGGTGTAGGTTTCATGAGAGGCAGCCATATCATCCTCCTTTGTCAAAACGTCCTGCAAGCATAGCACTAACTCAGATTGGCGGCATTTTCGCGATCAGTTTGTCCAGTGTGATCGGATAGTCACGCACCCGCACACCAGTGGCGTTGTAGATGGCATTGGCCACCGCCGCGCCCACGCCGCAGATGCCCAGTTCGCCGACGCCCTTGGCTTTCATCGGTGAAGAGACGGGATCAGTTTCATCCAGGAAAATAACCTCCTGGTGCGGAATGTCGGCGTGCACCGGCACCTCGTAACTGGCCAGGTCGTGATTGACGAAGAAGCCGGCGCGCTCATCGATCACCAGATCTTCCATCAGCGCTGCGCCCACGCCCATGGTCATCGCGCCGATAACCTGGCTGCGTGCCGCCTTGGGATTGAGGATGCGGCCGGCGGCGCAGACTGCCAGCATGCGGCGCACGCGGGTTTCGCCGGTGTAGGCGTCCACGCCCACTTCAACGAAATGCGCGCCAAAGGTGGATTGCTGGAATTTCTTGTCCAGATCGCCGTATTCCATCGTGTCTTCGCAGACCAGTTCGCCCTGCTCGGCGGCTTGCGTCAGCGGCAAGGAACGGCCGTCGGCACGCACCGCGCCAGCGACAAACTCGGCCTTGGTCGGATCGAGACCAAGCTTCTGCGCCGCCAGCTCGCGCAGCTTGACACAGGCCGCGTACACGCCCGCTGTCGAACTGTTGCCGCCCCACTGCCCGCCGGAGCCGGCCGACACCGGGAAGTCCGAGTCGCCCAGCTTGACCACCACCTGCTTCAGCGGCACACCCATCATCTCGGCGGCGGTCTGCGCGATGATGGTGTAGCTGCCGGTGCCGATGTCGGTCATATCGGTTTCCACGGTGACGGTGCCCTTGGCGTCCAGCTTCACCCGCGCACCGGACTTCTGCACCAGGTTGTTACGGAATGCGGACGCCATGCCGATGCCGACCAGCCAGCGGCCGTCGCGCACCTTGCCGGGCACCGGATTGCGCTTGTCCCAGCCGAAGCGCTGTGCGCCGGTGCGCAGGCAGTCGACAAAGCGGCGCGTCGAGAATTTGCGCTCGCGCTTGGCAGGATCGACCGTGGTGTCGTTGATGATGCGGAAGGTGATCGGGTCCATCTTCAGCTTCTCAGCCATTTCATCGATGGCGATTTCCAGCGCCATCAAACCCGGTGCCTCGCCCGGCGCGCGCATGGCGTTGCCTTCGGGCAGATCGAGCACGGCCAGGCGCAGCCTGGTCAGCCGGTTGGCGCCGGCGTACAGCAATTGCGTCTGCTGCACGGCGGTTTCCGGCTTGCCATCCGGCAGATCGCCCGACCAGCTTTCATGGGCGATGGCGCTGATCTTGCCCTCGCGCGTGGCGCCGATGCGGATGCGCTGAATGGTAGCCGGACGGTGCGTGGTGTTGTTCATCATCAGCGGACGCTGCAAGGCAACCTTGACCGGCCGTCCCACCGCCTTGGCGCCCAGCGCCGCCAGCACCGATTCGGCACGCAGGAACAGCTTGCCGCCAAAGCCGCCGCCGATGTAGGGCGAAACCAGGCGCACATTTTCCTTCGGAATGCCCAGCGTCTTTGCCATGTCGCCACGGCCCCAGGCGATCATCTGGTTGGAGGTCCACAGCGTCAGCTTGTCGCCCTGCCAGTTGGCGATAGAAGCGTGTGGTTCCATCATCGCGTGCGACTGGTCCGGCGTGCTGTAGGCGGCATCCAGCTTGACCGGCGACGCACCGAAGGCGCCGTTGAAATCGCCGACCTTGTGGTCCTTGGCATCCTTGTCGTCCGGTTCCTTGGCCTTGTCCTTGACCTTGGCCAGGTTGTAGGCGCCGGCTTCCTTGCTGTACTTCACGTGGATCAATTGCGCTGCGGCGCGGGCCTGCTCGAACGTCTCGGCCACCACCAGCGCGATCGCTTGATGGTAATGCTGGATTTCCGGTCCGCCCAGCAGCTTGGCGGTGTTGAAGTTGCCCTTGCTCAGCTTGCCGGCATTGTCAGCGGTAACGACGGCCAGCACGCCGGGTGCACGCCTGGCGTCGTTGACATCGATGGACGTGATGCGGCCCTTGGCCACAGCGGCGCCCACCACATAGCCATAGGCCACGTTGTCCGGCTGGTGCTCGTAGGCATACGGCGCGGTGCCGGTGGTTTTATACGGGCCATCGATGCGATCGGTCGGATGGCCGATGACTTTCAGCTGATCGATGGGATTGGTGGTGGCGGGAGTGAGGAATTTCATGTCCGTTAGCCTTTCTTCACATCAGCCAGCACGGAAGCCAGCGTGCGCTGTACCAGTGGAATCTTGAAGGCGCTCTCGGCGCTCGGCTTGGCGCCGGCCAGCAATTGCTCGGCCACCACCTTGGCGCCTTGCTGCATGCTGGCATCGGCGGCCGGCACGCGCCAGGGCTTGTGGGCGACGCCACCCAAGGCGACGCGCCCGCTGCCATCAGGTAATACCACAGCCGCCACCGAGATCAGCGCGAACGCATACGATGCACGGTCGCGCACCTTGCGATAGATGTGCGTGCCGCCCAGCGGCCTGGGCAGCGTGACAGCGGTAATCAGCTCGCCCAGCGCCAGCGCGTTTTCCACGTGCGGCGTATTGCCGGGCAGCCGATGAAAGTCCGCAATCGGAATCGTACGGGTGACGCCATCCGCCCTCACCGTTTCCACCGTCGCATCCAGCAACTGCATGGCGACCGCCATATCGCTAGGATGCGTGGCAATGCAGGCATCGCTGGCGCCGAGGATGGCGTGGTTGCGGCTATAGCCGCCAATCGCCGAGCAACCGCTGCCGGGTTGGCGCTTGTTGCAAGGTTGATTGGTGTCATAGAAGTACGGGCAGCGCGTGCGTTGCAGCAGATTGCCGGCGGTGGTGGCCTTGTTGCGCAACTGCGCCGAAGCGCCAGCCAACAAGGCGCGCGACAGCACGGCGTAATCCTTGCGTACACGCGGATCGGCAGCAAGATCGGTGTTGCGCACCAGGGCGCCGATGCGCAAGCCGCCGCCGGACGTGGCTTCAATCTTGTCCAGCCCCAGGCCGTTGACATCGATCAGGTGCGGGGGCGTCTCGATTTCCAGCTTCATCAGGTCCAGCAGATTGGTGCCGCCGGCGATGAATCTTGCGCCGGGTGCGCGGGCGGCAGCTGCGGCCGCCTCCACCGGCGAGTTCGCGCGCTGATAGGTAAAGGCCCTCATGCCGTTCTCCCCGCCACTTCCGTGATTGCATCGATGATGTTGGAGTAGGCGCCACATCGACAGATATTGCCGCTCATGCGTTCGCGCAGCTCGGCTTCGCTCAACAATGGCTTGGTGTTCAGGTCGGCGCTGACGTGGCTCGGGATGCCCTGCTGGATCTCATCCAGCACCGCGACGGCGGAACAGATCTGCCCCGGCGTACAGTAGCCGCATTGATAGCCATCGTGCTTGACGAAGGCCGCTTGCATCGGGTGCAGCTTGTCCGGCGTGCCCAGTCCCTCGATGGTGGTGACCTTGCCGCCGTCATGCATGACGGCCAGCGTCAGGCAGGAATTAATGCGGCGGCCGTCGACGATCACCGTGCAGGCCCCGCACTGGCCATGGTCGCAGCCCTTCTTGGTGCCAGTGAAGTGCAGATGCTCGCGCAAGGCGTCGAGCAGCGTTGTCCGCGTATCGACCTCCAGCGTGTGCTGCTTGCCATTAACCTGTAAAGTGAATTTCGCCTTGGAGGGCGGTGGCGTCGAGGCGGGCTGTTGCTGTTGCTGTTGCTGCTGTGCATCCGCAGCCATCGGCACCGCAGTCGCCGTCGCGGACAGCGCGCCCGCGATCAGCACATTACGCCGGGAAAGATTTACATCGCAAAGATCGTTCATGTCGTCGCATCCTCTGCCAGTCGGGTCAAGACTTATAGTAAATGCGTTACGACTTCAGGTTAAACACGATTGAGCGATGTCATTGACAAGCCAAATAGCCGGCGCAGAATCCTATGCTACGAACGGGAGCAACCATGAACGCGCCAACCGAAAAAGACTATATCGACAGCAAACTACAAACAGTCGTAGAGTGCTTGAACGCCGAAGCGCGCTCCCGTCAAATTGGAACTGAGGCCCATCTGGAAAAAATCGAACAGGGACTTCAATCCTTTCGCCAAGAACTCAATACCCTCATCACGCAGGTTGAAAGGCATCTCGAATACGAAGTGCGATCCATAAGAAATGACTTCAACGCAAAGCTCACACAGATGGAGGCCAATTTTCAGCACGCGTTGCAGCTATCAAAAGAAGAATTCAATTCCAGATTCAACCAAGTGGAAGCAAATTCCCAACGCGATCTTCAAATCGTTCGCGCCGAGTTCAACGAAAAGCTCACAAAACTTGAGACCAGCATTCATCGCAGTCTGCTTGATGCAGTGAAATGGATGATCGGCTCCATGGTGGCACTGACGGCGATTTCGATCACCGTCAGTTCAACCTTGTACTTGCGGACTGCTCAGGTTCAGACAAGCGCCGTACCCAGTCCTCAACCTGGCCTGTCTGCAAGCGGCGCGAAAACGTTGTCCGCCAATTTGACGTTAGCTGCGCAATCTCCGCAGCTTGTCGCCACTCATCCAGCAACAACGCCGATGAGAACAGTGCACTGATCAACCGCGCCATCGGCCACGCCGGCTGCGGCCGCTCCACCAGTTCCAGCCCGTCGCCCCGACCAAGCCAACCTTCCTGCAACACGCGGTAATACCAACCCGTTGCACCAGACTCCTGCATCGCCAGCGCCGCACCGTCACGACGCAGCAAGCGATTCAACTTCCAGCATGGCTGCCGTCCCTGCGACACCTGCAACAATGCCGAGCCGACGCGATAAACATCGCCAACACACACATCGCGCTCCGTCATGCCGACAGTGGAAATGTTTTCGCCAAACGCACCCGCAACCATCTCTACCGGTCCATCCGCATACAGCGACCGCCAATGCGGATAATGTTCAGCCGCATAATGATGCAGCGCCTTCTCCGGCCCGCCATGATAAGCACGATCCCCCTGCTCATCACCCTGCAAGCCGTTAATCGACAGCCACACCTTGCCATCCTGCGGCAACTTCACAATCCCGCTCAACACATCAGCATGACCATCTCTCGGCAGCGGCCTGGCCTTGCCGACAAACAGCGACTGAATCAGCACGCTCATTTCAACCAATCCCGAATGACCGCCTTCCCCGCATCCGCAAGCCCGGCGCCATAGCACTGAGTATCCTCGCGCAAGCGCCGCAAATCGACACCCGCATGATGCAACTCCACCGCATGCCCCGTCAGCCATTGCTCCAGCGCCTCCGGCTCAAACTCCGCATGAAACTGAATCCCCAGCGCATGATCGCCCACCATAAACGCCTGGCAAGGCGTACCCGCCGTAGCAGCAACCGACGCCACACCATCCGGCAAACGGATATTGTCGCCATGCCAGTGCAACACCGGCACACCTTGCAGATGCCTCAACGGCCCGGCATCCACACCGACATCCAGCGCCGACCAGCCAATCTCCTTGCCGGCCTCACGCGCGACAACCTCGCCCCCCAGCGCAAACGCCATCAGCTGCGCACCCAGGCAAACACCCAGCAGCGGCCGCTTCAACTGCAAGCGCAAGCGGATGCCTTCAATCTCATCCTTCAGCCACGGATACAGAGCGACATCATTCACACCAATCGGCCCGCCGAGCACCACCACCAGATCCACCTCCGCCCACTGCGCCGGCGACAGCGGCTGGGAAGCATGCTGATACGTGATCGTGAACCCGCGCTCCTGCAACGGCGCCGCAAAGGTGCCCAGGTCTTCAAAAGCCACGTGATAGAGCGCGATGCAGTTCATGATGGGACTCGCAATTAAGTAGGAATCCTAAATATATCACGAAAAAGAAAACAGGAGAGAAACTCCTGTCAATCAGCAGCGATTAGCCAGCTGCCAGCCGCTCGCGGACAGCCTTGGCGCTCGTACCCACCTCTTTTACCAATTGCTCCAGGCGCACCTTGTTGACGCCCAGTTCCTGGGTCCAGTAAGCCACCTCGTGTGGCTCATTCACATTGATGCGGGCGCGGTCCTGTGCACCCTTGTTGTTCAGATCGTCACTCATAATAATGTCCTCCATGTAAAAGCGTGGCCCAAGGGTCGCATGGGACAGCTACGCGGTCGGTTAATTACCACACGTCATACGCGCGTCACCGGACTCAAGCCGCGTCTACAATGTGCTTAAGGAGGCCTACATGAACGAACACATCGCAGCGAAATACATGCCGCTCCCCACCGAGCGCACCAAGGACGCCGTCAAAGATCTCATTCCAGGCGAGCGCCGCAAGATAGACGTCATCAACCCACTAGACCCCACCGACCGCATCATCACGGACATCTGGGTAGTAGAAGATTACGAAGGCGCCCACTTCGCCTTCCAGGACGGCCCTATCGGCGGCGATGTCTACCTGGGCCCAGCGGACCAGGTGCGCATTGCCATTGAGGAAGCGCCGTTTGCAGAGTGAGCTGACGGCTACCAGGACTTAGCCCGAAGACTTTTATTTCAAAATAAACAATTCCACTCCATCATTATCGGAACCGCTCACCAGCTGGAGACGTAACGATGACTACTGCGCCAACAAATACGGTGTCAGGTCTGACAATCGCACACGGGCTGAACTATTGATGGAAGATTACGCGAGAACGCCATCAGTTTGCCGATTTATCGAAACATCGTATCAGCTCGCCAGATCCTCTTCCTTCGACGCGGCATGGAACTAGGGACCGATGTCAAAACCGATCATGGCCGCTTGCCCGCACGTGCAAGGAGACTGCGTCGTATTTCGCCAGATTTCTCGTCTATGGATAGAAGAAGGAAGAAATGGACATCCCTGCTGTGATTTTTAAAGACGAAGGCAGTGTTTTTGGAGTGAATGTACCCAACATAAAAGGCGTCCACTCGTGGGGAGATACTGTTGAGGATGCGCTTAGAAATGTAAGAGAGGCCATTACAAGCCACATTGAAACGCTCCTTGAATTGGATGAGCCTGTTGAGATCGCTCAAACCAAAATTGAAACTCTGCAAAGCCATCCTGACTACAAAGGCGGAATTTGGTCCTTGGTAGAAGTCGACCTTGAAAAGCTCGACAGCAGGCCGGAGCGCATAGATATTATGCAGCGTGACCGGGTTAGTTCCGACATTCGGACACGGACTGAAGATTAGTGGGAAGGACGCGAGCCCTCGGCGCGCGAGGCTGGCGCTTTGCGCCAGCAGATGGGCGATTCGGAGCGGGATGGCCCGGTAGGGCCATGCCCTTCGAATCTCACACGGGGAGCGCGCAGGCGCTCCCCTCGCTTCCGCCAAGAAACAAAAAAACCGCCTCTTCGGCGGTTATTTTTTTTGTTTCTTGGCGGAAGCGGTGAGATTCGACGCCTAAAATTAAAATTCAATAAAATCAAACACTTACAGAAATTCCAAAAAGTGCTTTGTACCGATGGTTTGTACCGAAAACTGTACCACCAATTAGGATGATAGCCGATAAATGAAGAACAAGGCTAGAAGACTAATCATTTGATTCGCGTCGGGTGATCTTGAGAGATTATGAGCGATCCGCTTCTGAGTTCGAATCCTGGAGAGACTTTGCATCCGTTCAACGGCAGAGCCGCCGGCTGACTGAATCAACTTCTATAGCTCTCGCAAGTCTGCTTTCGCCGATAGCGCACAGCAGCCGGGAACGCAGCGCGGCGAGGGACTTAGCCCGACAACAAATAGGAGCCAGAGACCTAGTGGCGGAACCACGCCGAGGTATCGCACCGGGCATGGGGCTGGCGAGAAGGTCGTTAGGCGTGCGACGCGGCGATGAGATCGGCAATGCCAATAATTCATCGTTTTATAGGCGTATTTGCACGTTCGTCCTTACTGGCCTCATGACGGGGATAAGGGGCAAGATGGGACTAAAGGCGACCACACTGGTGTGGTCGCCTGACCTAAAGTAGGATGATGAGAATTTCACCATGAAACGAAAATTATGCCTGTGCTAAGGATGCCTCTTCTGAAGCAACTTGTTTTCATCCCTAAGTCTAAGCACGACGTTTCCGTCAAGCTCAGGCGGATATTTCCCGATGCCTGTAGAGAAAAGAATTTGAAAATCTCTGTTATTCGGGTTCTCGAGTTTTTCAATCTGTCTTAGCATATTGACGAGCTTATCGAAATCTATCCCCGCTGTTTCTGGCGTATCGATTAATAGCATTCGAGGAAATGGTACATCAGACGTCAATGAAAGCTGCAACAGAGTGAGGTAGTAAAGAAAGCGCTTGGGCACTTTGGCGCTATGTTCTCGATATTCTCCATTATCGATTAGAGGCAGATAGGTCTCCGCATCTATCGAAGCATTCCGACAGTCTGATACTACCGTAGTCATAAAATCATTATAGACGCGGTTAAATTCCTTAATCTGTTTCTGCAGCTCAAGCTTCGACGCTCCATCGAGCCTATTCACATCTGCCTTTGCGGTTTCCAGTAGCTCTTTTTTTCTATTGTAGCGAGATATGAGAGAGTCGAGCTTTACTTCCAATCGCAATGCTTCTTCTAGCTTTGCAATCTTTTCCCGAGTGTCCAGCAATTTCTCATCCAGTTCCTCCATTGCATCTGCGACCCTATCGGGTGTAGCAAAAGCATCTTCGAGGCGCATACGCTTGGCATCAATTTCGGCATAAAGAGTCCGAACACTTGCTATCGTAAGGACAGATTCATCCTTTATTCCAATTTTGGCAAGTTTTAGCGTTTCTAAAGTTCGCGTTTTGCTTTTTAGAATGTCCAGGTATTCGGCGGGACTATAAAAAAATCGCTGATAATCCTGTTCGTTTACCACATTGCCACACATGCAATGTCCAGGAGTCCGCGCTACGTCATTAAGACAATACGGACAAGTATCTCTCGAAAATAGATTAAGTTGACCGTGAGCGTATATCACCTTATTTATCCGATGAATGTCCGCTGACAAAGCTCGTTCAACATCAATCAATTGACCAGCCTGTCGTACCAGCAGAGCTTGGTGCTCCTCAAGCTCGCGAGCCTCGACTTCCTTGGCCTTAATTAGCTGACTTTCCGCCTGTAACATTTTTTGAGCTTCGTCGTTTGCGATTTGTCCTCGAGAAAATGCACGCCTAGTGGTAAGCAACGCTGTAACTTGTGTTCCAAGTTTCCCGATTTGCTCGGCGAGAGCCTTGGTGTTGAGAATCTCTTTCTGTCCACTTGCTTTTAGTAATTGCTCAACAATATCTTTATATTCTTCCTGTGTACTACGTGCAGCTTGGACGTCCCGTTCAGCAGCCTTTTGTCGGCCAATGGCTTCGTACAAGTCCAGAAGGGTTTTTCCAATTAAAATCTGGAAAATCGCTTTACGTATCTCTAATGAATCAGATAAAAAATTAATATTATCTGCTGGTTTATATACGCCATTAGGGTCAGAGCTTTGATTGTGATATATGAGTCGAGCCAAATCCGTAAAGTTAAGCTTAAACTGCCGAGCGCCTTGAAATATATCTACAACTGGAATATAAAGACACTCAAGGAGCCAGTCAGAAAAGGTCTTCACGCCCTCGCGCCTAACTAGCGGATAGGTATGCGCATCATCCTGTTCGATTACGCCATCGGCCTCGGTGGATGACTTGATGACTGTAATGTGATTGTCCCGAATCTTTCTGCTCAGCGTGTACAACACGCCATCGACACCAATCACCAACCGGACTAAGTTATTTGTGTCTTCTGTAATCTCTTTGTGGAACTCGCGGGACGTAGGGTCGAATTCCTCTACCCTTCCGCCCAGACCATAATAAATAAGGTTAAAGAAAGTTGATTTCCCTGTTCCATTGGGGCCTTCAATGATAGAAATATTCGAGTCCATAGTTGGCGACTCGAAGTAATAATTGTCGCCGAGGTACTCGACTTTCCTAATACTTAGGAAGCCCATACACGAACTCCTCTATCTGTATATAAACGTGCTAAAAGCGAATCGAAATTCAACATCGAAATTTTAGGGATAAGCTTCTTTAGCTCATCTGCATTACGCCGCTCTTCATAAAAATGATCGCTTGAGAAAAAATCTTTTGGAAGATTTTCTGATAATAATTTCACTTCCAGCGTTTCTGCCACGTCCGTTCTTTGCAATGAAACATAACCTCTTCGCTCAAGCGAGAATATAATCTTAAAGACTTCGCGCTTATGTAATTCAGCATTTGTAAAACTAGAAAATAGAAATTCCCTATCCAGAGAATTTGCAACAACCTTATTTTGAGTCCGATTTAAAATATCAATAAGCCGGCTGTCGCTTATGAACTGAATCAGATACGACAGTTTGCGGTGGTCTTTAATTCCTTTTTTTGCCCCTCCTAAGAGTTCCAAAACAAGAAGAATGGAGTACGCAACAAAGTAAAAATCTTCGCCAGAGATAAAATAGAGCGGACGTTTATTTTTTGACTCCATTTTAGGCCTCGTCAAAAGCCAAATAGCAATCATCAAACAGGGTTAAAACCGCTCCCTCAATTGCATGTCGGTCCCTAGGTCGATAACGGTAACTCAGTCGAAGAGTAGAGGTATGCTGTTCAGATGCGTTGGTCAGCTCCGTAATTACTTGAAGAACCTGCGCTTCTGTCATATTCAAAGCTGGAGGATTTTTGAAAAGTTCGCCTTCACAGACATCTAAAATTCTTCGCAATAGACCTTTCATCTCACGTTGCCCTTCAGGTTCAATATTTCTGGCGAGACTACATTTACGCGCCAGAATTTTTAGGGCCCGCTCGCTAAATTGCGGGCAAACTTTATGAATCTTGATTTGGAGGTTCCTGAAATCATTATTTTCAACGTCGCCCCAGCATTCTGATGCCGGGTCATCTACCCGGTCATCGACTGCCGGACTAAGCAATATTTGATTGAATATGTATTTCAGTGTATCTGTACTTAATAAACGAGCTGTAATAGATTTTTTGCTGGACCTTTTTTCCAGCTCATCTAGTAAGCTGGAAAGCACATAGCCTTCTAAGTTCTGGTGGCGATAGGTGAAAAATCGACTGCTTCTTACAAGTTGAAGAGCCTGGGCTTCCAATGCTTCATTCGTCTCGCTTGTAAAACTCCAGTCGATGGATGTAATGAATTGAATAAACTCATCAATGGTCATTACCTTAATCATCTCAGCGTATCCTTTGTTGGAACCTTTGTATTGGGCGAAATACTCTTTCTGGACAATTGCAAATGCGACGACTTTTTCCTCGTCAGTAAGCTCATCATTTATGACTAACTTCTTAAGAATTTCATAGTCTTTTTGTTCAGCCTCGTAGCCCAGTTTTTCTCGTTGTTCCGCGTTCATGCGCTCTTGAGCGAGCTCCGCAGAAGCGTAAACTCCCAGACCGAGTTCGCCTGTTCTGCTGAAAGTGAAATATAGGTCCAAGAATGCGACAACGGTATTCCTTAGAGCGGGAGAGTTGAAACTGATTCTTGAACCGTAATATTTGTTTTCCTCTCCGCTG
>Ga0308157_10003490_pt1 | contig 22729 bp, 18 predicted proteins | sample PhyBR1_FD_201035 | JGI IMG/M metagenome (GOLD analysis project Ga0308157, IMG submission 201035) | Phyllosphere microbial communities from UC Gill Tract Community Farm, Albany, California, United States - DLSLB.R1 | ecosystem: Host-associated > Plants > Phyllosphere > Unclassified | place: USA...
AGCGCCCCCAGCGGCGCGCCCGCGGCCGGCAGCGCGATGGCCTCGGCCGGCGGCGCATGGGCCGGCGCCTGCGCCATCAGGTGCGCCAGCGCCAGCTCCAGCGTGGCGCGCTTGTCGGCCTGCACGGCAAAGCCGGCCGGCTGCGCCACGCCCTGCGCGGGCGGCGCCTGCAGCTGCGCGTCGAGCGCGGCCAGGTCGCGCGCGTCCCGGGCCTCGAAGACCTTGAAATGCGCGCCCGCGTAACCCAGCCCCGAGACGATGGCCTGCGCCACGTCCATCTGTTCGCGCAGCGCCTGGCGGTACTCGGGCGCCTCCTCGCCGGTCATCAGGACCCACACCTGCGCGGCGCCCTGGGCCAACGCCGACAGCCACAACTCCAGGCCGACCGAGGCCGTATGGAACAGCCCCAGCGGCAGCACCCGCGCCGGCACGCCGTGCGTGGCCGCGTCGAGCCGGGCCATGCGCCCCAGGTCGTTCAGCAGGCGCGCGCCGGCCTGCTGGCTGTGCAGCAGCAGCGCGCCCTGGCGGCCGCCGGCGCGCGCGTAGGTGGACAGCAGCGTCTTGATTCTCAAGCCCTGCTCGGCCGGTCGCGGGTAGGCGTAAGACATCGCGCCGGTCGGGCAGACCGTGCTGCAGGCGCCGCAGCCGACGCACAGGTTGGGGTTGACCACGACCTGCTGGCGGCTCTTGTCGCTGCGGATGGCCGCGGCCGAGCACACGTCGATGCAGGCGCTACAGCCGGTCTTTTCGTTGCGGCTGTGGGCGCAGAGCTTTTGCTTGTAGGCAAAGAACTTGGGCTTTTCAAACTCGCCTACCAGGCCGCGCAGCTGCCCCAGGGGGCGGCTGTCCCGGCCGTCCCAGCGGAAATAGCCCTGCGGCAGCGCATGCTGGGTGAAGGCGGGCGTGGCCCTGAGGTCGAGCACGAGGTCGAACTTGTCGGTGAAACGCTCGGGCTCGCGGCCAAAGTCGATCGCCCCGGCCGTGCCGCACACCTTGACGCAGGCCCTGTGGCTGCTGCACAAGCTGCTGTCAATTTGGTAGTCCAGCCCGATGGCGCCTTCCGGGCAGGCGGCCACGCACGCATTGCAGCGGGTGCACAGGTCCAGGTCGATGGGGTTGCTGCGCGTCCAGTGCAGCTCGAATGCGCCGAGCCAGCCGGTGATCTGGCGCACCTGCCCGGCCAGCACCGGGTGGCGCCGCTCCTGCGCGCCGCCGCCCTGCCCCGCGCCCAGGCTGAAAATCGTGACGTCGAGCGCATCGGCCAGCAGCTCGGCGGCGCGCTCGGCCTCGTCCAGCTTGCCGACGATGAGCAGCCGGCCGGCGCTTTTGTAGGTCACGGTGGCCACCGGCTCGGGCTCGGGCAGGTGCGCCAGGGCCAAGAGCGCGGCGATCTTGGGGGCGGCCTGCGCGGCGTCCTTGCTCCAGCCGCCGGTCTCGCGGATGTTGACAAACTTGATCGCCGACGTGGCGCCCTCGGTCTGCTGCGCCAGTTCGGCAAAGAGCCGCGTTTCCTGGGTGCAGGCCACGACCACGTCGTTGCCGGTGCGCACGGCCTGCTGGAAGGCGCCGGCCTCGCGCCGGCACAGCGCCGAGTGCAGCGTCAGGTTTTCATGCAGCGTTGCCCCCAGCGCGCGGGGCTGAAGGGGCATGGTCTGGTTGCAGTCGCAAATGAGGGTGGGCATGGTCGTCGTGGGGGCTGTGGCTGGCGCCGGCGCCTGGGGCGCTCGGGTGCGGGCTGGAGGAATCGGGGGGCAGCGGCCCGGCGCAGGCGCCCGGCTCATCGTTCCCGGGCGGTGCGCCGGTGGCGGCGGGCGCGGGGCCGGCGGGCGCCGGGTCGGTGTCGTCTTGCACGGCGGCGACGGGACTGCCGTGGGGCGGCGCAAGGTCGGTGCTGACGGGCGGCGCGTCAAAGAGGTTGAGGAACTGGGCGCTGGCCATCTGGCGCAGCATGGCCTCGGGCAGCGGGTCGGCGATGGAATAGTCGTCGATGTAGATGTCCAGCCCGTCCATCACGTTGTAGTGCGGGTCGGCAAACAGCTTTTTCATCGCGGCGTTGCGCACGTCGGCGCCGACATTGCGCGCCATGAAGGGCCTGAAGTCGGAGCCCTGCGTCAGGCGCTGCGCATCTTCCAAGGACAGCAGCTTCTCGGGCAGCGGCGCGGGCGGTGCCGGTTCGGCGGGCGCGGCCTGCGGCGGGGCGGTGGCGGCCAGCCCGGCAGGCGCGGCAACAGGCCCCGGCGCCGGACGGGCCGGCGCGGCGGGCTCGTCCAGCGGCCGGCCCTGCAGGGCGTCGGCCTTGCGGCGGGACCAGCGGCCCAGGAAGCCGGTGCGCTCGTCAGCCACGCCCGCCCCCGCCACCGCCGAATTTCTTCTCGGTGCTCACGCGCGCCGGGTTGCCGAAGCGGTCGGCCAGCGGCTTGAAGCTTTGCGGGCGCTGGCGGCGCTTGGCCTCCTGCACATGGTGCGCCTCGACAAACCCGCGCAGCCACTGCACCACCTCGGCGGGCGCGGGCACCTGCTCGACGGTTTCCTGCGCGTCGAGCCAGCGGCCGGCGTCGTGGTAGCTCAGGGTGACGGTCTGCGGCACGGCCACCGGCTCGTCGGCCAGGGCGGCGGCCTCTTCCATGCGCCAGACCACCCAGAAGCACGGCTGGGGCGTGCTCACGTTCAGGTAGTAGCCCTCGGCGTCGCCCGGGTGCAGCTCGACGCGAAAGCCCGGGTGCAGCCAGCGCTCGCCGCTGGCGTCCTTGAGCAGCCGTCGCGGCGCGCGGCCAAAGCCCGCTTCCTGCGGCACCACCTCGGCCAGCGACCACGCCCAAGGCTGCCAGCGGTTGTCGATGCGCTGGCGGCGCATGACCACCGCCACCTCGGTGCACGGGCGGCGCAGGCCGGCATCGGGCTCGGGCGAAGGCATCTGCAAATCAAACATGGCGGGGAGTGTAAGGGCGCCGCGCGCGGCCGTGGCACGCGGGGCCTTTGGCCCCCGGCGGGCGGCCGGGTGCGCTAGCATGGCGCCAGCCCGCCGCGGGTTTTTCAAGGAGCTTTCTCATGCGCACTGCGACAACCGGCCGCCGGCCGCTGGTCACGCTGCTGGGCGGCCTGGCCCTGCTCACGCTGTCCGGCTGCGCCAGCCGGCCCGGCTTGGCGCCGCGCACAGCCGGCGCGGCGCAGGCCGGCAGCGACATCGCCCTGCTCGCGCTGTCGCTGCTGGACAAGCCCTACGTCTGGGGCGGGCGCGGCCCGGACAGCGGCTTTGACTGCTCCGGCCTGGTCGCCCATGTCTACCAGCAGGCCGCCGGCATCACGCTCAAGGGCAGCGCCGCCGCCATGGCCCGGGCCGCGCGCGAACTGGGCGGCGCCAGCCCGCAGCCCGGCGACCTGGTGTTCTTCAACACCCTGGGGTATTCGTTCTCGCATGTCGGCATCTACGTGGGCGAAGGCCGCTTCGTGCACGCCAGCAATCCGCGCACCGGCGTGCGCATCGACCGGCTCGACAGCCGCTACTACGCCGCCCGCTTTGAAGGCGCCCGCACCCTGCTGGGCTAGCGGCTTTCAGCGCCAAACAGGCCACGCGCCCAGGCAGCGCCTTGGCTTTCAGCTATGCATTTGATAGCATCGCCTGCGGGCCGGGTCGCGGGCTGGCAGCGCGGCGGCCCGGCTAGCCGAAGAGCTTTTCCAGCGCAAAGGCCGCCAGAAAGCCGCCGACCGTGATCAGCCCGGCAAACTCGTGCGCCTGCTCGAAGGCCTCGGGAATCATGGTGTCCACCAGCATCGCCAGGATGGCGCCGGCGGCCACCGCCATGGTGGCGGCAATCACCTGCGGCGGGTAGTCCTGAAAGGCGACGTAGCCGACCAGCGCGGCCAGCCCCGACGCCGCGGCAATGCCGCCCCAGACGGCAAAGACATACGAGGCGCTGCGCCCGGCGCGCTTCATGCCGGCGGCGCTGGCCATGCCTTCGGGCACGTTGGAGAGAAACACCGCCACCACCGTGACCGCGCTCACGCCCGCCCCGCCCAGCAGGCTCACGCCCACGACGATGGACTCGGGAATGCCGTCGAGCAGCGCGCCCAGGGCGATGGCCATGCCGCTGCCGCCGTGCTCGCCTTCGGAGGGCTGCTGGCCCTGCGAGCGCTTGCGGTGCTTGGCGCCCTTGTGCGCCAGCGCCCAGTTGGCCGCGGTGTAGACCAGCGCGCCGCCGAGAAAGCCGGCCGCCGTGGCGCCAAAGCCGCCGCGCCGGTAGGCCTCGTCCATCAGCTCGAACGACAGCGCCGAGATCAGCACACCGCTGCCCAGCGCCATGACAGCGGCGATCAGGCGCTGCGGAATCTTCAGGAAGTAGCCCAACGCCGCGCCCAGCACCAGCGCCGCGCCGGCCACCAGCCCCCAGAAGCCGGCTTGCGCCCACAGGGGCAGGGTTTCGATGGTGTGCATCACCCCACGCTAAGGGCGCTTGGCGCGCCGGGCTGTGCGCCGGGCGCCTGAGGCGTTGTGGGAAGAGGTCGATGCGGGCGCCACGGGCACCGGGTTGGGAAAGCCGAAAAAAAAGCGCCCGGCCATCGGCCGGGCGCTTGCGCGACGGGGCAGCCCGCAGGCTCAGCCCTTGAGGGCCTTGTCCATCATGCCCTTGTCCAGCTCGTTTTCCCAGTTGGACACGACCACCGTGGCCACGCCGTTGCCGATGAAGTTGGTCAGCGCGCGCGCCTCGGACATGAAGCGGTCGATGCCCAGGATCAGCGCCAGGCCGGCCACCGGGATGCCCGGGATCACCGCCAGCGTCGCCGCCAACGTGATGAAGCCGGCGCCCGTGACGCCCGAGGCGCCCTTGGAGGTGAGCATCGCCACGCCCAGCAGCGTCAGCTCCTGCGTCAGCGTCAGCTCGATGTTCAGCGCCTGCGCCACAAAGAGCGCGGCCATCGTCAGGTAGATGTTGGTGCCGTCCAGGTTGAACGAGTAGCCCGAGGGCACCACCAGGCCCACCACCGACTTGGCGCAGCCCATCTTTTCGAGCTTTTGCATCAAGGGCACCAGGGCCGACTCGGAAGACGACGTGCCCAGCACCGTCAGCAGCTCGTCCTTGATGTAGACGATGAAGCGCACGATGCTGAAGCCGGTGAAGGCGGCAATCGTGCCCAGCACCACCAGCACGAACACCGCGCAGGTCAGGTAGAAGCTGCCCATCAGCGCGGCCAGCGGCTTGAGCGAGGCCACGCCGTACTTGCCGATGGTAAAAGCCATGGCGCCGCCGGCGCCGATGGGCGCGAGCTTCATCACCGTGCCCATCATGGCAAAGAAGATGTGCGAGACGTCCTCGATCAGGACATGCACCGGCTTGCCGACCTTGCCCATGTGCATCATGGCGTAGCCGAACAAGATGGCCAGCATCAAGACCTGCAGCAGGTCGCCCGAGCCGGTGAAGGCATCGACGAAGGTCTTGGGGATGATGTGCAGCACGAAATCGACCGTGCTCTGCTCGGACGCGGCCTTGGCGTAGCCGGCCACCGCCTTGGGGTCCAGCGTGGCCGGGTCGACGTTGAAGCCGCTGCCCGGGCGCAGCACGTGCATCACCACCAGGCCCACGCCCAGGGCCAGGGTGGAGACCACCTCGAAGTACAAGAGCGCCTTGCCGCCCACGCGGCCGACCTTCTTCATGTCGCCCGCGCCGGCGATGCCCAGCACCACGGTGCAAAAGATCACCGGGCTGATCAGCATCTTGACCAGCGAGATGAAACCGTCGCCCAGCGGCTTGAGGCTGGCGCCCAGCTTGGGGTCGAAAAAGCCGATCAGGCCGCCCGTAACAATGCCTATCAGCACCCAGAAATACAGGTGCCCGGTGAGTTTTTTCATGCTTGTCTTCGCTCGGTGTAGGGTTGGAAAAGCCAGGCCCCGGGCCCGCTTAGGGCGGGCAAACCGAGGGGCTGGCGAACCGGCGAAGGTTAGCGGCGGGGGTTAAAAAACGTAACTGTGGCCTTCAACAGCTAGGGTTAACCCTAGTTCAGCGGATGAACTTGCCCGAGGCGTCGATGATGGAGATGTCGGCAAAGTCCAGCCCGCTGTGGCTGGCCGGGCTGTAGCGGATGGTCAGGCCGCCCAGGTCGAAGTCCTTCATGCTTTCCAGCGCGTCGCGCAGGCTGGCGCCGGTGGGCTTGGGGCCGGCGCGGCGCAGGCCCTCGACCAGCACCTTGGCCCCGGCAAAGCCTTCGAGCATGGCCGGCGTCACGCCGGCCAGCCCCCTGGCCTTGGCCAGGGCCTGCGCCTCCTTGATCAGCGGGTAGTTGGCGGCGCGCTCGTTGGGAAAGACCTGGGTGACGATCACGCCGCGGGCGTTGGCGCCCAGCAGCTTGATGAAGCCGTCCGAGGCGTTGTTCGACAACGTCACCACTTGCGCGCGCGAGCCGGCCGCGCGCAGCGCAGTCACGGCGGTGGCGGTGTTGCCCGACGAGCCGAGCACCAGCACCGCCTGGGCGTCGCTCTTGACCACCGCCGGCGCCAGCGCGGCAAAGTCGGGGTTCTCGCGCGGAAACTTCTCCAGCAACACCGGCTTGAGGTTGCGCCGGGCAAAACCCTCCTGGGCGCCGGCGGCCGCGTCGGCGCCGAAGGCGTCGTCGGTCTGCAGCACCGCCACGCGGCTCACGCCCATGCTGGCCAGGTGCTCGACGGCCGTGGCCGCCTCGTGCCGGTAGGTGGCGCGCACGTTGAACACCCACGGGTTGACCGGGCTGTGCAGCGCCATGGCGCCGGTGCTGGGCGCCACCAGCGGCACCTGGTATTCGGCCAGCAGGGGCAGCAGCGCCTGCGCGTGCGGCGTGCCGCGGTTCAGGAACAGCGCCAGCACGCGCTCCTTGGTGACGAGCTCGCGCCCCAGCGCCACGGTGAGCTTGGCGTCGAACTTGTCGTCCACCGAGACCAGCTCGACCTTCTGGCCGTTGACGCCGCCGCGGGCGTTGACGGCGTCGAAGTAGAGTTTGGCGCCGTCGGTGTTCTCTTTCACGCCGGCCGCCACCGAGCCGGTGAAGCCGGACGGCTGGCCGATGCGCAGCTGCGCCAGGACGGGCGTCGAGACGGCCAGGGTGCTGGCCACCAGCCAGGCGGCCAGCCGGGGAAACGATTTGCAACAGGTAGAAATCATGGATGGGCTTTCACAGGTCAAGGGGATGCACGAGGACGGCGCGAACGTAGCGCCCGGCCCGCGGCGGGCAGGCCGGACGGCGCGCCTGGGCGGGTGGGGGCGCAGGTTACCCTTTTCGGGTTTTAAAGGTAACTGTGCCTTTCAACAGCTGGTATCAACCCTTGGATGGCGAAGGCAATGCGTCGGCCAGCGCCTGCATCCACGCCGGGCCGATGCGCCGGGCCAGCCCCTGGTGCACCGGCTCGACCGCCTGGCGCAGCCGCGCGCGCTGGGCCGGCGCCAGCGTGTGGATGCGCGTGGTGCCCGCCGCGCGCAGCGCGGCCAGCGCCTGGGCGTTCTGCGCGTCGGCAATGCGGTTGCCGTGGGCCAGCGCCTCGGCCAGCGCCTGGCCGAGCAAGGCGCGGTCGGCCGGCGCCAGGCCGAGCCAGAAACGCTGGTTGGCCACCACCGCGTAGCCCAGGTAGCCGTGCTCGGTCAGGCTGAGGTCGCTTTGCACCTCGTGGATGCCCTGCGTCCAGAAGTTGGAGACCGGGTTTTCGGTGCCGTCCACCACGCCGGCGGCCAGCGCACGCCGGGTTTCGCTGAACGGCAGGCTGACCGGCTGCGCGCCCAGCGCGCGCATCTGCGCGGCGATCACCTGCGAGGCCTGCACGCGCATGCGCAGGCCGGCAAAGTCGCCAGGCGCCAGCAGCGGGCGGCGCGCGCTCATCTGCTTGAAGCCGTTGTCAAAATAGCCCAGCCCGGCCAGCCCGTGGCGGCCAAGTCCCTGCAGCAGCCGCTGGCCCAGCGGGCCCTGGGTGATGCGGCGCACGTCGGCCACGCTGGCAAAGAGAAACGGCAGGTCGAACAGCTCGAACTCGGGAAAGCCGATGCGCCCGAACTTCGAGAGCGAAGGCGCCAGCATCTCGACCGCGCCCAGCTGCAGCGCCTGCATCTCGTCGTGGTCGCCGTAGAGCTGCGCGTCGGGGTAGACCTCCACCCGGATGCGGCCGGCCGAGCGCGCCTCGGCCAGCGCCTTGAAGCGCAGCACCGCCAGGCCCTTGGGCGTTGCCTCGGCCACGACGTGCGCAAAGCGCAGCACCAGCGCGGGCGCGGGCTGCGCGCGGCCTGGGGCCGCCGGCAGCGCCGAGGCGGCCAGCAGGCCCAGCCAGCGGCGGCGGTCGGTCACGGAAAGCGGCGCGGCGGGCAACATGCTGGCTATTATCCGGGACCCCCTTACGCCACCACCCGAGCCCCTTCGTGCCCCACCGAACCGAGCCACCGCCCACGCCGCCGGACTTTTCCCTGCTGCAAGCCTCGGCGGCGCACCACGCCAGCCGCAACCGGCTGGCGCTGCTGTCGCTGCTCGGGCTGCTGCTGCTGCTGGCCGGCGCGGTGGTCACGCTGGTGCTCTACCTGCACGCCTTCGAGGCCGAGGAGGACGAGCGCCGCCACGCCGCCGACGGCCAGTGGCTGGAGCAGGGCGCGCAGTTCCATTTCCGGCGGCTCGAAGACGACCTGACGGTGCTGGCGCGCCAGGCGGCGCTGGGCGGCGCGGCCGAGAAGGAAAAGGCGGCCGAACTGGCGGATGCCGCCGGCGCGCTTGACGCCGGCCCGCCGGCACGGCCCGAGACGCTGCAGGGCGGCCTGCTGTGGCGCGCGCCGGGCGCGGTGCTCTCGCACGGCTGGCTGCCAGCCGGCGCCGCGCCGGACGGGCCAGGCGGGCCGCCGCGCTGGCAGCCGGACCGGCTGGCGCACCCGGCCAATGCGCAGATGCTGGCCACGCTGCACGACATCACCCGCGGCCTGCGCCGCGCCGCCTACGCCGGGCCGATGCGCCAACCCGGCGGCGCGCCGGGCAACGTGGTCTGGCTGGCCGTGCCGTTCTTCGAGCACGGCCGGTTCGCCGGCAACTACCTGGCGGCGCTGTCCATGGACCGGGCGGTGGCGCAGATGGTGCCGGCTTGGTTCCAAAACCGGCACGCCGTGCGCCTGGTGGCCGACGAGGCCGAGCCCGTCGCACCCGGCGCGGGCGCCTACCGCGCCTCGATGAACCTGCCGGGCACCGACCTGTACCTGGCGGTGCTGCCGCTGGGCGAGCAGCCGGCCACGGTGCCGCGCATCTTTTTCCTGGTGGCGCTGCTGTTTTTGGGCGGCATGCTGGCCAGCCTCTACGTGCTGCGGCGCGATTTCGTCAAGCGCCAGCAGGTGCAGGCGCTGCTGCAGGCCGAGGTGGCGCTGCGCACCGCCATGGAAAACTCGGTCACCATCGGCCTGCGCGCCTGGGACCGCACCGGCAAGATCCTGTATGTCAACGAGGCGTTTTGCCGCATGGTGGGCTACGGCCCGTCCGAGCTGCTGGGCCGCAGCGCGCCCCTGCCCTACTGGCCGCCCGAGCAGAGCGACGAGCTGACGCTGGTCAACAACGGCATCATGGCCCACGGCACCCGCGGCCAGGGCGTGGAGGTGCAGTTCCAGCACAAGGACGGCCACCTGATCGACGTGCTGATCCACGAGGCGCCGCTGAACGCCGCCTACGGCGAGCAGCTGGGCTGGATGAGCTCGGTGCTCGACATCAGCGAGCGCAAGCGCGCCCAGCGCATGGCCGCGCGCCAGCAGGAAAAGCTCGAAGCCTCCGGCCGCCTGGTGGCCGTGGGCGAGGTCGCCTCCACGCTGGCGCACGAGCTGAACCAGCCGCTCGGGGCGCTGAGCAGCTTTGCCAACGGCCTGTTGAACCGGCTGCGCGGCGGCTCCATCACCCTGCCCGAGATGGAGCCGGTGGTCGAGCGCATGGCCCGGCTGGCCGGTCGCGCCGGCGGCATCATCCAGCATGTCAACGCCTTTGCCCGGCGCCGCGAACTCTCGCGCCAGCAGCTCGACCTGTCTGGCGCCCTGCGGCGCATGCATGCCGCCAGCGCCGAGCTGCAGGAGCGCCCGCTGGCGCTGCTGCTGCCGCCAAGGCCGGTCTGGGTGCAGGCCGATGCGCTGCTGCTGGAGCACCTGGTGGGCAACCTCACCGGCAATGCGCTGGACTGGGCCGGCCAGGGCGGGCGGGCGGCGCAGGTGCGCGTCGAGCTGTTCAGCGACGACGCCGGGCGCATGGCCGTGCTGGCCGTGGCCGACTCCGGCCCGGGCGTGCGCCCGGAGGACCGCGCCGACATCTTCAACGCCTTCGTCAGCCACAAGGAGGGCGGCATGGGCATGGGCCTGGCGATCTGCCGTTCGATTGCCGAGGCGCACCACGGCCGCATCGACGTGGGGCAAGACGAGGCGCTGGGCGGCGCGCGCTTTACAGTGTGGCTGCCGCTGGCCGATGCGCCGCCCGATTCGTCCGGCGCGCCCGGCCTGCCCGACCCGCCCGCCGCCACACCGCCCGAGGAACCCCATGCACCGAGCCGCCATTCACATCGTTGACGACGACGCCGACATCCGCGACGGCCTGGCCTGGCTGTTCGACTCGCGCGGCTACCAGGCGGCCACCTGGGACGGCGGCGAGCCGTTCCTGGCCCACGCCCGGGCGCTGCAGGCCGGCTGGGGCTTTGCCGTGGTGCTGCTGGACATCCGCATGGCGCCGCTGTCCGGGCTGGTGACGTTCGAGCAGCTGCAGGCGCTGGGCTGCCCGTGGCCGGTGCTGTTTCTCACCGGCCACGGCGACGTGGGCACGGCGGTGGCGGCGGTGAAGAACGGCGCCTGGGATTTCCTGGAAAAGCCGTTCCAGGACAACGAGCTGGTGGACCGCGTGGCCCAGGCCCTGGCCGCGGCCAGCGCCGTGCGCCACGCCGACGCGCAGAGCCGGCGCCTGAAGCAGGCGCTGGCCAGCCTGAGCCCGCGCGAGCGCCAGGTGCTGGACGAGCTGATCCGCGGCCACTACAACAAGACCATCGCCGACCACCTGGGCATCACGCCGCGCACGGTGGAGTTCCACCGGGCCAACATCTTTGAAAAGATGGGCGTGAGCTCGGCGGTCGAGCTGGCGCACCAGCTCGGGCGCCTGGCCGGCTGAAGAAGCGGCGCCGGCCCGCCCGGCGGCCGCCTTCGGCCGCTCCTGAATTGATAGCTGCACGTCCTTATTTCGCCTGGGCCAGCGGCCGTTTTGAAGGTGAAACGCGCCCACGGCCGGCCTGTGGCAACCGCCCGCCGCCACCGCCCGGCCCGGCCCGCCGCCCGGGCCCGCCGGCCCCGCTCAACGATAATCGGCGGCCGCGCCCAGCCGCGCGCGCGGCACGGCGCGACCCATTGCCCGCGCCGCGTGCGTTTCCTTTTGTCCGTTTCTTTCCCGCCCCTACCCAGAGAGAGTTTTTCCATGCCCGTTTACCGCTCCAAGACCTCCACTGCCGGCCGCAACATGGCCGGTGCCCGCTCGCTGTGGCGTGCCACCGGCATGAAGGACGACGACTTTCAAAAGCCCATCATCGCGGTGGTCAACTCCTTCACCCAGTTCGTGCCCGGCCACGTCCACCTGAAGGATTTGGGCCAGCTGGTGGCGCGCGAGATCGAGGCGGCCGGCGGCGTGGCCAAGGAGTTCAACACGATTGCCGTGGACGACGGCATCGCCATGGGCCACGACGGCATGCTCTACTCGCTGCCCAGCCGCGACATCATTGCCGACTCGGTCGAATACATGGTCAACGCCCACTGCGCCGACGCCATGGTGTGCATCTCCAACTGCGACAAGATCACCCCCGGCATGCTGATGGCCGCGATGCGCCTGAACATCCCGGTGGTCTTCGTCTCCGGCGGCCCGATGGAAGCGGGCAAGGTCAACAAGACCGACCCCACCACCCATGCCGTCACCTTCAGGAAGCTCGACCTGATCGACGCCATGGTGATGGCCGCCGACGACAAGGTGTCCGACGCCGACGTGGCCGAGGTCGAGCGCTCGGCCTGCCCGACCTGCGGCTCGTGCTCGGGCATGTTCACCGCCAACTCGATGAACTGCCTGACCGAGGCGCTGGGCCTGTCGCTGCCGGGCAACGGCACGGTGGTGGCCACGCACGCCGACCGCGAGCAGCTCTTCAGGCGCGCCGGGCGCCTGGTGGTGGAGCTGTGCAAGCGCCACTACGAACAGGACGACCACAGCGTGCTGCCGCGCTCGATGGGCTTCAAGGCGTTCGAGAACGCCATGACGCTGGACATCGCCATGGGCGGCTCGACCAACACCATCCTGCACATCCTGGCGATTGCGCAGGAGGCCGAGATCGACTTCACGATGGCCGACATCGACCGCCTCTCGCGCGTGGTGCCGCAGCTGTGCAAGGTCGCGCCCAACACCGACAAGTACCACATCGAGGACGTGCACCGCGCCGGCGGCATCATGGCCATCCTGGGCGAGCTGGACCGCGCGGGCAGGCTGCACACCGACACGCCCACCGTCCACGCCAAGACCCTGAAGGAGGCGCTGGACACCTGGGACATCGCCCGCAACCCGTCGGACGAGGTCAAGACCTTCTACCGGGCCGGCCCGGGCGGCGTTCCCACGCAGGTGGCCTTCAGCCAGGCCGCGCGCTGGCCCAGCCTGGACCTGGACCGCGCCACGGGCTGCATCCGCTCGGGCGCGCATGCGTTCTCGCAGGAAGGCGGCCTGGCGGTGCTGGTGGGCAACATCGCGCTCAAGGGCTGCGTGGTCAAGACCGCCGGCGTGGACGACGCCCTGATGGTGTTCGAAGGCCCGGCCCACGTGGTCGAGTCGCAGGACGAGGCCGTGGCCAACATCCTGGCCGACCAAGTCAAGGCCGGCGACGTGGTGATCGTGCGCTACGAAGGCCCCAAGGGCGGCCCCGGCATGCAGGAAATGCTCTACCCGACCAGCTACATCAAGAGCAAGGGCCTGGGCAAGGCCTGCGCGCTGCTGACCGACGGGCGCTTTTCCGGCGGCACGTCGGGCCTGTCGATCGGCCACGCCTCGCCCGAGGCGGCGGCCGGCGGCGCCATCGGCCTGGTGCAAAACGGCGACCGCATCCGCATCGACATTCCGAACCGCACCATCAACGTGCTGGTGAGCGATGAGGAACTGGCCCGGCGCCGCGCCGCGCAGGACGCACTGGGCTGGAAGCCGGCGCAGCCGCGCCCGCGCAAGGTGTCAAGCGCGCTCAAGGCCTATGCCAAGCTGGTGATGTCGGCCGACAAGGGCGCGGTGCGCGATTTGTCGCTGCTGGAGGACTGACGCGCCGCGAGCCCGCGCCGCCGGCCGGCGCGGGCTCGCGCGCTCTTTATTTCATAGCACCCTGTCCAGGCGCAGCCTGGGCTGGTGCCCGGTCGGGCCTTCAAAGCGCGGCGGGCGGTGCCGGCTCAGGTGTTCTTGCTGATGGTGATGCTCGGGAACTTGGCCGAAAAATCCTTGGCCTTGGCCGCCACCGTGACCGCCACCTGGCGCGCCACCGCCTTGTACAGGCCCGCCACCTCGCCGTCCGGGTCGGCGACCACGGTCGGGCGGCCGCTGTCGGCCTGCTCGCGGATCTTGATGTCCAGCGGCAGCGCGCCCAGGTAGTCCATCTGGTAGTCGGCCGCCATCTTCTTGCCGCCGCCCTCGCCGAAGATGTGCTCGGCGTGGCCGCACTGGCTGCACACGTGCACCGCCATGTTCTCGACGATGCCCAGGATCGGCACGCCGACCTTTTCAAACATCTTGATGCCCTTGCGTGCGTCCAGCAGCGCGATGTCCTGCGGCGTGGTGACGATGACCGCGCCGGTCATCGGCACGCGCTGGCTGAGCGTCAACTGGATGTCGCCGGTGCCCGGCGGCAGGTCGATGATCAGGTAGTCGAGGTCTTTCCAGTTGGTCTGGCGCAGCAGCTGCTCCAGCGCCTGCGTGGCCATCGGGCCGCGCCAGATCATCGCCTCGTCCTGGTCCACCAGGAAACCGATGGACATGACCTGCACGCCGTAGTTCTCCAGCGGCTCCATGTTCTTGCCGTCCAGGCTCTCGGGCCGGCCTTCGATGCCCATCATCATCGGCACGCTCGGGCCGTAGATGTCGGCGTCCAGCAGGCCGACGCTGGCGCCTTCGGCCGCCAGCGCCAGCGCCAGGTTGGCCGCCGTGGTGCTCTTGCCCACGCCGCCCTTGCCCGAGGCCACGGCGATGATGTTCTTCACGCCGGGCAGCAGCTGCACGCCGCGCTGCACGCTGTGGCTGGCGATCTTGCTGGTGAGGTTGACCGAGACGTTGCCCACGCCGGGCACGCGCCGCGCCGCCTCGACCAGCGCCTGGCGCAGGCCGACGATCTGGCTCTTGGCCGGGTAGCCGAGTTCGACGTCGAAGGCCACGTCGGCGCCGCTGACGTGCAGGTTCTTCAGCGCACGGGTCGAGACGAAGTCCTTGCCCGTGTTCGGGTCCAGCACGCCTTGCAGCGCGCTCAAAATTGCCTGTTGCTCTACCGCCATCGCGAAAATCTCCATGTGAATCAAGCAAGGCGGCCCGCCCGCCTGTGGGACAGGAAAGGGCGGCCGCCGGGAATGGCAGCGAGTCTAACGCCGCCGCCATGGCCGGCGCCCGGCAAGGGCATGCGGCCCGCTCCTTTTTTGATAGCTGCCCGCCCAGGCGCCGCCTGCGCCTGCGGGCTGTTTTGCCCGCAAAAACCACAGCGCCCCGCGTGGCGCAGGCGCCCGGGGCGGGCCCGCCCCTTAAAATCGCGGCCCCGTTCCCCAACGCCACCCAAGCCTTTTGTTATGACCCAACGCCGCCTGTTCGTGACCACCGCCCTGCCCTACGCCAATGGCAATTTCCACATCGGCCACATCATGGAATACATCCAGGCCGACATCTGGGTGCGCTTTCAGCGGATGCAGGGCCACGCGGTGAACTTCGTCGGCGCCGACGACGCCCACGGCGCGCCCATCATGATCGCCGCCGAAAAAGCCGGCAAGACGCCCCAGCAGTTCGTGGCCGACATCGCCGCCGGCCGCAAGCCCTACCTGGACGGCTTTCACATCGGCTTTGACAACTGGAGCTCGACCGACTCGCCGGAAAACCACGCGCTGGCCCGCCAGATCTACCGCGACCTGCGCGACCGCGCCGACGGCTCGCTGATCGAGGTGCGCACCATCGAGCAGTTCTTCGACCCCGAGAAGGCCATGTTCCTGCCCGACCGCTACATCAAGGGCGAATGCCCCAAGTGCCACGCCAAGGACCAGTACGGCGACAACTGCGAGGTCTGCGGCTCGGTGTACGCGCCCACCGACCTGATCAACCCGTTCTCGGCGCTCTCGGGCGTGACGCCGGTGCTGAAGAACTCGGAGCACTTTTTCTTCAAGCTCTCGGACGCGCGCTGCGTCGAATTTTTGGAGCGCTGGACGCAGGACGGCAAGCTGCAGCCCGAGGTGGCCAACAAGGTCAAGGAATGGTTCACCGTGCGCACCAACCCGGACGGCACGCAGAGCGAAGGCCTGGGCGACTGGGACATCTCGCGCGACGCGCCGTATTTCGGCATCGAGATTCCCGACGCGCCGGGCAAGTATTTCTACGTCTGGCTGGACGCGCCGGTGGGCTACCTGGCCTCGCTGAAGAACTGGTTCGACAAGGGCGGCCCGCAGGCGGGCTACGGCGAAACGCTGGACTTCGACGCCTACATGGCCGACGCGTCGGTGGAGCAGTACCACTTCATCGGCAAGGACATCGTCACCTTCCACACGCTTTTCTGGCCGGCGATGCTGCACTTTTCCGGCCGCAAGACGCCGGACAACGTGTTCGTGCACGGCTTTCTCACCGTGAACAACGGCGAGAAGATGAGCAAGAGCCGCGGCACGGGCTTGGACCCGCTCAAGTACCTCAGCCTGGGCATGAACCCCGAGTGGCTGCGCTACTACCTGGCGGCCAAGCTCAACGCGCGCAACGAGGACATCGACTTCAACGCCGACGACTTCATGGCCCGGGTCAACAGCGACCTGATCGGCAAGTTCGTCAACATCGCCAGCCGCGCCGCCGGCTTCATCGCCAAGCGCTTTGGCGGCCGGCTGGGCACCATCTCCGCCGACGGCGCGGCGCTGCTGGACAGCCTGCGCGCGCAGGCCGGCGTCATCGCCGCCCTGTACGAGCAGCGCGAATACGCCAAGGCCCAGCGCGAGGTGATGCTGCTGGCCGACCAGGTCAACGCCTATGTCGACCAGAACAAGCCGTGGGAGCTGGCAAACCCGAAAAACCTGGAAAAACTGCTCACCCAGGGCATGACGGCCGAGGGCGTCGCGCAGCGCCTGCATGATGTGTGCACCGTCTGCATCGAGGCGTTCCGCCTGCTCACGCTGTACCTGAAGCCCGTGCTGCCGTCGCTGGCCGCGCAGGTGGAATCCTTCCTCAAGACCGCGCCGCTGACCTTTGCCGACGCTGGCGCCAGCCTGGGCGCCGGCCATGCGATCGGCGAGTACCAGCACCTGATGCAGCGCGTGGACGCCAAGCAGCTCGACGCCCTGTTCGAGCCGCCCGCGCCCGTCGAGCCAGCCCAGCCCGCCGTTGAAGTCCTCGTGCCCGGCGGCGAGGCGATTGCGCCCGCCATCACCATCGACGACTTCGCCAAGGTGGACCTGCGCATTGCAAGAATCGTCAACTGCGAGCCGGTCGAAGGCTCGACCAAGCTGCTGCGCCTGACGCTGGACGCGGGCGAAGGGCGGATGCGCAATGTCTTCAGCGGCATCGCCGCCAGCTACCAGCCCGCCGACCTGATCGGCAAGCACACGGTGCTGGTGGCCAACCTGGCGCCGCGCAAGATGAAGTTCGGCGTGAGCGAAGGCATGGTGCTGGCCGCCAGCCACGCCGACGAGAAGACCCACCCGGGCATCTATGTGCTGGAGCCCGTGGCCGGCGCGCTGCCGGGCATGCGCATTCACTGAGCGCGCCTCACCCAAACCCCTCCCAACGGAAAGCCGGCCATGACGCCTCCGACCCCCCTTTGCGCCCGCCTGGGCGCCTGCGCGCTCATCGGCCTGGCGGCGCTCGGCCTGCCCGGCTGCGCCGTCGTGACCGCCGTGGACACCGTCGCCTCGGTAGCCATCGGCACGGCCGGGCTGGCGGCCAGCGCGGTGATCGGCACGGCGCGCATCGCCGGCTCGGCCGTGGGCGCGACCGCCGACGCGGTGCTGCCCGGCTCGGGCAAGTAGGCCGGGCCGCCGCCCGGCAGCGGCCTGGCCGGCGGGGCCGCGCCAGCGGGGCGGCGCGGCGTTTTCTGTTGCCATTTTTGCGTGCCCAAACGGGGCTGCACGTGCACAATCAATGCCCATGCAGCTGCCCATTCACTTCGCCCGGTTCCGGCCGCGCCTGCTCTCGGCGCTGGCCGGCTACGACCGGGAACGGTTTTTCAAGGACGCGGGCGCCGGGCTGACGGTGGGCATCGTCGCGCTGCCGCTGGCCATGGCCTTTGCGATTGCCTCGGGCCTCAAGCCCGAGGCCGGCGTCTGGACGGCGATCATCGCCGGCGCGCTGATCGCGCTGCTGGGCGGCTCGGCGGTGCAGATCGGCGGGCCGGCCGGCGCCTTCATCGTCATCGTCTACGGCATCATCGAGCGCTACGGCGTGGCCAACCTGCTGCTGGCCACCACCTGCGCCGGCGTCCTGCTGTTTTTGCTCGGATTCCTAAAGCTCGGCACCCTGGTGCGCTACGTGCCGGTGAGCATCGTCGTGGGCTTTACCAACGGCATCGCGGTCCTGATCGCGCTGTCGCAGGTCAAGGACCTGCTGGGGCTGCAGATCGCCAAGATGCCGGCCGATTTTTTCTCGCAGCTGCGCGCCATCGGCCAGCACATCGCCGGCGTGAACTTCTACGCGCTCGGCCTGGGGCTGGCCTGCGTGGCCGGGCTGCTGGTCTGGCCGCTGCTCTTCGACACGCAAAAGCGCTACGCCAACGCCTTCACCAACCGGCTGATCCGCCTCATCCAGGCCGGCGAAGGGCTGCAACTCAAGCGGGCCACGCGCATCGCCTCGCACATGCCCGGCCCCATCGTGGCGCTGCTCACGCTCACGCTGCTGGCCTATGCGCTGCAACTGCCGGTCGAGACCATCGGCACGCGCTTTGGTGGCATCCCGCGCGCGCTGCCTGGCTTCGAGCTGCCCAGGTTCTCCTGGGACACGGTGCGCCTGCTGGTGGCGCCGACCATCACGATTGCCATGCTGGGCGCGGTCGAGTCGCTCTTGTGCGCGCGCGTGGCCGACCAGATCTCGGGCCTCCCCCGCCACGACCCGAACCAGGAGCTGATGGCGCAAGGGGTGGCCAATTTCGTCGCGCCGTTCTTCGGCGGCATGCCGGCCACCGGCACCATCGCCCGCACCGTGACCAACGTGCGCGCCGGCGCCACCTCGCCCATTGCCGGGCTGGTGCACGCGCTCACCCTGGCGCTGGTGGTGCTGGTGGCCGCGCCGCTGGCGGTGCACGTGCCGCTGGCGGTGCTGGCCGGCATCTTGCTCTACGTCGCCTGGAACATGGGCGAGTGGCGCGAGTTTTCGCAGCTGGGGCGCGCCAGCAGCCACTACCGGCTCCTGATGCTGGGCACGTTCGGCCTGACGGTGGTGTTCGACCTGACGGTGGCGCTGCAGGTCGGGCTGCTGCTGGCCTGCGTGCTGTTCGTCAAGCGCATGAGCTCGCTGTTCCAGGTGGCGCTGGTCTCGCAGAGCGAGACCGAGGCGAGCTTTCGGCTCTACGGGTCGCTGTTTTTCGGCGCGGTCGCCAAGATCGACCCGATCCTGAGCGTGGTGGAGGGCACGCGCCAGGCGCTGCGGATCCACTTGGACCTGCGCTCGCTGCAGCTGCTCGACACCTCGGGCCTGGACGTGCTGGAGCAGCTGCAAAAAGCCATCGCCTCGCGCGGCGGGCGCCTGGTGCTCAGCGGCCTGAACGCCCAGCCGCGCGAGGTGATGGAGCGCGCCGGGTTCGTCGAAAAAGTCGAAATCCGCTAGCAAAACAATAGCACCCGGCCCACGCCCCGCCTGGGCAAACCCGCAATTTCAGCCTGAAACCGGCCGGCGCCGCATCGGGGCGGCCGCAGGCAAGGCCGCCGCAATGCCAGCCGGCTCAATGCCGGGGCTTGGCGCTGTCCTCGTCCACCGAGAGCGTGCGCAGCACGCGCAAATCCGCGTCAAAGACCACGGTGAAGATCATCGGCGTCGAGGGCGGCTGCAGGTAGCGCCAGTCGTAGTGCGTCTCGCGCTGCAGCGCAAAGGGCGTGACCTTCATCGGCTTGCCCAGCATCTTGCGCACCTGCTCCATCGGCATGCCGGGGCGCACCCGGGCGAAGTTCTGCGGCGTCAGGACCTGGCGCAGCGCGCTCATTTTTCCGTCCGGGCCGATGGTGACCATGTAGTTGACCTGGCCGGCGGGCTGGCGGTTGTACTCGAGCGTGCGCGCGCCCGGCTCGGCGGCCGCGCCCGGCTGGGGCAGCGAGGCCATGTCCTGCGCGTCCCAGATTTTCTCGGGCTGGCCGAAGCGGGCGCGCACGTCGGCCTCGGTGGCCACGCCCTCTTCGAGCTCGGTGATGCGCTGCTGGTCGCAGCCGGCCAGCGCCGCCAGGGCAAGCAGCGCGGCGCCCAGCAGCGCCCGGGGCCGGGTGCGAAAACGAATTGGTGAAGCCACGGCATCTCCCCCGTTAAAATCTGGCCACTATACGTTTTTAGGCACGCCCGACCCATGTCCATTTTTCGCAGCCCCGACTACACCTCCGACTTCGGCTTGTTCCTCCTGGACCTCAAGGCGAAAAAACCCACGCTGGAGGCCGAGCAGCGCGCCGGCCGCGCCATCTGGTGGGACAAGGACCTGAACCGCTCGGACCTGGCCAATTACGCCGAGTCGCGCGTCGCGCAAAAACCCTACGTCTACGGCACCAGCCCGCACCCCAACGGCAGCGACACCAGCAAGGGCTGAACCCGCCTGCCAAAGGCACAACAGCCGGCAGCCTTGGGCCCGGCTGGGCCGGCCGCTCCTTTTTCCATCGCATCAAGCCCCACGACACGCCCACCTTTTCGCCGCTGCCTTGATGCCCTCCACCCTCACCGCCCCGCCGGCGCCGCTTGACGCGCCCAGCCCCGAGCTGCCGGGCATGCTCGATGCGGTCGCGCTGGCGCGCCTGTACGGCCAGCCGATGTTTGCCATGCCGCGGGACCTGTACATTCCGCCGGACGCGCTGCAGGTGTTCCTGGACGCCTTCGAGGGCCCGCTGGACCTGCTGCTCTACCTGATCCGCAAGCAGAACTTCAACATCCTGGACATCCCGATGGCCGCGCTCACGCGCCAGTACCTGGCCTACGTGGACGAGATCCGCGCCAGCAACCTGGAGCTGGCGGCCGAATACCTCCTGATGGCGGCGATGCTGATCGAGATCAAGTCGCGCATGCTGCTGCCGCCGAAAAAGACCGCGCCCGAGGCCCAGGCCGAGGACCCGCGCGCCGAGCTGGTGCGCCGCCTGCTCGAATACGAGCGCATCAAGCTGGCCGCCCAGCGGCTGAACGACCTGCCGCAGCTGGGCCGCGACTTCCTGCCCGCGCAGGTGCACGTCGAGCAGTCCACCCAGCCGCGCCTGCCCGACGTGAGCCTGGCCGACCTGCAGGAGGCCTGGCTGGGCCTGGTGCAGCGCGCCCGGCTGGTCCAGCACCACGTCATCTCGCGCGAGGCGCTGTCGGTGCGCGAGCACATGAGCATCGTGCTGCGCCGGCTGCAGGGCCGGCGCTTCCTCGAATTCGCCGACCTGTTCGACGTCTCGCGCGGCGTGCCGGTGCTGGTGGTCACCTTCATCGCCATGCTGGAGCTGGCCAAGGAATGCCTGCTGGAGATCACGCAGGCCGAGTCCTTCGCGCCGATCTACGTGCGCCTGGCCTACACGCCGGCCTGATGCCGGGCGCGCGCCCTGCCCCCCCTTTTCCTTCACTTCTGGCGCCCTTCCCATGACCCATGATTTCGATGTCCTGATTGTCGGCAGCGGCCTGGCCGGCCTGTGCGCCGCGCTGCACCTGGCGCCCACGCACCGCGTGGCCGTCCTCACCAAGCGCAGCATTGGCGACGGCGCCAGCGGCTGGGCGCAGGGCGGCATCGCCGCCGTGCTGGCCGAGGGCGACAGCTTCGAGGCGCATGTACAGGACACGCTGGTGGCCGGCGCCGGCCTGTGCGACCTGGCCGCCACCCGCTTCGTGGTCGAAAACGCCCCGGACGCCATCGCCTGGCTGCGCGCGCTGGGCGTGCCGTTCTCGCTCGAAGGGGGCGAGCTGCACCTCACGCGCGAGGGCGGCCACGGCGCGCGCCGCATCGCCCACGTGACCGACGCCACCGGCGCGGCCGTGCAGCGCACGCTGATCGACGTGGTGCGCGCGACGCCCGGCATCATGCTGTTCGAGGACCACACGCTGGTCGATGTCATCACCGCGCGCAAGCTGGGCCTTCCCGGCCCGCAGCGCTGCCTGGGCCTGTACGCGCTGGACGAGGCCACCGACGCGGTGCTGACCTTCCGCGCGCCGCAGACCATCCTGGCCACGGGCGGCGCGGGCAAGGTCTACCTCTACACCACCAACCCCGACACCGCCACCGGCGACGGGATCGCGGCCGCCTGGCGCGCCGGCTGCCGCGTGGCCAACCTGGAGTTCATCCAGTTCCACCCCACGTGCCTCTACCACCCGCAGGCCAAGTCGTACCTGATCAGCGAGGCGGTGCGCGGCGAAGGGGGGCAACTCAAGCTGCCCGACGGCACGCGCTTCATGCCCGCGCACGACGCCCGCGCCGAGCTGGCGCCGCGCGACGTGGTGGCCCGGGCCATCGACTTCGAGATGAAAAAGCGCGGCCTGGACTGCGTGCACCTCGATATTTCGCACCAGAGCCCGGCGTTCTTGCACGAGCACTTTCCCAACATCCTGGCGCGCTGCGCCGAGCTGGGCATCGACATCACGACGCAGCCGATTCCGGTGGTGCCGGCGGCGCACTACACCTGCGGCGGCGTGCTGACGGACCTGGCCGGGCGCACCGACCTGCCGGGCCTCTTCGCCATCGGCGAGACCGCCTGCACCGGGCTGCACGGCGCCAACCGGCTGGCCAGCAACTCGCTGCTCGAATGCATGGTGTTCGCCCGCGCCGCCGCGCAGGCCATCGCCGCCGCGCCCGCCGCAGCGCTGCCCGAGCTGCCGCAGTGGGACGACAGCCGCGTGACCGACGCCGACGAGTGCGTGGTCATCTCGCACAACTGGGACGAGCTGCGCCGCTTCATGTGGGACTACGTGGGCATCGTGCGCACCAACAAGCGCCTGGAGCGCGCCGCGCGCCGCATCACGCTCCTGCAGGCCGAGATCGACGAGTTCTACGCGCACTTTCACGTCAGCCGCGACCTGCTGGAGCTGCGCAACCTGGTGCAGGTGGCCGCGCTCATCGTGCGCTCGGCGCAGCTGCGCCGCGAAAGCCGCGGCCTGCACTTCAGCCGCGACCACCCCGAATTGGCAGCGCCGGCCGCGCCGACTATCCTGGTGCCCCCGGCGGCCTGAAGCTGCGCCGGGCAGGTGGCCTTTTGGGCATCCGATCGGCTTCTTGCCCTTTCTCCGCCTGGGCCAGCAGCTATGCTTTTCATAGCAGACCACAGGCGACGCAAGGCCGGGTCGTCAGTCCAGGCGGATGTTGCTGGCGCGGATCACCTTGGCCCATTTCTCGCGCTCGGCCTTCGCATAGGTGGCCATCTGC
>Ga0308157_10003491_pt1 | contig 22728 bp, 18 predicted proteins | sample PhyBR1_FD_201035 | JGI IMG/M metagenome (GOLD analysis project Ga0308157, IMG submission 201035) | Phyllosphere microbial communities from UC Gill Tract Community Farm, Albany, California, United States - DLSLB.R1 | ecosystem: Host-associated > Plants > Phyllosphere > Unclassified | place: USA...
GGGGTGTCTTGCTCGTTGTGGCCCAGTTTGCGGTAGCAGATGATATCGACCACGATGTCCTTCTGGAACTCGAGGCGGTAGTCCATCGCGATCTGCGAGGCCAGCACCACGGCTTCAGGATCGTCGGCGTTGACGTGCAGCACCGGCGCTTCGATCATCTTGACGACGTCCGAGCAGTAGATGGTCGAACGGGCGTCGCGCGGGTCGGAGGTGGTGAAGCCGATCTGGTTGTTGATGACGATGTGCACCGTGCCGCCCGTGCCGTAGCCGCGGGTTTGCGCCAGATTCAGGGTTTCCATCACAACGCCCTGGCCTGCGAAGGCGGCGTCGCCGTGCACCAGGATCGGCAGCACTTGCTTGCCCAGGTGGTCGCCGCGGCGGTCCATGCGGGCCTTGACCGAACCTTCAACGACAGGGTTGACGATTTCCAGGTGCGACGGGTTGAACGCCAGCGACAGGTGTACCGGACCGCCCTGGGTCGAGATGTCGGACGAGAAACCTTGGTGGTACTTGACGTCGCCGGCCGGCAGGTCGTCGCCGTGCTTGCCTTCGAATTCTTCGAACAGTTCCTTGGGCGCCTTGCCCAGGGTGTTGACCAGCACGTTCAGGCGGCCGCGGTGGGCCATGCCGATAACGATCTCCTGCACGCCTTTTTCGCCGGCGCGCTGGATGATTTCATCGATCGAGGCGATGAAGGTTTCGCCGCCTTCCAGCGAGAAGCGCTTCTGGCCGACGTATTTGGTGTGGAGGTAGCGTTCCAGGCCTTCGGCCGCGGTCAGGCGCTCCAGGATGTGCTTTTTCTTTTCCGGCGTGAAGTTCGGGGTCGAGCGGATCGATTCCAGGCGTTCCTGCAGCCAGCGCTTTTCAGCCGGGTCGGAGATGTACATGTACTCCGCGCCGATCGAGCGGGTGTAGGTGTCGCGCAGGAAGTTCAGCAGATCGCGCAGGGTCGCGGTCTCAGGGCCGAAGTAGGTGTTGCTGATGTTGAACACGGTGTCCATGTCCGCATCGGTGAAGCCGTAGAAGCTCGGGTCCAGCTCAGGGATGGACGGACGCTCCTGGCGCTGCAGCGGATCCAGGTTGGCCCAACGGGAACCCAGGTAGCGGTAAGCGGCGATCAGCTGGGTAGCGGCGACGCGCTTGCGGCCCATTTCAGCGTCGGCGGAGGCAACCACGGTGCGGATCGGGCCGGCTTTCGCGCGTTCGGCGAAGGAGGCGATGACCGAAGCGTGGGCGACGTCTGGTTTATTGGTACCGTCGACGGCCGGGACGTGTTGCATGGCGTCGAAGTAGGCGCGCCAGTTGTCTGGCACGGAACCTGGGTTGTTGAGGTACGCCTCGTACAGTTCTTCGACGTACGGTGCGTTCCCACCAAACAGGTAGGAATTGGACGTAGATTGTTGCATCATCTTGCTCACCTTTCTTCGCGCTTCGCGAGGAATTAGCGGGTTAATCTAACCTTCCGCGACACGGCCTGACCGGTTAGCGGATTGCACATCAAGTTGTGGGGAAGGGCTATAGTTCTTCAGGTACTACAAAATCGGGTCATTCAGGATAGCACCGGTATTGTATCCCAACAACCATTTATTCGACAGAAACCGTAACAAATCTTACGATATTAATCTTCGCTTAAGCCGCATGAGTGCTCGGCTTGCCGGGAATGTTTTCATATATCTAACGGCTTTTTGGGCTGGCCACCGAGGCTGTAGAATGGCGCTTTGCCATTCCGCCCCGCCTTCATGCACACCCTAGAGCAGCTACGCGCCGGATCGCTGGCCGGCATCGTCCGCCTGCAATTGTCCTGCGGCCTGACCGAGTTTCCCGAAGAGATATTCACGCTGGCCGATACGCTGGAAATCCTCGACCTGTCCAACAACGCCCTGCCCTCGCTGCCGGACGATTTGCCGCGCCTGCACAAGCTAAGGGTGATCTTCTGCTCGGCCAACCAGTTCACGACGCTGCCGGCAGTGCTGGGCGAGTGCCCGGCGTTGACGATGGTAGGCTTCAAAAGCAACCAGATACGCGAGGTTCCCGCCGCCGCGCTGCCGCCGCAGCTGCGCTGGCTGATCCTGACCGACAACCGCGTCGAGGTGCTGCCCGCCGCCATCGGCCGCTGCGGGCAGCTGCAAAAGCTGATGCTGGCGGGGAACCGGCTGAGCGCCCTGCCGCCGGAACTGGCCGCCTGCACGCGGCTGGAACTGCTGCGCATCGCCGCCAACCGGCTGACCGAACTGCCGGCTTGGCTGCTCGACATGCCGCGTCTGTCGTGGCTGGCCTATGCCGGCAATCCCTTCTGCGAGGCGGATGAACAGGCGGCCTCCGGCGCGGCAGGCATCGCCGGCATCGGCTGGGATCAACTGCGGCTTCAGCAGAAACTGGGCGAAGGCGCTTCGGGTGTGATCCATCAGGCGGTGCTGCGGCAGGCTGGCGGCGAACAGGCTGTGGCGGTCAAGATGTTCAAGGGCGCCGTCACCAGCGACGGCCTGCCGCGTTGCGAGATGACGGCGTGCGTCAGCTCGGGCCGGCATACCAACCTGATTCCGGTGCTGGGCGAGGTGCTGGACCACCCGGGCGGTGCCAGCGGCTGCGTGATGCCGTTGATCGATCCCGGCTTCGGCAACCTGGCCGGCCCGCCCAGCCTGGAGAGCTGCACCCGCGACATCTACCCGGAAGGCAAACGTTTCAGCACGGCGGAATTGTTCGGCATCGCGGGCGGCATCGCCTCGGCGGCGCGGCATCTTCACGAACGCGGCATCATGCACGGCGACCTGTACGGCCACAACATCCTGCATTGTGGCCAGGGCCGCAGCCTGCTGGGCGACTTCGGCGCGGCCTCGCTATTCGCGCCTGACGCGCCGCACGCGGCCGGGCTACAGCGGCTGGAAGTGCGCGCCTTCGGCCTGCTGCTGGATGAGCTGATGGAACGTTGCGAACTGCCTGCCGCGCAGCAAGCCGCGCTTGCCGTGCTGCAGGCAGCCTGCGTTGCGGAAGATCCCGCCGCCCGGCCATCGCTGGCGGACGTGGAGCGCCGGATCGCCTCGCTCCAGGCCTGACGCAGCTCAGCGCGCCGGCGTGTGCGCCAGCCAGGCCGGGTCGCCGGCGAACCAGTCCAGCAGGAAGTCCAGCATGGCCCGCAGCGCCGGCGACATGTGCTGGCGTGAGGTGTAGATGCCGTAGATGCCCATCTGCTGCGGCACAAAGTCCGGCAACAGCGCCACCAGCCGGCCGTCGGCGATCAGCGGCGCCGCGCTGTACAGCGGCTGCAGCGCGATGCCGGCGCCCTCCTCCGCCGCCTTCAGCAATATCAAATCCTCATTGGCCGACAAATTGCCGCTGACCGGCACCGAGACCGCCTCGCCGTCGCGATCCGTGAACTGCCACAGGCTCTTGCCGAAATACGTGTAGGTCAGGCAGTTGTGCGCGGCCAGGTCTTCGGCCCGCAGCGGCGTGCCGCGCTCGGCCAGATAGGACGGCGCCGCGCAGACCACCGAATCGCACTGCCCCAGTTGACGCGCGATCAGGTTGGGCTCCAGCGCGTTGGTGATGCGCAGCGCGAGGTCGATGCGCTGCTCGACCAGGTTGACGGCGCGGTTGTTCATCTGCAGGTCGACAGACGTGCGCGGATAACGCTTCAGGAAAGCGGTGACGGCGATCGCCAACGCCGCCTGCGCCAGCGACTGCGAAGAGGTGATGCGCAGCAGGCCCTGCGGCGTGTCGGCGTCGGCGCCGCTGGCCACTTCCATCGCTTCGGCCAGTTCCAGCATGCGGCGGCAGCGCGCCAGCGTGACGTCGCCGGCATCGGTCAGGCTCAGCCGGCGCGTGCTCCGATGCAGCAGCCGCGCGCCGGCCCACTCCTCCATCTCGGCCAGATAGCGCGTCACCATCGCGCGCGACATGTCCAGCGCCTCGGCCGCCGCGATCATGCTGCCGCGCTCGGCGATGCTGACGAAAACCTGTGCCGCCGTGATCCTGTCCATCGATTCATCCGATTTATGCAATTAACAGGCGCAGATTACCCTATTTTTCTATCGGATAAAGAAATTTAAGATGGCGTCATTCCAACTCCACACGAAAGACCATCATGATCAAGCAAAGCCTGTTGTCCGCCGCCCTCGCCGCCACCGTTGCCGGCGCCACCGCCGCCCCGCTGAAACTGGACGTGTTCAATCCGGGTGAGGCCGCCATCTTCCCGGTCGCCTCGGTGATCGTCAGCGGCGCCAAGGATGCGGTGCTGATCGACGCCCAGTTCTCGCGCGGCGAAGCGCTCAAGCTGGTCGAGCAGATCCGCGCCACCGGCAAGCACCTGACCACCGTGTACGTCAGCCATAGCGACCCGGACTTCTACTTCGGCCTCGACGTGATCCACGCCGCCTTCCCGGACGCGAAAATCGTCGCCACGCCGCAAACCATCGCCGGCATCGAGAAGAAGAAGGATGCCAAGGTGGCGTTCTGGGGCCCCATCCTGAAGGACAACGCGCCGCAAAGCATCATCGTGCCGCAGCCGCTGCAAGGCGACACCATCAAGCTGGAAGGCCAGACGCTGAAGATCGAAGGCCTGAAGGGCCCGACGCCTGACCGCAGCTACGTGTGGATTCCATCGATCAAGGCGGTGGTGGGCGGCGTGGTGCTGTTCAACGACCTGCACGTGTGGACCGCCGATACGCAAACGGCCGAGTCGCGCAAGCAATGGCTGGCGACGCTGGACGGCGTGGCAGCGCTGAAGCCGGCGACCGTCGTGCCGGGCCACTTCAAGGTTGGCGCCGCGCTGACGCCGGACAGCATCGCCTACACCCGCGACTACCTGGTGCGCTTCGAAACCGAAACCGCCAAGGCCGCCAACTCGGCCGCGCTGATCGCCCGCATGAAGGAGCTGTATCCTAGCGCCGGCCTGAACGCCGCGCTGGACACCAGCGCCAAGGTCGCCAAGGGCGAGATGAAGTGGTAAGACGGTAGAACTAGACAAATGCATCTAGATATTTTATTCTAGATGCATTGTCCCGAAGTCGATCGTCATCATGAGCACAGTCCCACCGAAGCCCACCCCGTCCGAACTGGAAATGCTGCGCCTGTTGTGGCAAAGCGGGCCGGCGACCGCCAGGCAGGTGCACGAGGCGGCGGTGGAAACGCGCCCCGACATGAACTACGCCACGGTGCTGCGGCTGCTGCAAGTGATGCACACCAAAGGCCTGCTGACCCGCGACGAAAGCCAGCGCGCGCATGTGTATGCGCCGGCGCAGGAGCAGGATTCGCTGCAAACCAATCTGCTGAAAGAGCTGATCCAGAAAGCCTTCTCCGGCTCCGGCAAGGCGCTGGTACTGGCCGCGCTGCGCGGCGGCCACGTCAGCAAAAAAGAACGGGAAGAAATCCAGGCGTTGCTGGATCAGGAAAAATAAAACCTATCGCTGCCCAATATCGCCGCTCGCCGACCATGCCGTTTGTCTTGGGCTATAACCTGCTGAGTTCGCCGCTCTGCGGAGCGCGCCGGCAGCTTAAAGTTTAGTATCTGCACTTCAGCGTCTCCATCGGAAAGCATAATTTTGCGTATGCGCGCCACAACCATTTCGCGCATAAATAGCTTCACCTCGGCTGACGAAGCGCCAGATGTTTTCATCAATTTCAACACGTTCTCACATACAGACACATGTGCAAGCAAGACTTCCGCACGCAACTTCTCGTTGCGCAAGCGCTCAGCATCGCGCCGTTCATCCAAGAACACGATAGAAGAAATACAGCGATAGAAATAGCGACCAATCGGTCGTAGTCCAGCTATCGAGCTGACTACTTTACGGCCAAAAGCCAGCCAGGATGCATCCATAATCAGAGGCTTTCCTGCAGTTCCCTATCGTTTGGAGTGGCCTTCAGAAACTCATCTCGAAGCAGACTCGCGACTTCTTGGTTCGTCACCTTCCCTAAAAGCTCCCCGCTCGTCGCTACGCCCTCAAGGCAATCTAATTCAATACCAAGCCGGATGGCGACTTGCTCCAATAAGCGAATAAAGAGCATGTCGGTTTCAACAGCAGTCAAGCCAGCGATGGGCGGAAGCTTGCTGACAGATACGTCGTCGGGCAACAATTCAGCTGACCTTCTCGCTCTTTCAAGGAATTCTTCCAATTGGCCTATCGACGAGGTGTCCATGATGCCGCCTTCCTCAGTGAGATCAAAACTAATTAGACTCACGGCACCAAAACAAGTTCAACTACAATGAGGCCCCATTCATCAGAGTTCCACCATGATCAGCCGCTTCAACCACTGGCCCCAGCGCCCTCACCCCGTCGTCGCCGTCATGCTCGCGCTGGCGATTTGCGCCGTGCCTATCCTGCTGCCGCATTTCCGCCTGCAGGATCTGATGGTCAATCTGTTCGCCTATTTCGCCTGCTGCATCGTGGTGTATCCGGTCGCGGCGCTGCTGCGGCGCCGGGTCACCGCCCTGCCGTCGATCTGGGGCATCGCCATGGTGCTCCTGTTCGGTGTGTGCCTGTATCACACAAACATCGTCGCGGAAACCGCCAAGCTGCCTTGGCCGCAGCGCCAACCCGTCGTCATCGAGAAATTCCTGTTCAACCTGCCGCAGGCGACGCTGGGCGTGATTGTCTGGTGGCTGCTGGTGGTGCGGCCCGACCGGCGCAGCCCTCCGCCCGAAACGGATTAAGGCCGCGCCGCCGGGGGCTCGTTACTTCAGCGGCTGGCCGTTGGCGTCAAGCTTGATGACTTCGCCCCAGCCCAGCTCGCGCACGCCCGCCTCGATCTTGCGCACGTCGCCCACCACCAGCCAGACCAACTGCTCCGGATGGATGTATTTCGGCGCCGCCTCGTTCAACTGGGCCGGCGTCAGCGCGCCGATGCGGCTGGCGTAGCTGGTCCAGTAGTCGTCCGGCAGGCGCAGGTTCACGCTCTGCAAAGCCGCCGATTCCAGCGCGGCGATGGGCTCGAAACGCGCGGCCAGGCGCGAGCTCATGTTGCGCATGATGCTGGCGTATTCGTCGCCGGCCAACGGGCGCTCGCCCGCCACACCCTTGATCTCCTTCGCCACTTCCAGCATCGCCTCCCTGGTCTTGTCGGTCTGCACCGGCGCCATCACCGTGAAGGCGCGCTGGCCACGCACATTGGTCAGGAACGCCGAGGTGCCGTAGCTCCAGTGCTTGTCCAGGCGCAGGTTGCGGTTCAGGCGCGACGTGCTCATGCCGCCGAAGTTCTGCATCACCGGCTCCATCGCCAGCTCGTCCGGCTGCCCGTGCGGCAGCGACACGTGCGCCGCCATGATCATCGATTGCGGCGCGTCCGGACGGTCGATCAGGTACACGCGCCCGCCCTGCGTGGCCGGCGCCGCGACCGCCGCCTTGGCCGGTGCGCTGCCCGCCGCCCACTTGCCGAACGACGATTCCAGCATCGGCATCAGCTTCTCCATGGTGGTGTCGCCGGCGACGACCAGCGTCGCGCTGCCCGGCTTGAACCAGTCGCGGTGCCAGTTCACCAGGTCGTCGCGGGTCAGTGCCTCAACCGTCTTGTCGTCGCCGCTGGCCGGCTTGCCGTAGGCGCTGTCGGCGCCGTACAGCAGGCCGCTCATCACACGCTGCGCGCTGCCGCCCGGCGAGGATTTCTCCTGCGCGATCTGGGCGATGCGGCGCTGCTTCTGCAGCTTGAACTGCTCGGCCGGGAAACTGGCGTTCAGCACCGCATCGGCCATCAGGCCGAGCGAGGCGCCGAGGTTGGCGGCGGTCGACTGCAGCCGCACCAGCGACTGGTCGGCCTGCGTGGCGGTGCTCAGCTGCGCGCCCTGCGATTCCAGCGCGTTCGACAACTGGAACGCGTCGCGCGTCCGGGTGCCCTTGTCCAGCAGCTCCAACGCCAGCGAGGCCAGGCCGGATTTGGCCGTGCTGTCGCTGGCCACGCCGGCGTCGACCGCCAGCGCGGCATCGACGATAGGCGCGCCGTGGCGTTCGATCAGCAGCACGTTCAGGCCGTTGGCCAGGCGCGCGCGCTGTATCGGCGGGAAGCTGACCGCAGGCGGCTCGCCCAATGCCGGCAGCGCCTTGCGGTCGATCGCGGTCTTGCCGGCGGCCAGTTTGGGGAAAGGCTTGACCACCATCGTGTAATGGTGCGCGCCGCGCAGCCACTTGTTGGCGGTGGCCTTGACGTCGGCCGGCTGGGCGGCCAGCGCGCGCAAGTCGTCCAGATAGGCGTCCGGCGAGCCGCCGAACATCATGCTCTCAGCCAGCAGGCCGCTGCGGCCGCCACCGCCGCCCAGCCTTTCCAGCTGACGCGCGGCGGCGGCAAGGGCCGAGGTGCGCACGCGCGCCAGCTCCTCCGCCGTCGGGCCTTGCGCCAGCAGCTCGTCCATCACCGCATCGATTTCGCGCTCGACCGCCGCGACTTCGACGCCCGACTTCAGCGTGGCGCGGATGTCGAAGGTGCCGGCCAGTTCATTGCCGTCGGCGCGGGAGCTGACACTGGTCGCCAGCGCCTTGTCGTACACCAGGCGCTTGGTCAGGCGCGCGCTCTTGGATCCGGTCAGCACCTCGGCCAGCATGCCCAGGCGCTGGGTCTCGGGATCGCCCCAGGCCGGCGCGTGATAGCTGCGCGTGACGCGCACCTGCGCCACCTGGTCCTCCATCTCGTCGCGGATGTCGCGGTCCAGCGCGGGGATCCAGACCTGGCTGCGCACCAGCGGCGGACCCGGCGGGATGCCGTCGAAATACTTCCTCACCATCGCCAGCGCCTGCTCCGGCTTGATGTCGCCGGCCAGCACCAGCACGGCGTTGTTCGGGCCGTAGTAGGTGCGGTACCACTCCCTGATGTCGTCCAGGCTGGCCGCGTTCAGGTCTTCCATGTAGCCGATCACCGGCCACGAGTACGGATGCGAGGCGGGATACATGCGCTGCACCTGCTCGGTGTACGAGCGGCCGTAAGGCTGGTTCTCGCCCTGGCGCTTCTCGTTCTGCACCACGCCGCGCTCGCGCTCCAGCATGGCCTGGTTGATGTAGTTGCCCAGGAAGCCCATGCGGTCGGCCTCCAGGTACAGCGTGCGCTCCAGCGCGGACACCGGCACATCCTCGTAGAAGTTGGTGCGGTCGTTGCTGGTGGTGCCGTTGCGGCTGCTGGCGCCCAGGTCGTCCATCGCCTCGCGGAAGCCATGCGGATAGTTTTCCGAGCCGTTGAAGAAGAAGTGTTCGAACAGATGGGCGAAGCCGGTCTTGCCGCGCTTCTCGTTGCGCGAACCGACGTGGTACCAGACGTTGACGCTGACCAGCGGCACGCTGTGGTCTTCGTGGACGATCAGCGTCAGGCCGTTCTGCAGCGTGAACTTCTGGTAAGGCACCGTGTAGGGCTTGAGATCGACAACGGTGGACTTGGGGACGGCCGGCGCGGCAACTGCCGGGGCGAAGGCGGAAGCCACCAGGGCGGCAACCAGGGTAAGACGCATGACGCTGTTCATGGGAATTGACAGTGAGGGATGGGATGGCAATCCTACAATGTTTCTGAGGCAACTCCAAGCGTCGCAGAAATAAGCTTTTCAATAACTATGCTATAAAGACATTACGACAACATACGGAAGCCGCCATGAACCCCAAACTGCCCTTGCTCGCCCTGGCCATCGCCATTCTTTGCAGCGTGAACGGCTGCGGAGGTTCCGGCGGGAACGGCACCGCTCCGCCACCTCCCACGACCAACTACGCCATCGGCGGCAGCGTCAGCGGCCTGCCCGCGGGCGCCACGCTGACCTTGGCCAACGGCAGCGACAGCGTCGACGTGGCGGCCAGCGGCAGCTTCACCTTCCCCACCACCGTGCCGGCCGGCGCCACCTACGCGGCCAGCATCAAGTCGCAGAGCGCCACCGCCACCTGCAAGCTGCAAAACGGTTCAGGTACCGTGGGCAGCGCGGCGGTGAGCAACATCGCCGTCACTTGCGCGCCCGTGCTGCTGGCCACGCTGCCCTTCACTCCTGCCCCGCAGTTCGCGGCCGACTACCTGGGCAATGTCTACCTGGCGGACACGCAACAGAACGCCATCCGCAAGCTGTCGCCCGCCGGCGTCCTGACGCTGCATGCCGGCGGCCAGGCGGGTGCGCCGTTCACCGCGCCGAACGCGGTGGGCATCAGCCGCTCCGGCCTGCTGTATGTCATCGACCAGGCGGCCGACGCCTCGTACCGCTTCCGCATCGTCGGCCTGGACGGCAATGTCAACAACAACACGACACAGTTGGCAGGCACGCGCTATAACTGGATCGCCGCTTCCGCCTACGAGGAACTGGCGGCGGTCGACCAGGGCGGCGCCCGCGTGCTGCGCCTCAATCCCAAGCTGGGCACGTCCGCCATCACGTCCGCCGAGCTGGCGGCGGTGCTGTCCGGCACCCAAGGCTCGGCCGTCAACTACGCGCCGGCTTCGGCGGTGTACGGGAATGAAACGGACAGCGTCCTCTACATCGCCGACAGCGGCAACTCGGTCATCTACAAGGCCGTGCCGCAAGGAGCGATCACCGTGTTCGCAGGCACGCCGGGCGTGCGCGGCGCGGCCGACGGCGCGGCCGGTTCCGGCAGCCTGAACCTCACCACGGCCAGCGCCCTGGCAATGGACGAGCTGGGCAACCTGTACGTCAGCGGCAGCGGCGCGGTGCGCAAGATCGCCCCGAACGGCACGCTGTCCACGCCGCAGCTGGCATGGGGCACGCCGGCGCTCAACAGCATCGCCTATGCCAAGCCCATGCTGTATGGTCGCGTGCAAAACACCGTGATCGAAACCTATCTCCCCTGACGCCTGCGGGAGGAATCCCCATAAAAAAACGGGCCGAAGCCCGTTTTTTTTTGCGGCGAAGACCGGCGATTAACGCTGGTCCAGCGGCTTGACTTCGCGCGTGGTCGAACCGACGAACAGCTGGCGTGGACGGCCGATTTTCTGTTCCGGATCGGCGATCATTTCGTTCCACTGGGCGATCCAGCCGATGGTGCGGGCCATGGCGAAGATACCGGTGAACAGCGACACCGGGATACCCAGCGCGGACTGGACGATGCCCGAGTAGAAGTCGACGTTCGGGTACAGCTTGCGCGAAACGAAGTATTCGTCGTTCAGTGCAATCTTTTCCAGTTCCATCGCCAGCTTGAACAGTGGGTCGTCTTGCAGGCCCAGTTCGTTCAGCACTTCGTAGCAGGTTTCGCGCATCAGTTTTGCACGTGGGTCGAAGTTCTTGTACACGCGGTGACCGAAGCCCATCAGCTTGACGCCGGAGTTCTTGTCTTTCACTTGCGCGATGAAGGCAGGAATGTTCTCGACGGTGCCGATTTCCTTGAGCATGTTCAGTGCCGCTTCGTTGGCGCCGCCGTGGGCAGGGCCCCACAGGCAGGCGATACCGGCAGCGATACAGGCGAACGGATTGGCGCCCGACGAACCGGCCAGACGCACGGTCGAGGTCGATGCGTTTTGCTCGTGGTCCGCGTGCAGGATCAGGATGCGGTCCAGCGCGCGCACCAGCACGTCGTTGACCTTGTATTCTTCGCATGGATTGCCGAACATCATGCGCATGAAGTTGGCGCTGTACGACAGGTCGTTGCGTGGGTACACGAACGGCTGGCCGATCGAGTATTTGTACGCCATCGCCACCAGGGTAGGCATCTTGGCGATCAGGCGGATGGCCGACACTTCACGGTGCTTGGCGTCGTTGATGTCCAGCGAGTCGTGGTAGAACGAGGCCAGCGCGCCGACCGTGCCGACCAGCACCGACATCGGGTGCGCGTCGCGACGGAAACCGCGGAAGAAGAATTGCATCTGCTCGTGGACCATGGTGTGCTTGGTCACGGTCTCGACGAACTGGGCCTTTTCGACCTTGTTAGGCAGTTCGCCGTTCAGCAGCAGGTAGCACGATTCCATGAAATCGGCGTTCACGGCCAGCTGTTCGATCGGGTAGCCGCGGTACAGCAGCTCGCCCTTGTCGCCGTCGATGTAGGTGATCGACGAGTTGCACGCCGCGGTCGACATGAAGCCTGGATCGTAGGTGAACTTGCCGGTGCCGGCGTACAGTTTGCGGATGTCGATCACGTCAGGACCAACGGTGCCTTTGTAGATCGGGAATTCTACCGACGGGCTGCCATCGGAAAACGACAGGGTGGCTTTGTTATCAGAGGTGTTCATGGACTCTTCCTTCTTGGAGAGATGCGACAAATAAAAAAAACGAAACTTTTCTGGGTGTCTCTTTATGCCAGGCGCAGCCGCTGCAGCAGTGCGCGCACGTGCGGCAGATCAACTTCGCCCTCCGGCTCCTTGCGGGCCAGTACCAGATCCATCAGGGCATTGTCCGACAAATCGAGGAGCCGCGTGAACGCGTCCACTTCTTCGTCGGTCAATTCGGTTTCATGCGCATCGAGAAAACGGGTCAGGATGATGTCGTTTTCCAGCAGGCCCCGGCGGGAACGCCACCGCAGGCGCGCTCGGTTGGCGGGGTCGGCCTGATGCGCTGAGCTGTTCGGTTCAGTCATATGGATGTGCTACTTTATATGAAAACGGGCGACGAGGCCGCCGCCCGTGCGGTGCCGCTTAGATCGCGCGGCGGACCATCAATTCCTTGATCTTGCCGATCGCCTTGTTCGGGTTCAGACCCTTGGGGCAAACGTCGACGCAGTTCATGATCGAGTGGCAGCGGAACAGGCGGTACGGATCTTCCAGGTTGTCCAGGCGCGCGCCGGTGGCTTCGTCGCGCGAGTCGGCGATGAAGCGGTAGGCTTGCAGCAGGCCGGCAGGACCGACGAACTTGTCCGGATTCCACCAGAACGATGGGCACGACGTCGAGCAGCAGGCGCACAGGATGCACTCGTACAGGCCGTCGAGCTCTTCGCGCTCGGTCGGCGATTGCAGGCGTTCTTTTTCAGGACGGATCGAATCGTTGATCAGGTAAGGCTTGATCGAATCGTACTGCTTGAAGAACTGGGTCATGTCGACGATCAGGTCGCGGATCACCGGCAGGCCTGGCAGCGGACGCAGCACGATAGGCTCGGTCAGCTCGTTCAGGTTGGTGGTGCAGGCCAGGCCGTTCTTGCCGTTGATGTTCATCGCGTCCGAACCGCACACGCCTTCGCGGCACGAGCGGCGCAGGGCCAGCGAGTCGTCGACGTCGGACTTGATGCGCTGCAGTGCGTCGAGCAGCATCTTGTCGGTGTCCTTCAGCTCGACCGTCACGTCCTGCATGTACGGCTTGGCGTCCTGGTCGGGATCGTAACGGTAAATTTTCAGTTTGAGAGTGCGTGCCATGTTCTAGCCCTTAGAAAGTACGTGGTTTCGGTTTGAAGGTATCCACCGTCAATGGCTTGGTAACGACCGCTTTGTATTCCAGTCGGTTGCCTTCCGAGTACCACAGGGTATGCTTCATCCAGTTGTCGTCGTCGCGCTGCGGGAAATCGTTGTGGGCGTGGGCGCCGCGCGATTCCTTGCGTGCCACGGCCGACGTGATCGTCGCTTTGGCGGTTTCGATCAGGTTGTCCAGCTCCAGAGCTTCGACGCGCGCGGTGTTGAACACCTTGGACTTGTCCTTGAACGAGACGTGCTTGCGGCGCTCGTCGAGCACCATGATTTCCTTGGCGCCCTGGGTCATCATCTCTTCGGTACGGAACACGCCGCAGTACTTCTGCATCGTGGCGCGGATGTCGTTGGCGACGCCCTGCACTTTTTCCGAACCGGTCGAGGTTTCCAGCTTGTTCAGGCGGTCCATGGCGAAATCGGCGGCGTCCTTCGGCAGCGGCTTGTTCTCTTTCTGCTTCAGGTTCGAGGCCACCACGTGGTTGCCGGCCGCGCGGCCGAACACCACCAGGTCCAGCAGCGAGTTGGTGCCCAGGCGGTTGGCGCCGTGCACCGAGACGCAGGCGCATTCGCCGATCGCGTACAGGCCGTTGACGACCTTCTGCGTGCCGTCGCCGTTGGGCGTGACGACCTGGCCGTGGATGTTGGTCGGGATACCGCCCATCTGGTAGTGGATGGTCGGCACGACAGGGATCGGTTCCTTGGTCGCGTCGACGTTGGCGAACTTGTGGCCGATTTCCAGGATCGATGGCAGGCGCTTCTGGATGGTGTCGGCGCCGATGTGGCGCAGGTCCAACATCACGTGATCCTTGTTCGGACCGCAGCCGCGGCCTTCCTTGATCTCCTGGTCCATCGAGCGGGACACGAAGTCGCGCGGCGCCAGGTCCTTCAGCGTCGGCGCGTAGCGTTCCATGAAGCGCTCGCCTTCGGAGTTGATCAGGATACCGCCCTCGCCGCGCACACCCTCGGTGATCAGCACGCCGGCGCCGGCCACGCCGGTCGGGTGGAACTGCCAGAATTCCATGTCCTGCAGCGGCAGGCCGGCGCGTGCCGCCATGCCCATGCCGTCGCCGGTGTTGATGAAGGCGTTGGTCGATGCGGCGAAGATGCGGCCCGCGCCGCCGGTGGCGAAGATGGTGGTCTTCGCTTCCAGGATCATCGTTTCGCCGGTTTCCATTTCCAGGGCCACCACGCCGACCACGTCGCCTTCGGCGTCGCGGATGATGTCGAGGGCCATCCACTCGACGAAGAAGTGGGTGCGGGCGCGGACGTTACGCTGGTACAGCGTGTGCAGCAGCGCGTGGCCGGTGCGGTCGGCCGCGGCGCAGGCGCGCTGCACGGCTTTCTCGCCGAAGTTGGCGGTGTGGCCGCCGAACGGACGCTGGTAGATGGTGCCGTCGGGATTGCGGTCGAACGGCATGCCGAAGTGTTCCAGCTCGTAGACGACCTTCGGTGCTTCGCGGCACATGAATTCAATGGCGTCCTGGTCGCCCAGGTAGTCGCCGCCCTTGACGGTGTCGAACATGTGCCAGAACCAGTTGTCCTCGGCCATGTTGCCCAGCGAGGCGCCGATGCCGCCCTGCGCCGCCACGGTGTGCGAGCGGGTCGGGAAGACCTTGGACAGCACCGCCACGTTCAGACCGGCTTCAGCCAGTTGCAGGGATGCGCGCATGCCGGAGCCGCCGGCGCCGACGATTACCGCGTCAAAGCGGCGGGTAGGGATTGCAGATTTGATAGCTGCCACGATTACACACTCCAGAGTATCTGTACCGACCAGGCGGCACAAGCGACCAACCACAGGATGGTGGCGATTTGCAGGGTCAGGCGAAGGCCGACGGCTTTGACGTAGTCCATCCAGATGTCACGCACGCCAACCCAGGCGTGGTAGAACAGGCCGAACAGGGTGACGGCGCTGATCAGCTTGAACCATTGTTGCGCGAACAGGCCGGCCCAGCCTTCATACGTGAAGTTCTGGCCGGTCAGGAAGGAAATCAGCAGGATGGCGGTGTACAGCACCATCATGATGGCGGTCACGCGTTGTGCCAGCCAGTCGCGCATGCCGTAGCCGGCGCCGACGACCAGGCGTTTAGGTCCGATGTTATTGTTTGCCATCTCAGAAAACTCCAAACAGTTTGAGCGCGACGACCGCGGTCAGCACCAGGCTGACGGTCAGCACGGCGGCCGACGATTTGCGGGCCGAATCCTTGTCCAGGCCGATGTGGGCATCCATCACCAGGTGGCGTACGCCAGCGCAGAAGTGATGCATATAACCCCAGACCAGGGCCAGGATGATCAGTTTGACCAGTGGATAGGACACAATCCCCTGGTAGTAGGCGAAGGAGATCTCGGAGCGCAAGCTCTGCTCCAGCAGATAAAGCACGAAAGGCAGCAACGCAAACATCATGAAGCCGCTGATGCGGTGCAGGATGGAGACGAGGGCAGCCAAAGGCATGCGGTAGTTGGACAATTCGGTAACATGAATGTTACGGAACTCCGGCCGTTCTTTTTTTGGGGCTTCCCTTACGGCTTCTGACATAACAAGACCTCCTAAGCTTAAACAAAAATATCGAGACTGCGATTTTCGCCGATTTTCGCACTCATAACCAATATCTATTGTTACATATAACCAAAATAGTGTTTGGCAACACTATGCGACGGCTACTTTCCGTAGCTCAACGTATTATCAGCGCAACAATGCTACCGGGGTGTGACGGCGCCCTGTTTTCGCTGCCTGAAGCGGTTTTTGATGCGCTCCAGGGTCTCCCTAATTCAATTCATTGTGATAGTGATGGCGCTCCGTGGAGTACAGGCCGCGGCGCAGTTCCACCGCCTTGTCGCCATACGTGAATGACACACGCTCGGACGCCAGCAACGGCGTATCGGCGGGAATATGCAGCAATTGGGCGTCCTCGGCGCCGGCGCAGACGGCGCGGATCTTTTCCGTCGCGCGTATCATGCGGGTGCCGAATTCGGACTCGAACAGGCCGTACATCGGCCCCTTGTACTCGACCAGGCGCTCGGCGGTCAGGCCCTTGAAGGTCACGCCGGGCAGCCACAGCTCCTCGACGATGGTCGGCACGCCGTCGAACGACTGCACGCGCTTGATGAAGATGACGGCGTCGCCGGACTTCAGGTCCAGCAGGCGGGCGACGTCGGCCGGCGCGCGCATGCGCTTGACTTCGATGAATTTGCTTTCGGGGTAGTGCGGCACGCCCTCGTCGGGCATCAGGCGCAGGAAGCGGAAATGGGCGCGCGCCTCGTGGTGGGTGGACACGAAGGTGCCCTTGCCCTGCTTGCGCATCACCAGGTTCTCGGCCGCCAGTTCGTCGATGGCCTTGCGCACCGTGCCCTGGCTGACCTTGAAGCGGTTGGCCAGCTCGACTTCGCTGGGGATCAACTCGCCCGGCTTCCACTCGCCCGATTGCAGGCTTTGCGTGATGAGCGCCTTGATTTGCTGGTACAGTGGGGAGAAAGTCGGCGACGGCGCGGCCGCAGCGCCCGCAGACGCCCCGGCAACCCCGCCGGTGCTGGCGGCAGTGGAATTACTGTTCGGATTGGGCGGGACGGAATTCATAGACCAAGATTTCACCACAAATGCCCGGTGCCGTCCAGCAAAAACAAGCAATAACTTATCTGTCTTATATAAGACATAAGATAGGATTGACAGATACCTGCCACACGCCTACACTCCCCGGCGAGACGCTTGCGCTGACGCATATAAGCACTCAATTTGCAGTATGATTACGATTTTCCCGGACCGGCACCGGTCCAGCTTAGAGAACGTTTTACTTCCCACTTTGGAGATTCATCATGGCTAAAACCCCAATGCGTGTTGCTGTCACCGGCGCCGCCGGTCAAATCGGTTACGCTCTGCTGTTCCGCATCGCCAATGGCGACATGCTGGGCAAGGACCAACCAGTCATTCTGCAACTGCTGGAAATCGCCGACGAAAAAGCCCAGAAAGCCCTGAAGGGCGTCATGATGGAAATCGATGACTGCGCGTTCCCGCTGCTGACCGAGATGACCGCCCACTCCGACCCGATGACCGCCTTCAAGGATGTCGACGTCGCCGTGCTGGTTGGCGCCCGTCCACGCGGCCCAGGCATGGAACGCAAGGACCTGCTGGAAGCGAACGCCCAGATCTTCACCGTGCAAGGCAAGGCGCTGGATGCCGTCGCATCGCGCAACGTCAAGGTCCTGGTGGTCGGCAACCCAGCCAACACCAACGCCTACATCGCCATGAAATCGGCGCCATCGCTGCCGGCCAAGAACTTCACCGCCATGCTGCGCCTGGACCACAACCGCGCGTTGTCGCAAGTGGCCGCCAAGACCGGCACCGCCGTCAAGGACATCGAGAAGCTGTGCGTATGGGGCAACCACTCGCCAACCATGTACGCCGACTACCGTTTCGCCACCGTGAACGGCAAGGCTGTCAAAGAGCTGATCAACGACCAGGAATGGAACGCCAACGTGTTCCTGCCAACCGTCGGCAAGCGCGGCGCGGCGATCATCGAAGCGCGCGGCCTGTCGTCGGCAGCTTCGGCAGCCAACGCGGCGATCGACCACGTGCATGACTGGGTGCTGGGCACCGCCGGCAAGTGGACCACCATGGGCGTTCCTTCGGATGGTTCGTACGGCATCCCTGAAGGCACCATGTTCGGCTTCCCAGTGACCACCGAAAACGGCGAATACAAAATCGTCCAGGGCCTGGAAATCGACGCCTTCTCGCAAGAACGCATCAACCTGACCCTGAAAGAACTGACCGAAGAGCGCGAAGGCGTCAAGCACCTGCTGCCTGCCTAAGTTCCGACACCACCGCACGTGGAACCGGTTAATCCACCGATCCGCCGCACCCGCCGCGCTGCCGAGAGCAGCGCGGCGTCCGTTCCTACTGACCTATCCCGCATGCACCCATCCGAGGTTTTATTCCAGGGCAATCGCCAGCCGCTGCTGCTGCCGGCCTGCGACCATTACGCCGGCTCCGAAAAGCTGATGCGCAAATCGATCGCCCTGCAACAAGAGCTTGGCCCCCTGTTCGACATCACCCTCGATTGCGAAGACGGCGCCAGCGCCGGCAACGAGGAAGCCCACGCCCGCCTGGTGGCGGAGCTGCTGCTGTCGGACGAGAACAAATTCAACCGCATCGGCGCCCGCGTGCACGATGTCGCCAGCCCGTTCTTCGCGCAGGACGTCGCCATCATCTGCGCCGCCGCGCCGCGCCTGGCCTACCTGGTGCTGCCCAAGGTGCACAGCGCCAAGGAGGTGGCCGCCGCCATCAAGCTGATCAACACCCACGCCGCCAAGGCCGGCCGCAAGGACCTGCCGGTGCACGTGCTGATCGAAACCCACGGCGCGCTGCGCGAGGCCTACGACATCGCCGCCCTGCCCCAGGTGCAGTGCCTGTCGTTCGGCATCATGGATTTCGTCTCGTCGCACTACGGCGCCATCCCGGCCAACGCGATGCGCACGCCGGGCCAGTTCACGCACCCGCTGGTGGTGCGCGCCAAGCTGGAGATCGCCGCCGCCTGCCACGCGCACGGCAAGGTGCCGTCGCATAACGTGACCACCGAGATCAAGGACACGGCGGTCGCCGCCAACGATGCCCAGCGCGCCGCCGCCGAATTCGGCTACACGCGCATGTGGAGCATCCACCCGAACCAGATCAAACCTATTATCAAGACCTTCACGCCGCGCCTGTCCGAGGTCAGCGAGGCGGCCGCCATCCTGCTTGAGGCTGAGGCGGCTCAATGGGGGCCAATTTCCCAAAACGGGCGCTTGCATGACCGTGCAAGCTACAGATACTATTGGACCGTTTTACAGCGCGCCAAGCTGGCCGGGCTGAGCTTGCCCGAGTCCGCCGTCGCGCTGATCAACGGCAGCCCCACCGACCCCACACTGGAAACACCATGATGTCCATCTCCAAACTCCTTATGGCATGCAGCTTCGCGCTGGCTTCCCTGACCCTGGCCGCCGGCGCGCAAGCGCAGAACGCCGCCCCCGCCAAGAAATCCGTCAAGAAGGCGGGCAAATCCAAAGCCGCCGCCAAGCCGGCCGCGCCCAAGGCGCCGGACGAAGACGCCGACGAGCCGGCCGTGGCCGATGCCGCGGCGACCGACTTCGACTGCGAGCTGGGCAACAAGATCACGATCTACGCCAACGCCAACGACGAGTCGCACATCGCGCTGCGCTGGAAGAAGCGCCTGCACCGCCTGACCCGCGTGGGCACCACCACCGGCGCGCAGCGCTTTGAAAACAAATTGTACGGCCTGGTCTGGATCGGCATTCCCGCCAAGGCGATGCTGCTGGACTCCAAGCAGAACCGCCAGCTGGCCAATGAGTGCCGCAACGCCGAACAGCTGAAGCCGGTCTCCACCAGCGCGACGGATCCGACCAGCACCAAGGTCACGATTCAATAACAGGTTTCGATAACACGTTCCAAAAGGGGCGCGCCGGCACGGGCGCCAGCACCACGGTTTTAACTTCAATAATAGACGATACCCACGAAGGAGAGGTCATGTCCCGCAACACTCTGAACACGCTTAAGGATTTCAACATTTCCGGCAAAAAGGGCAAGTTCTACTCGCTGCCTGCCCTGGAAAAGAGCCTGGGCGCTAAAATCTCCCGCCTGCCGGTATCGATCCGCGTTGTGCTGGAATCCGTGCTGCGTAACTGCGACGGCAAAAAAGTCACCGAAGAACACGTCAAGCAGCTGGCCAACTGGGGCGCGACCGCCGACCGTACCGACGAGATCCCGTTCGTGGTCGCCCGCGTGGTGCTGCAGGACTTCACCGGTGTGCCGCTGCTGGCCGACTTGGCCGCGATGCGCAACGTCGCCTACAAGATGGGTGTGAACGCCAAGAAGATCGAGCCGCTGGTGCCGGTCGACCTGGTGGTCGACCACTCGGTCACCATCGACCACTTCCGCGAAAAGGGCGCGCTGGACCTGAACATGAAGCTGGAATTCTCGCGCAACAACGAGCGCTACCAGTTCATGAAGTGGGGCATGCAAGCCTTCGACACCTTCGGCGTCGTGCCTCCTGGCTTCGGCATCGTCCACCAGGTCAACCTGGAATACCTGGCGCGCGGCGTGCACAAGACCGCCGACGGCGTGTACTACCCTGACACCCTGGTGGGCACCGACTCGCACACCACCATGATCAACGGCATCGGCGTGGTCGGCTGGGGCGTGGGCGGCATCGAGGCGGAAGCCGGCATGCTGGGCCAGCCAGTGTACTTCCTGACCCCGGACGTGATCGGCGTGAACCTGACCGGCGTGCTGCGCGAAGGCTGCACCGCGACCGACCTGGTGCTGACCATCACCGAACTGCTGCGCAAGGAAAAAGTCGTCGGCAAGTTCGTCGAGTTCTTCGGCGAAGGCACCGAGACGCTGTCGCTGACCGACCGCGCCACCATCGCCAACATGGCGCCTGAATACGGCGCGACCATGGGCTTCTTCCCGGTTGACGACGCCACCGTCGAATACTTCGAAGGCACCGGCCGCACCAAGGACGAAATCGCCGCGTTCGCTTCGTACTTCAAGGCCCAGGGCCTGTACGGCGTGCCGAAAGCCGGCGACATCGACTACACCCGCGTGGTGGAACTGAATCTGACCTCGGTCACGCCTTCGCTGGCTGGTCCTAAGCGTCCACAGGACCGTATCGAAATCGGCAACGTGAAGAACAACTTCACCGAACTGTTCTCGAAACCGACCACCGACAACGGCTTCAACAAAAAAGCCGACGACCTGAACAAGACCTACACCACCACCAACGGCGTGAACGTGAAGAACGGCGACGTGCTGATCGCCGCGATCACCTCGTGCACCAACACCTCGAACCCGAGCGTGCTGCTGGCCGCCGGCCTGCTGGCCAAGAAGGCTGTGGAAGCCGGCCTGACCGTCGCTCCGCACATCAAGACCTCGCTGGCGCCTGGCTCCCGCGTGGTGACCGAGTACCTGACCGCCGCCGGCCTGCTGCCATACCTGGAGCAACTGGGCTTCGGCGTGACCGCCTACGGCTGCACCACCTGCATCGGTAACGCCGGCGACCTGACCCCGGAACTGAACGCCGCCATCAGCAGCAACGACATCGTCGCCTCGGCCGTGCTGTCCGGTAACCGTAACTTCGAAGCGCGTATTCACCCGAACATCCGCTCGAACTTCCTGGCATCGCCACCGCTGGTCGTGGCCTACGCCATCGCCGGCAACATGACCGTCGACCTGATGACCCAGCCGGTCGGCAAGGGCAAAAATGGTAAAGACGTGTACCTGGGCGACATCTGGCCGACCTCGAAAGAGATCGCCAAGCTGATGAAGTTCGCGATGAACTCGAAAGTGTTCAAGTCGAACTACGCCGACGTCAAGGGCAACCCGGGCAAGCTGTGGGAACACGTGTCGTCGACCGAAGGCAATGTGTACAACTGGCCAGCATCGACCTACATCGCCGAGCCACCGTTCTTCGACGGCTTCGAGATGACCCCGAAAGCGGCCGCCACCGGCATCACCGGCGCGCGCGCGCTGGGCGTGTTCGGCGATTCGATCACCACCGACCACATCTCCCCTGCCGGCTCCATCAAGGAAGACGGTCCAGCGGGCAAATGGCTGCTGGCCAACGGCGTGCAGAAGGCGGACTTCAACTCCTACGGCTCGCGCCGCGGCAACCACGAGATCATGATGCGCGGCACCTTCGCCAACGTGCGTATCAAGAACAAGATGATCCCTGCCAAGGCGGACGGTTCGGCGGTCGAAGGCGGCATCACGATACACCAGCCATCGGGCGAACAGCTGTCGATCTACGACGCGGCGATGAAATATGTGGCCGAAGGCACGCCAACCATGGTGTTCGGCGGCGAAGAGTACGGCACCGGCTCGTCGCGCGACTGGGCAGCCAAGGGCACCCAGCTGCTGGGCGTGAAGGCCGTGATCGTGCGTTCGTTCGAACGTATCCACCGCTCGAACCTGGTCGGCATGGGCGTGCTGCCGCTGCAATTCATCGGCAACGACAGCGTTGAATCGCTGGGCATCACCGGCAAGGAAGTCTACGACCTGAAGGGTCTGGAAGGCGAGATCAAGCCACAGCAACTGGCTACCCTGGTCATCCACCGCGAAGGCAAGCCGGCACAGGAAGTGAAAGTGCTGCTGCGTATCGACACCCCGATCGAAGTCGACTACTACAAGCATGGCGGCATCCTGCCGTTCGTGCTGCGCCAGCTGCTGGCCGCGTAAGAAGTTAGTTGCCTTGCTAGAAACGCCGGCTAGTCCGGCGTTTTTTTATGCACGTTTGCCGAATCAACTACAATACGGTTCATAAGGGTTATCATCTGCATGACTGATCCGCTTTATCCACTTTTATGAGACTCTTATTGCGCTATGCGTCGTCCAAACAAAGATTCATCCCATAAGTTGTCTGCCGAGAGCCAACGCCTCGTCACCTATGCCCTCGCGGTCGGGCA